>Ga0310122_10001641_pt1 | contig 14281 bp, 11 predicted proteins | sample CB6_Bottom_1051__FD_203503 | JGI IMG/M metagenome (GOLD analysis project Ga0310122, IMG submission 203503) | Marine microbial communities from Western Arctic Ocean, Canada - CB6_Bottom_1051 | ecosystem: Environmental > Aquatic > Marine > Oceanic | place: Canada: Western Arctic Ocean | collected...
AGGACAAGGCCCCTTCGCGGAGGACCCGTTCGCGCCGCCGGCGGGCTACGAGAAGATGCAGATGCCGAATATTCCGGAGTAAGTGCCCCGTCAATCGCGCGCGCTACGAAAGAGCCGAATCATGAACACAAAATCGATCCTACTCGCCAGCGCGGTCACGTTTGCCGTCGGGGTCGGTCTGCCAGCTACGGCTGACGCGACCGACTATCATCACATGCACCTGAGCGCGTCGGACGCCAAGGCGGCGGCCGCGTGGTACATCGAGCACATGGGGTGCGAGGACTACGGACGGGAAGGCGCCTGCCGGATCGGCACGACCCAATTCATTTGGTACGACGACCGGGAGAACGCGGAGGGCAGCGTGGGCTCGGGTGTGAACCACATCGGATTCTCGTTCACCGACCTGACGGCCAAGATGGCGGGCTGGCAGGCATCCGGCCTCGACATCGTGAACCCCGACAATCCGATCAGGGACATCGACGGCCTCTTCAAGCTGGCGTTCCTGACCGATCCGTGGGGCACCTACATCGAGGTGGTCGAGGACCACGAGTATCTTGGGTTCCACCACATTCACCTCAGCTCGCCGGATCAGAACGCCACGCTCGCGTGGTATGAGAACATCTTCGGCGGGGAGCGAGCCAGCCTGAAGGGCCGCATCGACGGTTTGCTGTACGGAGGGACCTGGCTGCTCGTGTCGCCGCTGCGTGAGGGCACTGTGGCACCCACGCAAGGCCGCGCGATCGACCATCTCGGCTGGAGCTTCCCCGACCTCGATGCCGCGGCAGCCGAGATCAAGAGCAAGGGCGTCGATTTCGTGCTGGAGCCGCGCGACTACACGAACGCGGCCGGACAGGACTTGAGGATCTCGTTTGTCATGGGTCCCGATGACGTACGCATCGAGATCGTCCAGCCGCCTCAGTAGCAAGGTCGACCGTGACCCGGGGCGGACCTTGCCGCCCCGGATTCCGCTCTTTCCCTCCTCCGTCGAGCAGCTCCATCACTGAAACAGCTCGTCCCCGTCCTCGGCGATCTCGTAGAGCTGGCAGATGTTCGGGTGGCTGACCGCCGCGGCCGCCCGCGCCTCGCGCCAGAAGCGCTCGCGACTTGCCGCATCGGCGCCGGCGTCACGGATCGTCTTGACCGCGACCGGACGGTCCAACTTCTCGTCCACCGCCGCATACACCACCCCCATCCCGCCCTCCCCGATTTTGCGGGTCACGCGATACGGGCCGATGTGCGCCGGCAAGTCCGTCATGTCCAGCTACCGGTGGGTCGTGCGCGCGGTCTTTCGCTTGCGGCGGGGCGCCGCCGGCAGCGCCGCGGCCGTCGCCTCGTTCGCGTCGCCGAGCGCGACGCTGCGCTGGTAGGCAGCCAGCACCGCCTTCGACAGCACAGTCCGGAAACCGCCCTTCTCGAGCTCGTAGATCGCATCGGCGCTCGTCCCGCCCGGCGATGTCACCATGTTGCGCATCTCGGCCGGATGCACCGAGGACCGCTCGGCGAACATCGCCGACCCCTTCACCGTCTGGATGACCATCTCTCGCGCGTCTGCGCGCGACCACCCGAGATGCACGGCGGCGTCGATCAGCGCCTCCATCAACATGAAGACATACGCCGGTCCGCTGCCGCTGACCGCGGTGGCCTTGTCGAGAAACCCCTCATCCTGCACATACAGCTGCTTCCCGAGCGCGCCCAGAATGGCGCCCGCCTGCTCACGCTGCATCTCCGATACCGCGGCGGTCGCGGTCCACACGGTCATCCCTTCGCCGACCTGGGCCGGCGTGTTGGGCATCGTCCGCACGATCGCGTCGTGACCCAGCCCCTTCGCGATCGACGCGATACGGGCGCCCGCCACAATTGACACCACCAACGTCGACCGCCGCAGGACACCAGTGAGCTCGGCGCACACCGCCGAGAGGACCTGGGGCTTGACCGCCAGTACGACGATGCGGGCCTTGCGGACGGCGACGCGATTGTCCTGTGTCGTCTCGACACCGAAGAGATCGCGCACCTCGTTCAGCCGCTCCGGGTGCCGGTCGGCCGCGGTGATCGCGCCAGCCTCGACGAGCCGGTGCCGCAAGAGGCCGCCGATCATCGCCTCGCCCATCGCCCCCGCGCCGATGAATGCGATCGGCGCGTCCTGCAGTATCGTGGACCGTTTCAAGCGCGTCTCCTCTCTGAGTCCCCCCAAGGAACAAGGGCCTTATGTTACTCGTCTGCTTGGCGCTGGCAACTCCGGTATCCTTCGGACGGATGGCGAGGAGTCCTTCGTCCACATGGATCCGCTGACCCACACACTCGTCGGCGCCAGCCTGGCGCAAACCCGATTCGGTCGCGTGGGACTCGCGGCCACCACCTGCGTCATCGGTGCGAACCTGCCGGACATCGACGCCGCCACCTACTTCCTGGGCAGTGAGCTCGCGCTCGGGTTCCGCCGGGGCTGGACACACGGCGTGCTGGCCATGGCCGTGCTGCCGGCCGTGCTGGGACTGGTCATGCATGGGGCCGACCGGGTCCGATGCCGCCGGAACCCCACCGCCACGCCCGTTCCTCTCCACCGTCTGATGGGACTGTCCTATATCGCGGTCCTCTCGCATCCGATGCTCGACTGGTTGAACACCTACGGCGTCCGTCTGCTCATGCCGTTCGATGGACGCTGGTTCTACGGCGATAGCCTGTTCATCGTCGACCCATGGGTCTGGTTGCTGTTGGGAACCGTTGTCGTGCTCGCGCACAGTGGGTCACGGCTGCTCGCAGCGGGGTGGATCGCCCTCGGCGTGATGGTCACGATCCTGGTGACCGGGGTGCCCGGCGTGCCGGTCGCGTTACGTGTGCTGTGGTGCTTCGGGCTGGCGCTCGTCGCCGGCCTGCGTGTCTGGGGCGGTCTGCAGCCCCGGTTGCAGCGGGTGGCGACGGTGTGCGTCGTGCTCGTAGGGCTCTATGTGGCGGCCATGATCGGCAACTCCCGGCTGGTCCGGCTCGAAGTGACGCAGTGGGCTCGACACAGAGGGCTCGAGCCACGCCAGATCATGGTGAGCCCGAGACCGGCCGACCCGTTCCGACGTGACGTGCTCATCGCCGACGACCTCCACTATCATCGGCTGACATTCGATTGGCTCGCCCCCGAACACCTGCAGCTCCGCGAGGGCGGACTGCCCATCGGCGACGACCATCCGGCGGCAGCCGCAGCGCTGACCGCGCCCTCGGTGAGCGGTCTGGCGACCTGGACCCGGTTCCCGGTTTTCAGCGTCGCGACCCTGGACGATGACGACGGCTACCGCGTCACCATCACCGACATGCGGTTCGGACTCGCTGTCGTCGAGCTGGACCGTGATCTGCAGCCCAAGCGCACCGAACGGCCCTAGCGGCCCGTGGTGAAAGTCCCGCGTCGCACCGAGACCGGTGATGCGCCTGTCGGCAAGGCGCGCCGAGGGAGCATACCGGCAGTGTTCGGCCGAGACGCAACGCAGGCCCGCGAGGCTGGGCCAAGGCCTTGCCCCACGGATGTCTGCACGCATGGATTCCCCCGTGGAGCGCTACCACCATCGGGGTGACACATATAATCAGCCCTCTGGAGGTTCACGTATGACGCGATACATCTTTGCAGTGACGATACTGCAGTTCGGGCTGATTTCTGCCACGCCGGCGGCGGCGCAGGTCGATGTCGACGAACTCTACGACCTGGTCGAGCATCACTACGCCGACAACGAGGGGGTGCGCATTCACTACGTGACCCTCGGCGAGGGCCCGGTGGTGCTGTTCATCCATGGGTTTCCCAATCAATGGTACGACTGGCGATATCAGATGGCCGCGCTGGCCGACGACTACCAGGTGGTGGCGATCTCGCTACGCGGCTACAACCGCAGCGACCGCCCGACGGGCATCGACAACTACGACATCCCCCATCTGACGGCCGACGTCGCCGCCGTCATCGGGGATCTCGGGCGTGACCAGGCGACCATCGTCGGTCACGACTGGGGCGGCATCGTCAGCTGGTACTTCGCCGAGCGGTATCCGGAGTTGACCGACAACCTCGTCATCTTCAACCGGCCGCACCCGCGGTCACGCAAACGGGAGATGGCGTTGAACAACGAGCAGAAACGGCGCAGCGCGTACATCGCTCGTTTCACGACGACCGACGGCGACCTCGGTGGCATGAACGCCGAGCAACGCGCTGGACGCTACGCAGGCACCGTCTGGTACGAGCGGTATCTGGAGGCATATCGCCGGTCGGACTACGAGGCGATGCTGAACTACTATCGGTCGTACTACCCGGCAGCGCCCTGGATGGTCGATGACTCGCCCATCGTCCCGCTCGAGGTCCCGGTACTCGAGTTCCACGGCCTCGATGACCGCGCCTACGTCAACGAGTCCCTCGACGGCACGTGGAAATCGATGGGCACCGACTTCACGCTGGTGACCCTGCCGGGTGTCGGACACAACTCGCAGAACAGCGGGGACATTCCGTTCGTGACCAACATGCTGCGGTCATGGTTGGAGCTACAAAAAGCGCGACCCTGATCGGCGGTTTCCGGGCGGGGCATCCCGTCTGGCGGCGCTCCGGAAACCGCGACCCGATGGGGCCCCGCGAGCGAACGCGGGGGTTCGGGGCGTTAGCCCCGTCTAGACATGCGGCGCATAACTCCCAAAGCTCCAGGCGTGTCCTTCGAGGTCGCGCGCCATGTACTCTCGTGAGCCGTACTCGGACTCCTCAAGCTCCATGATGATCTCGGCACCGGCCGCCTTCGCGCGCTCGTGATGCGCGGTGACGTCATCGACGTAGACGTAGATCCCCTGCGACGCGCCGCCCACCACTCTGGGCCTCTTCGGTTTCGTGGCATCGTCGCGAGCTGACGCGGTCCCGCTCAGGTTCAACGCCTCGTTGCGGGCGGAGGAGATCTGGATCAGCTTCTCTTTGTCGTCGACGGACGCGATCATGATCAGGCTGCCACCGTAGCGCAGCTGCGCGTGCGCAATGGTGCCACCCGGGCCTGGCACAAGCATCTGCTTCTCAAAGCCGAAGGCCCTGGCGAGCCACTCGAAGGCGGCGGGCGCATCCTGATATCGGAGGAACGGGAACACCCGTATGGTCGAGGTCTCACTCATCTTCAGATCTCACGAGAAAGTCACGCGTGCGGCGACGCCGTCCATAGGGTCGGGTCGTAGACTAGCATCGATGGATGAGAGCGTCTTCAGACGGTGGTCATCGATACCTTCACTACGACGTGTTCACGCGACGCCCGCTCGCGGGTAACCAGCTGGCGGTGTTCCCGGCGGCCGCCGACCTCGACCCGGCCCTCATGCAGCGGATCGCCCTCCAGATGGCGTTCCCAGAGACCACTTTCGTCCTGCCACCGGAGACCACCGACACCGATGTCAGGATGCGCATCTTCACACCGTGGCGCGAGCTGCCAATGGCGGGTCACCCGACTATCGGCTCCACATTCGCCCTCGCGAGTGAAGGCATGATCGACCCGGACCGAGACCGACTGGTCTTCGGGCTCGGCATCGGTCCGACGCCGGTGTCGCTGGAGTGGGCCGGAGACGAGCTGACGTTCGCCTGGATGCGTCAACCGCTCCCGGAGTTCGGTCCAGTCATCGACAGCAACGACGAACGCCCCACAGTCGCGGCAGCGCTCGGTATCGACCCGGGAGACGTCACACCCGGTCTGCCGATCGAGGTGGTGTCCTCGGGGCTGCCGGTGCTGTTTGTCCCGCTCGAGACACGCCGGGCGGTCGACGCGGTGACGTTCGACCTGGCCGGCCTGCGTCCGGTCTTTGCGCGACATGGGCTCGAGCACCCCCCGGTCTTCGTCTTCTCGCTCGAGACCGGCCACGACGACGCCACCGCCTACAGCCGGATGTTCGCGCCGGCGTTCGGCATTCCGGAGGACCCGGCCACCGGCGGGGCGAGCGGGCCGCTCGGCGCCTATCTCGTGCGCCACGGCGCCATCCGAACGGAGGGGACGGCGCAGATGGTGAGCCTGCAGGGCGTCGCGATGGGGCGACCCAGTCGGGTGCACATCTTTATCGCGTCGTTACCCGGAGGTCACGACATCACATCTGTACAGGTCGGCGGGGCAGCGGTTCTTGTGGCCGAGGCTACGTTGTATCTGTAGTTAGACGAGGCTACGCCCCGAACCCTACGCGACGGCTTGCGGGGACCCCTCCGCCCCGCGCCCTGGCCGTGTTCGACGGTAGGCTTCTCGCAGGACACGGGGTGACCGTCAACAGCGGCTCGGGCCGCATCGACGACGCGAGCAGTCTCGTCTGCGCCGCGCCCCGTTCGACGGACCTGCCACCGGTTATACTTCCTTCCTCTGGACAGTAGCTCGCTATCCGTCAGGAGGACGCCATGACGCCATCTGCGTGCCGTCGCCTCGGGTCCGCACTCATCGCCGTCGCGCTGTGGTCGATGTCCGCGCCGGCAACGGCGCAACAAGCGGCCACGCTCTCACACGGCTCCCCGGCCTCGGTCGGCATGGACGCCCGGCTGCTCGGCGACGCCGTGCAGCTCTACCGGGACGCGGTCGCGCGGAACGAGCTCAAGGGCGCCGTCCTGATGGTGGCGCGCCGCGGCGTCATCGTGATGCAGGAAGCGGTCGGGTGGCGGCACGAGGCCTACGAGCTGCCGATGGAGCTGGACACGATCTTCCGGATGGCGTCGAACACCAAACCGGTGGTCGCCACCGCCGCATTAATCCTTCAGGAGGACGGGAAACTGTCGCTCGACGACACGGTCGCGACGCATCTGGACTCGTTCGACAACGTCCGGTCGCGTGAGATCACCATCCAGCAGTTGCTGAGCCACTCCTCCGGGTTCCGGATCGGCCCGATCTTCTATCCGTTCGATGAGGGCGAGACACCGACGCTGCGGGGCGCGGTAGCGCGGTTCGGCGCAGAAGGCCCCGAGGTGGAACCGGGCGCCTCCTACAGCTATAGCAACGCCGGCTACAACTCGCTGGGTGCCGTGATCGAAGTCGCCTCGGACATGCCGCTCGAAGACTTCCTCAGGACACGCATCTACGAGCCACTTGGCATGAGCGACACGTTGAACCACGAAGACCCGGCCAAGCTGAGGCGGATGGCCACCGTGTATCGCGGGCGCCGCCAGCAGGACGGCAGTGTGACCTTCCGCCAGGGGTTCACCCCGGGAGACCCGCCGGACTTCCCGATGACCCGTGCCTCGGGCGGGATGCTGTCGACCTCTGACGACTACGCGCGATTCCTGCAGATGTATCTGAACAACGGCCGCTACGCCGACAGGCAGATCATCTCCGCGGACTCGGTCGCAACCGGCACCCTGGGCTATATCGCGAGCAGCGAGACCACGTCGTACGGGCTCGGCTGGCAGATTGCCGCAGACGGTGCATACTCGCACAGCGGCTCGGACGGCACGATGGGGTGGGTCGACCCGTCGCGAGAACTGATCGGCATGGTCTTCACACAAAGCCCCGGTGGCAAGAACCCGCGCCGAGAGTTCCAGCGGCTCGTCAACCGCGCGGTCGACATCGGAGTGGCCGAGCAGTAGACGCCGACGTGCGCCTCGAACCTGCGACGCCGTGTCAACGGCCCGTGAAGATGTCCAGCGGGAGCAACGCCGTGACGCCGACGTTCGGTGCGTCGACGAGTTGGCCGATCCGCAGGTCGACGGCGACGCTCGCGACCACGTAGGCCTGCTCGGCGCTGAGCCCATACGTCTGGGTGATGTAGTCGATCATCTCGAGCAACGCGTTGCGGCCCGCCAGCGAGATGTCCTTCGACAGATTCCGCAAACCGCTGATCCGCTCCGACGCGCCGAGATAGCGCATGTCGGGCGGGATCTCGCCCACGGCCTTCAGCGGGAAGCCGGTCGTCGCGTAGAAACGGCGTGACGGGATGTCCAGGACGCGGGAGGGCCCCTCGAAGTGGGGACCGCGGGTCAGCTCGGGTCCGTCCTTGATGATCCGGGTGGTCACCGTGAAGTCTGCGTCCATCTCGATCGCGGTGCCCGAGACCTCGCCGTCGCCCTGCGCGAAGTGCGGGTCACCGATCGCCAGCCCACACCCGTCGATGTAGCACGGAAGGTAGAGCGTGACCCCAACCTGGAGATACCGGATGTCCAGGTTGCCACCGTGCTCTCGGGGCGGCAGCGTGCGGAGACACTCATCTGCGTGCGACCCGTTCGGACCGCAGATCTCGGCTGGGGACGCATGCAGCGGGTGGGGCGGAAACCCGGCGCCCCCCAATGCCACCAGCTCGGCTTCGCGTGACAGCATCGTCTCGAGCTGGGCCGGGCCTGGCAGCACCGTCACGATGCCGGGAAAGTTGGCGCTCGGCACGCGGACCCCGGGTATATCGTCGCTCACCGCCTCGGTACGTGTGAGACGCCACAGGGCACGAAACGACCCGCTGACGTGGTCGGACACGAACCCGATCGGACTGACCGATGTGTATCCGAACGGCCCGGGGGCGATGTCGAGCAGTGTGACGGCCAGCACGTCGCCCGGCTCGGCCCCTTCGATGTGCACCGGCCCGGTCAACGGGTGGACCGTGCCGATCTGCGGATCGCCCACGCGCACATCCTCATACGTGCTCGCGGGGTCGAGGTCGAAGTCGCTCGCGTTTCGCGCCTTGAACAGGATCGTTTGCCCCGGTCTAGCCCTGGCGACCATCGGGATGGCCGGGTGCAACCGGTTGAAACATTCTTCGTCCTCGCCGCAATGACGTCCCTCACCGCCGAGCACCACGATCTCTTCCTGCGCCGGCACCCCAGAGACGTGCAGCAGAACGACTACCGCCGCAAGCAACAGCGGCCTCCAACCAGTTCGAGACATTTCCACCCCGTCAGAAGAATGCGACCAAACGCGTCGTGTTCGTACGGATAGAATACGACCTTTGCGAGCACTTTGCCGGGCACACCAGCCCCGTGCGCGAGCCAGTGACCCATGTCTTCCAGTCGTCTCGGTCTCGGGTTCATCGGCAGCGGGTTCATCACCCGGTTCCACATCCACTCGATGATCGGTGTGCGCGAGGTCGACGTCCGGGGGGTATGGAGCCCCGACCCCGACCATGCCCGGTCAGCGGCGGCGCTGGCGCGAGACCTCGACGTAGGTCCGGCACGGGCGTTCGCGTCCGTCGAGGCGATGGTGTCCGACCCAGACATCGATGCCATCTGGCTGTGCGGCCCCAACCACACCCGTGTGGCAAACATGGAAGCGATCTGCGCCGCCGTCAAGGCCGGCGCGACACTGCGTGGCCTCGCCTGCGAGAAGCCGCTGGCCCGCACCGTGGCGGAGGCGAAACGTGTCAAGCGGCTGGTCGACGCCGCCGGTCTGCGCCACGGCTATCTCGAGAACCAGCTGTTCGCACCGGCGGTGACCAGAGGACGTGATCTGATCTGGCGGCGGGGCGCCGCGCTCACCGGCCGGCCGTATCTGGCGCGCGCCGCCGAAGAACACAGCGGGCCGCACATGCCGTGGTTCTGGCGCGGCGACCTGCAGGGCGGTGGCGTACTGAACGACATGATGTGTCACTCAATCGAGGTGGTGCGGCATCTGCTGACGGCACCTGGGGCGCCGCGCGGGTCGATTGAGCCCCGGCGGATCACGGGCCACATCGCCTCACTGAAGTGGACCCGGCCCGTCTACAGCGACAAGCTTCGGCGAACCATGGGACACACCGTCGACTACCGCACCCACCCGGCCGAAGACTTCGCCAGCGTAACGGTCGAGTACGAGGCGGACGACGGCGCGCCGTTGGTCGGCGAGGCCAGTACGTCGTGGAGCTATGTGGGCGCAGGGCTCCGGCTGAGCATGGAGCTGCTCGGGCCGGAATACTCGATGTCGGTCAACACGCTCGACAGCGGACTGAAGCTGTTCTTCAGCCGCGAGGTGCGTGGCGAAGCGGGTGAGGACCTGGTCGAGAAGCAAAACGCCGAGGTCGGGTTGATGCCGGTCGTACCCGACGAGGCGGGCGAGTACGGCTACACGGCGGAGAACCGGCATATGGCCCGTGCGTTCCTCCACGGGACGACACCCGACCTCACCTTCGACGACGGCGTGGAAGTGGTTGAGCTACTGATGACCGCCTACATGAGCGCCGAGCAGGGGCGAACGTTGTCATTTCGCCCCGACGGGCTCGACTCGTTCGTGCCGGCAGTCGCGAGGGGCACGTGGACAGGACGGGGGGAACACTGATGCGACGAATCGTCTCTGCGCTCGGGCTCGTCTTCCTGACGGCTGCATCTGCCGGAGCCGAGCTCCGCGTCGGTGTGGCAAAGGCCGACGTGACGCCGCCACCTGGGGTGCGCATGTATGGCTATGGCGCGCGGGGGGAGAACGTGTCGACCGGGGTGCACGACCCGCTCTACGCGAAGGCACTCGTCCTCAGCGACGGACAGCGCACGGCCGCCTGGGTCACCATGGATCTGGGCTATGCCGACAAGCCGCTGACCCGTGAGATCCGCGCGGCGGTGTCGACCGCGCTCGGCTTCGACGACGTCTTCCTGACCTCGTCGCACACACACTCCGGTCCCACCTTCATGCCGGACTTTCCGAGCGCGGAGGACCCGTGGATGCAAGAGCTGCGTCGGAAGGTCACCGAGGCGATTGTCGAGGCACACGGCGCACTCCAACCGGCCCGACTCGGCGTGGATTGGGGTCGGGTGGACCTGGGGCACAACCGTCGCCGGGTGCGCGCCGACGGCACCGTCGAGATGCTGTGGGAGAATCGTCCAGGCATCCCCACCAGCCCGGTAGACAAGTCGGTCGCCGTAGTCGCCTTCAACACGCCGGCTGGCGAGCCGATCGCCACACTGGTCAACCTGGCGATTCACCCCGTGGTACTCGGCCCCGAGAACCTGGAGTACTCGGCCGACTACCCCGGTGCGATGATGGCGTGGGTGGAGGGACATGGCGGTGGACAGGCGATGTTCCTCCAGGGCGCCGCCGGCGATATCAACCCGTTCTGGGACAAGACGTCGTTGGCCGACGGTGCCTACGAGCAGATGCAGCGGATGGGTGAGACGATCGGCGGCGAGGTGGTCCGGTTGCGGCGCGGCCTGACGTTCCTGGAGGTCGGGACGATCGGGCTTGGAGTCGAGCGCGTCCAGATCGCCCCACGATGGGATATCGACGACCCGGCGATCCGCGCCGGTGTCCGACGCGACTACATCGAACGATTCGGCCGCGAGGGGGAGGCGGAGGTCAAGACGTTGCTGATCGGGTCGGACCTCGCGCTGGTGTCGTTCCCGGGCGAGTTCTTCGTCGAGCACGGGCTGCGGCTGAAGGACGAAAGCGTGGTGGCTAACACGCTCTTCGTCGGCTATTCGAACGGGCACCTAGGGTATTTCCCGACCATCAAGGCGGCCGCACAGGGTGGCTACGGCGCCGGCACCTCGACGATCGTCGAGGTCGGGGCGGGCGAGTTGCTCGTCAACCGGGCGCTGATCAACCTGGCGTATCTCTCCGGTCAAGTGAGCCGGACGCCGTAGACTCTCCGCTCGCAGGAGGTAGGAGGCAGGAGACAGGAGAGGCCGGTGGGCTACGCTGCATTCTTCAGGCCAACAACACGTGCGACAGTCGCGGCGGTCGGGCTCGTCTGGGCCGTGTCGGGGTGCGTGCGCGGGAACGGCACGTCGCTCGACCCCGACGAGTTCATCGCGACCGCGGGACTACCGGACGACCTGCGGCTCGAACTGGCTGCCAGCGAGCCGGCCGTCGTCGACCCGGTCGGAGTAGCGTTCGACGCCGACGGCCGCATGTATGTGGTCGAGATGGGCGACTACCCGACACGACCGGAGGGTTCGCCACCGCTGGGACGGGTCAAGCGGCTGGTCGACGAGGACCTCGACGGGTACTACGAAACCTGGACACTGTTCGCAGACAGCCTCCAGCACCCCACATCTGTGCTCCCCTGGCGCGACGGCGTTCTGGTCACCCAGCCGCCGGACATCCTGTTCCTACGTGACACCGACGGCGACGGCGTGGCCGACACTCGCGAGACGCTCTTCACCGGGTTCCCAGTCGGCAACACGCAGCACAACATCAACGGGTTGACCTGGGGTCTCGACAACTGGGTCTACGCCGCCAACGGTGGCAATCACGGCGAGGGCCACCCCGCTGGCGCACCCGATGACGCCGTGTCGATTCGGGGCATGGACTTCCGGTTCCGGCCCGACACCGGCGCCATCGAGACGTCATACGAGACGGCGGGCGGGCACGGCATCGCCGTCGACGGCTGGGGCCACATGTTTGGCACCCACAACCTCAACCATGTGCAGCACATGGTGTTCCCCACCGCCTATCTCGCGCGCAACCCCTTGCTGGCGGTGCCGACCACGCGCCACATGATCTCGAACCACGGCAGCTCGGCCCAGCTGTTCCAGCTCTCCGATGCTGAGACCCGCGTCAATCATCCGGAACAGTCAGGCCGGTTCTCCGGCGGCTCGGGCATCGCGTTCTATGGCGGGAGCGCGCTGGGGGCCGCCTACGACGACAGCCTGTTCGTGAACGACGTCGTGGTCAACGTCGTGCATCAGGACGTCCTGACTACCGACGGCCCCAGCTTCACCGCCGCTCGTCGGGCCGAAGGCGTGGAACTGCTCGCCGGGCGCGATAACTGGTTCCGCCCGGTCAGCCTGGCCACCGGACCCGAAGGCGCGCTGTATGTCGTCGACATGCACCGCGCGGTGATCGAGCATCCTGAGTGGATTCCCGATGCCGTGGAGGCAACCGTCGACGTACGTGCCGGAGATGACAAGGGGCGGATCTACCGGGTCGTCCCGCGCGACGGACTACCGATGGTCCGTCCGGCGTTGGCCTCGGCCGACCTGTCGACGCTGGTGGCCGGGCTCGCGCATCCGAACAAGTGGTGGCGCGACACAGCGCAGCGGATCCTGGTCGAGCGGGCCGACCCGGCCATCGTGCCACTCGCCACCGAGTTGCTGCGCGCTGGGGACATCGCGCTTGGCCGGCTGCACGCGCTCTGGACGCTGCGCGGCCTGTCGGCGCTCGGAGTGGATGAGATCCTGACCGCGCTGTCGGATCCTGAGCCAGGTGTGCGCGAGAACGCACTGGTGCTGGCCGAGAACCACCTCCAGGCATCGGAGGCGCTCCGCCAGGCGGTGATGGCGATGGCCGACGACCCACACGCCCGTGTCAGGATGCGGGTCGCGCTGGCACTCGGTGGACTCGATGCCCCGGAAGCGCGCGTGGGTCTGCAGGCCGTGCTCGTGCGGGACGCAGGTCATCGATGGACCCGATACGCCGCGCTCGCGGGTGTGCGTGACGGCGCCGCCGATGTCCTGAGCGCACTGCTGGACGGTGAGTTTGTTCGGGTCAGCGATCCAGAAGGACAGGGTCTACTCGACGCCGTGCGGCACCTTGGGGCGATCTCGGTGACCGCCAGCGACACCGACCTGGCGGCCATGCTGCAGATCGCGGCGCGCCCGGGGCTGGGCGACGCCGGTCGCGCGGCGCTACTCGACGGGCTGGCCGACGGGCTCGCCCGAGAGGACACGACGCCAGACCGGGCCGCAGCCGCGAACCTTGCCGAGTTCCTCAATGCGGATGCGACCACGGTTGTCCGGGCTGCGCTGCGTGTTGCCTCGGCTGCCGGCGGAGATGAGCTGGATGCTCGCGACCGGGCGATCGAGCGGGCTCGGAGACGCGCACTGGACGGCGAGCTGTCCGTCGATGCGCGGGCTGACGAGATCGCCCTGCTCGGCCTCGGTGGCTACGACCAAGTCGGCGTCGCCTTGTTCACGCTGATGGCGCCGCAGGCGCCCCCTACACTGCAGGTGGCCGCCGCGCGGGCGCTGGCACGTCTGGAAGACCCAGAGCGCGGCGCCGAAGCGCTCGGCCGGTGGCGCGGGTACGGCGCCGAGGTGAAGGGCATCGTGCTCGACATGTTGCTGCGGAATCGTCCGTTCCACGAGCTGCTGGTCGGTGCACTCGAGACCGGCGACCTGACGGTCGGCGAGCTGAACCTCGACCTCGAGCAGCGGCGGCGTCTGCTCCGCCGGTCGAGCGATGACATCCAGACGCGAGCGAGCGCCCTGTTGGGAGACCACGAGTTCAGCAATCGCCAGGCGGTCGTCGACCAGTGGCTCCCGGAGGTCGTCGGCAGGCGAGGCAACGCAGATCGGGGGGCGGAGCACTTCCGGAAATTGTGCGCCCAGTGTCATCTCTTTCGCGGCGTGGGCTACCCGGTCGGTCCGGACCTCGGGATGGCGTTCACGAAGGGTGAGGAAGATCTGCTGACCTCGATTCTTGACCCCAGCGCGGCACTCGCGCCGGAG
>Ga0310122_10001642_pt1 | contig 14280 bp, 14 predicted proteins | sample CB6_Bottom_1051__FD_203503 | JGI IMG/M metagenome (GOLD analysis project Ga0310122, IMG submission 203503) | Marine microbial communities from Western Arctic Ocean, Canada - CB6_Bottom_1051 | ecosystem: Environmental > Aquatic > Marine > Oceanic | place: Canada: Western Arctic Ocean | collected...
CATCGTCCATGCGACTTCCCGTATCGATGAGTGCCGTAGCAAGGATGGTCAGGCTTCCTCCTTCTTCCAGATTCCTGGCAGCACCAAAAAATCGCTTGGGCCTTTGCAGGGCATTGGAATCCACACCGCCCGACAACACCTTTCCGCTGGGAGGAACAATAGCATTATAAGCCCTGGCTAGACGCGTAATACTATCCAGAAGGATCACCACATCCCGTTTATGCTCAACCAGACGTTTAGCCTTTTCAATCACCATTTCTGCAACCTGCACATGCCTTTGTGCCGGCTCGTCAAAGGTGGAACTTATGACCTCGCCCTTAACAGAACGTTCCATATCGGTCACTTCTTCCGGACGCTCGTCAATGAGCAAAACGATCAACGCAATTTCCGGATAATTCGTGCTGACGCTGTTGGCAATAGATTGCAACAACATGGTTTTCCCGGTTCTGGGCGGGGCCACAATCAACCCACGCTGGCCCTTGCCGATGGGGGTCATCAGATCCATCACCCGGGCACTGTAATCCTTGCCACCCGGTGTCTCCAGTCTAATCCGCTCTACGGGATACAACGGTGTCAGGTTGTCGAATAAAATTTTATCCTTGGTTTTTTCAGGATTCTCAAAATTGATCGCCTCCACCTTCAATAGGGCAAAATAACGCTCGCTATCCTTGGGCGGACGGATCTGACCGGAAATGGTATCGCCTGTACGCATGTCAAACTTGCGAATTTGTGACGGTGACACATAAATATCATCTGGACCCGGAAGATAATTGTAAGTCGGTGCCCGAAGAAAACCGAACCCGTCAGGGAGGATCTCCAACACCCCCTGGCCAAACATCAGGCCGTCCTTTTCAGTCTTGGCTTCCAGAATCCTGAATATCAGGTCCTGCTTTCTAAGTCCGCTGTGGCCTTGGATCTTCAGATCTTTGGCAATATTTGTGAGTTCGGATATGGTCCTGGACTTGAGTTCTTCTATGTTCATCTGTGTCATGGTTTGTAGTTTCTTTGAGGGAGATTAGGAATGATTTGTTCTCGTAAATGTCACGCCCTTGGAATGGAGCACAGATTCAAAGACGGGGAAGACTCGATAATAGTTGGGTATTTATATATTGTGAGTTTGTTCTATATAATTAGCGGCAAAAGCACGAAAAAATTTAGATGGATAATTGATTGGCTTTATAAGGGGTTTTTGTCTGGGAGCTCTTGGAGCTTATACAGTCTATCCAGTTCCCCTCTTATTGTCAACTCCTTTTACCCACACATATTTCTATCCGTATGCAAACAGCCGTCCTAGCCCAATGAGCGAAACTTCAGACTCTCCCAAAATACAGACCAAACCTGGGTTGACGGGGAAAATCCAACCGCCGCCGCATCAGAGATTCCAGCAAATCCTATGACTTGGGTTTTTATTTACCATCTATTTTCGTTTTTTATTCACTATATGGGCCCTTATATTAACTGAAGCCGTGTCGAACAGGAGGGAAACTGCCACACTGTGACCGCGTTGTGGGTTCATAAGCTCACAGGGCATGATGGACCCGGTTACCGGAAAATCATATAATTGTTAAATCCACTTACGGAAAACGAGTATGCTAAAAAGTACTTCATCATTCCGCATATCTTCGCAAGAGTTTGAACCGGCTTATATGGAATTGTTCCAATCCGGAGAGTTGTTTCGCCGATCGAGGCAGGCTCTGCGCCATTTGGAAAACTGCAAGGTCTGCCCGAGGGATTGCGAAGTCAACCGTCTTGAAAACGAAAAAGCCGTGTGCAAGACAGGCCGGTATGCCGCCGTTGGCAGTTACGGTCCGCATTTCGGGGAAGAAGACTGCCTGCGCGGTACAAGAGGGAGCGGTACCATCTTCTTTTCCCTATGCAACCTTAAATGCGTGTTCTGCCAGAACTATGATATCAGCCAGGACGGAGAGGGCATTGAAGTGAGCCCAGAAGACCTGGCGGCAATGATGCTCGCTATACAACAGCGCGGTTGCCACAATATCAACTTCGTCACTCCGGAACATGTGGTCCCGCAAATCCTTGAATCACTGCCCCTGGCCGTACAAATGGGATTGCGCCTGCCTCTTGTTTACAATACGGGGGCGTATGATTCCCTAGACAGCCTGCGATTGATGGATGGTATTGTCGATATTTATATGCCGGATTTCAAATACTGGGATAATGATCGATCACAAAAATACTTGAAAGCAAAAGATTACCCTGAAACCGCCCGGACAGTTATCCGGGAAATGCACCGCCAGGTTGGAGACCTGGTGCTGGATGAAAACGGCCTGGCCAAACGTGGTGTTCTGGTCAGACATCTGGTAATGCCGGATAATGTGGAAGATACCGAAAACATCATGGCCTATCTGGCCAAAGAAATCTCTAGGGATACCTACATCAACATTATGGACCAATATTTTCCCGCAGGCAAAGTGAGCGAAAAAAAATACGGTGAAATCAACCGCCGCATCACCCAGAGCGAGAAAGATGCTGCGGAAGACATCGCCCTGCAAAAGGGCTTGCACCGATTCGACCAGCGCATAGCTTAAAAGCTATTTTTTATCCATTCGTGAGGAAACAATCAACAGCCGCGAAAAAGCCACCATCACCAGATCCTCCACGATAGTCCAGCCGTCCAACGGCCGGGCGAAAAATACACCGAAACATCCACAATTGGGAATATCGAGTCCTCTCAAAAACGTCACTGCGGTCCAAAGCGTAAACACCACGTGCAACCCCAACGAAGCCAGTGCCGCCCAGAATACCAAGCGTCCGCTGAATAGCCAAAACGATATAATCAACTCCGTAGCTGTCATGCCCAAGGCGACAGGATAGAGCATCCAGTCTGCTAACGCCTGATAGGTAATCAGGACTTCGACGAAACCCGGAATATCCAATGCCTTACCTAGCCCCGTGGTCAACAGAACGACCGCAATAAACAACCGTAGACCGCGGCCGAAGGTTTTATTGGCGATTAAGCGTCCAATCATAAGGCAAAAATTCGATATCGTAATTTTTGGGAACCAACGTTTTGCGGTACCTGTTGATATAAATGATTAATGTGGGGGATCGTTTTCGGTTCAGAAAATCCTTCGTATAAAAATCGAAAATTTCTGACAGGAAGACTACTTTTTTCTTTTTCTGGACCTGAACATTGCGTGATTGGTTTAAAAATTCACGAGTAACGCGTTCTAATTGCTGGTCCAATTGATCACCCTGAAAGGGGACACGGGGCAAGCGAGGACAACCCACCACCATACAGTTCAAAGCAAAGTGAACCCTCGGGTCGCCCAGTGGGCGGATGACTTCATTCTCGTAATCCAGTAAAGATATCCAATCTCCCCCAACGGCGTACCGAGTGTATTTAAAAAAATTTGCGCGGGCCAACAGACTTTCAAATCCACCTTCAACACCAAGCTTCACCACCCCGTACATGGCCAAGGCGTTATAGGAATTCAGGTAATACGCCAACCGACTATTCTGGTCCGGAAACAAGTCAGGACGGTTATGCGGTGCAGTGTGTCCGATGTACGCCACATAAGCACGCAGGCGACTGGGGTTTTGGGCCAATCCTGCAAAATCGATTCGACCTTGAGCATCCACCGCTTGCTCCAGGATAACGGCCCATAAGCGGTCCGCTTGTTCCGGTGCCCAATCCTCTTGGGTCCCCGGAGAACCAATGGGTATTTTTATATTCTTTGTGCATCCCTGAAGGGCTCCCAAAGTCATTAGGGAGAGCAAAATAATGCTAAAACGGAAGAATAGATATCGAGGTATTGCAGTAAGAATCAAGCGACCGAGTCCTTAATCAAAGTTTTATTGGAAGAAAGCGGATAAAAAGTTTCTGGGCCGCTATCGGTTTCGATTTCCAGAGGACGCAAAATATGTTCATCCCTTTTAGCATTGTGCGCACACATCGACATCGGTCCGTCGGGTGTCATTACCATAAAGGCGCAAGCATCGACTCGCTCCTGGTCTAAATGGTCTGCGTGCATAAAGTTTTTCACCATTAAAGTGATAGGCCGAACCTTTCCTCTAGCGGCCCAAAAATCACCTCGAATAAACCACAGCCGGGTCAGAACATATCCCAGGGCCTTCAATAGCCAACGGGGTTTTAGTAGCATGACTTTAAAATAAGACCAGGCGATAGCCGGAGTGCTTTGACGCCGATCATGCATCACATCACTGAATTCGCGAAGAAAACCAGCAAATAAATTCGGATCATCAATGAGACCAAATGCTTTTCCATTAACGGCCAGAGCGGGCAAATAACTTTGGCATTTAGGATGTCCAACCAGGATAACATCCCAAGGTAATTCAGAACCCGCACCCAGGCTGATCAAATTCCTTGCTGATTCCAAACTAATACAATCAGGCCGACCCCGCACTTCCCCACGCCCGGTATCCGCCTGAAGTTGAAACGACGCCAAACCCACCACATCGGATTGATCGATAAAAAACCGAACGAGGTCTGAGAGTGCATGATAATTATCTGTGAAGATAGTTGTGTTGAACATAACCATCAAGGGTAGGCCTCGGGCTCGTTCAATATATTCGAGGCGAATGGTATTCAATTCTCTTTCTGTCACGTACCCTTTGCGTTTCTGGGTTAAGTCCACATGGAATGCCACATCACTCAGCCCGTTTTCGCAAAGCTCGATAAGTAAATCGCGAGGGCAAAGTATTCCATTGGTGAGTAGCGATGGATTCAATCCCAGGTTTCGTGCATACCGGACAATCTGAACCAACTCCGAGCGATCCCGCATAGTCGGGTCGCCTCCGCTGATTTGAACGTTCGTCCCGATGCCAAAGTTCCGGCGTACCCCTTCCAACCGTTTAAAAATTTCGGTTAAGGGGAGATCGCTGACTTGATTGGAATTCTCGGACAGATAGCACAAAGAGCAGTCCAAATTGCATCGTTGACTGATCTCGACGGAAACACACCCAATCGAATTTCGCGAACCAATAAATTGATTAGGTTGATTAAACTTACCAAGTCGCCTTCGGGTTGCCGTCAGTGCTTTTTCTCGCTCCTTTTTTTCGGGTTGGCTTACCTTTGGAGCAAGTCCCGGATGTACGTTCTTGAATACCTTTTCCCTGGTAATTTTTATATTTTTCATGAAGAATTATCATTTAGGGTTACCTTTTTGAAATACTTTAGGTGAGTATCGGACAAAGGAATTTCCTTACACAAGAATATTATAAATTTAAACCAACCTTGGTTTTTGGCTCAGCTAAAAATACCATTGATTTATAGGATTACTACCCCTCCAGACCTCTTATGAGTAAAATACGGGGCTGGTTAATGAATGAGAAAGGTCAAATTGGAAATCCCGACCAATATTAGAAACTTCTTTCCCTAGAGGATAACCGTTTCTTTCATATTGGAATCCATTCGTCATGAAATCGATTAAACTCATCTCTTTCCTAGTGATTTTTCTGTCCGGAACGTTTTTTTTCTATCCAGCATGGTCGCATGATAAACCCAGTCGGGCCAATCTCTTGCCAAAAATGTACCCGGCCCCGGAATTCACTGGCCTGGAAAATTGGATCAATTCATCCGAGATTCGTTCCATGCGTGAATTAAGAGGCAAAGTGGTTCTCATCGATTTTTGGACGTTTGGCTGCATAAATTGCATCCACACATTACCCCATGTACAGAAATGGCATCAAGCTTATAAAGATCATGGTTTGGTAGTCCTGGGCATTCATGCGCCGGAATTTAATTATGAGAGGAAACTGGAGAACGTAATCGCAGCGGTGAAATGGTTTGGTTTGACTTTTCCTGTTGCCATCGACAATAAGTTTAAACTATGGAGAGCGTACAAAAACAGGTTTTGGCCAGCAATGTATTTGGTAGACAAGGATGGGATAGTCCGGTATATGCATTTCGGAGAAGGACGGTACCAGGAAACCGAAGCGGCTATCATTTATTTACTCAATAAGAAACACCCGGCTTCGTCAGGGTAAAATGAAGTTTTTAAACCTAAAGAAGACGTCAGCGAACTTTGGAGAGAACAGTTGGAGGGGAAAGTAGAGTTTGCCTGATAATTTTTACAGCGGGTTGGTCGGGGTTAAGGCGAAGGCTTAAGTTGAGATGGTTGCGGCCTAACTCGGGCTGGTCGGTCCGTTTCATATAGAACATGCCCAGAATATACTGATAGTGAGCCGATTCCGGTTCGAGGTCTACCACCTTTTGATAAGCCCTGAACGCTCCATCCGAATCTCCAGCTATATCCAGGAAAACGGCCCGATTAAAATGAGCCAGGGCATAACCGGGGTCTCGCTCCAGGGCTTGGTTTAATAAATCGAGGCTTTCCTTTATCTGATTCCGGTTCCCCAGAAAAACCGCCAAGTGAGTGTAGTATTTGGGCTTTTCCGGATTCTTCTGAACCAGCTCCCGATAGAGAGATTCCGCCTGGTCCCATTCTTCCCGTTCCGCATGAATATGAGCGGAATAGAGAACGGCCATATTATTTTCAGGTTCGAGAATTCTGGCCTGTTTCAATGTTTCCAGCGCCCGATCGCGGTTCCCTTTTCCCCAATAAGAAAGCCCGAGAAACATCATGGACCGGGTGTGGTGCGAATTTTTTGAAACACTGTCCTGCCACAAATGGAAATCATCCTGATAAACCTGATTCCTGCTGATGCTTAATAAACTGAACATCAAAATAACAGATAGCGCCAGAGAACCCTCTCCCTTTAAATACCTTGACGTGATTGCGGCAAGGGCCATCATGAGTCCCACACCAGGAATATAAAGAAAGCGATCGGCCATCATTTCCGGAAAAGGAATGATATGGGAAACCGGAAGCAATGCAATGAGGAACCAAACCAATCCAAAAAACACCACCCGCTGGCTTGAGTAACTCCATCGAACCAGCCATATATAAGCTGCTATCACAAAAACCGAAATCTGAACCTGCGGCTCCATTAAACTTTTATAAATTTGATCGGGATACCAGATATTCAAATTGATGGGAAACAAAAATTTGACCAGGTATTCCTTGAAAACCACCATCATGCTGAAAACCGTATTGATAGGGTTATTGTCTGGATAACCATGGAGCGTTCCCCCGCTCGAATGCGACAACAGGGTCAGTATCGTGATCCCCAGGGAAATTAAAAAATAAGGTACCTTGTCCACCAAGATGTTTTTAATGTGTTTGCTTGCAAACGAAACATCGTAAAGGACCAGCAGGAGAGGAAGAATCACTACCGAAGTTTTTGCCAGGCAGGCTAGCAAAAATAAAAGCAGGGAAAGGGGACGCGTTCCCCCGCGTAGATAGGTTAGAAACGAAAAAGAAAAAAAGAAAAAAGATAACAGGTTTTTACGCTCTGAAATCCAGGCCACACTTTCCACTTGGACTGGATGGACCAAAAAGATCAAAGAAGCCCAAAAGGCGCCCACCCCGGATTTAGTGGTCCGGAGGACCAGCTGATAAACCAGAAGGGAGTTTATAAAATGAAGCAGGGTATTGGAGAAATGGTACCCGGCGGGATTCAACCCATAAAGCCAATAATCCAAGCTCAGAGAAAGGAGGGTTAAGGGAAGATAGTCCCATACATAAAATGAGGAAACCATATTCCACAACCCCTGGCTGTCCAGAACCTTAATTAAATAGTTTTTGACGATGTAATGCTGGTCATCGAACACAAAACCATTTTTCAGGGAATTAAAATAGATCAACCCCGTTAAGGCCAGAAACAGGCTTGCCAGGAAGGCGCGGTGGATAAAAGATGTGTTTGCAAAAATCGGCAATATGAGCGGATGTTTAGAATCATTCAAGTACTGTTCGCCTCCTCACAATAAATCAAACCAGATATTTTTGCAACCGGCCACCCACTCCCGTGGGAGGGAGTGAGGCAAGAACTCGTTGAGCCGAGACAACTCTTCGTTAGCCAGACAAGGTTATTGCTCATTGGCCCCACGTCTAGTGGTGGCTTCTATTTGACTCTGCAATGTCAGACAGGCAAAATAGCCGTTGATTGAAACTTTTGAAAAACCCGATTCACTTTTCTCCAGTAATATATTTTTAACCCAGCAAGGACCCACTCATGACAATGACAAAGAGCAAACGAGATGATACCCACCAATGCGAAAAATGCCTTCCGGCTTATTGTTGCAATTATTTCGCATTTGGGATTGATGAACCTGAAGACCGAAGGGATTATGAAAGTTTGTTGTGGAAGATCGCCCATGAAAAGGTTTCGTTGTATATCTACCGGAAAGACTGGTACATCATGATCCACAGCCGGTGCAATTTTTTAACGCCGGACAACAAATGCGCCATCTATGAACACCGGCCTTATATGTGCCGTGAACATAGCACGGAATCGTGCGAATACACCGGAGACGATTACGGCTTCACCGAGCATTTCAAGAGTTATGACGACCTTTTGATTTACATCAAGGAAAATACGAACTTCAGGTTTAAGCAGGAACCAACAGGGGTGCCCCCAAACTGTCTGTAATGAGGACCAATAGGTGTGGACCGGCGAGCCGCCGGTGGCGCCCAGATAGCAAGAACTCGTCAAGCCAATATAACTCTTTACTAGCCAGTGAAAGCTATTGCACCCCAGCCCCACGCTTAGTGGTTATTTCTTCTTATCTTCCGGTTTGTCTTTTTTGGTGGTTTCTTTTTTAGAATCGGATTTCTTTTTATCGGCGGGAGCTTTGGTTTTTTTAGGTGCTGATTCTTTGGCTTTAGGTTCCGCTTTCTTCTTTTCAGTCACCTTTGGCTTGGTACCTTTCGCTTCTTTTTCTGGCGCTGTTTTTCCTCCTTTGGAAGGTGCCTTTGACTCGCCATCACGGTCTACCAGTTCGATAAAAGCCATGGGCGCATCATCCCCTTTGCGGTGGCCAATACGAATAATCCGGGTATACCCACCCGGCCGATTAGCATAACGTTCGGCAAGGGGACCAAACACCTTTCGCACAACCTCTTTGGCGGGAGCCAGCTTAAAAGCCTGACGGCGGGCATGAAGCGTACCTTTTTTACCCAGCGTGATTGTTTTTTCCACCTTGCCCCGAAGTTCTTTGGCTTTCGCTAAAGTGGTGCTGATGCGCTCCCTTTGAATAAGAGCCTGAACAAGGTTTCTGAACAATGCTTTCCGGTGAGCAGAAGTCCGTCCGAATTTTCTACCTGCTTTTAAATGGCGCATGGCTGTTTATCACTCCCGTTTATAACTTCACCGAGCAAGACTGCTAAAGCTCGACTTCCGTATCAATTTCTTTTTTCTTCTGGGCCAGACTGATCTGTTTGAGGTCTTCTTCATCGACTTTCATTCCCAAATGAAGCCCCATGTCCTCTAAAATTTCCTTAATTTCATTCAGCGATTTCCGGCCGAAGTTTCTTGTTTTCAACATTTCGCCATCGGTTTTTTGAACCAACTCGGCAATGGTCTGTATGTTGGCATTTTTAAGACAATTGTAGGAGCGCACAGACAGTTCGAGTTCTTCCACACATTTGGCCATATTTGCCAGCATCTTCTGTTTTTTCTCATCCACTTGGGGTTGTACCGGTTCCGGCTCTTCATCAAAATTGATAAAGATCTGCATATGATCTTTAACAATTTTGGCAGCATGAGCCACCGCATCTTCAGGTGTAATACCCCCATTGGTCCATAATTCCATGACCAGGGAATCATAATCCGTGGATTGCCCAACCCGGGTATTCTCAACATGAAAGGTGATCTTTTCGATCGGGGAAAAACTGGAATCCATGGGAATCATCTGTACAGATTCATTTTCAATATTGTGTTTGTCGGCAGGAACATAGCCCCGGCCTTTTCGCACAATCATTTCCATTTCCACTTCGCCATTCTGGTCAATAGTGAAAATGGGGAGATCGGGATTTAGCACCACCACATCCGGGTCAGCCGTTATATCCTTGGCACAAATGGTCCCCGGCTTCGAGGCTTTGATATAAATCCGTTTATAGGACTCCTCACCGTTCAGCTGGAGGTTGACCTGTTTGAGGTTGAGAATGATTTCAGTAACATCCTCAACCACTCCCGGAATGGAGGAAAACTCGTGAAAGATTCCCTCAAACTTTACGGCTACAATGGCGGCTCCTTCAATCGACGACAACAGCATTCTTCTTAAAGAGTTGCCAATGGTCACTCCGTAACCGCGTTCGAATGGACCCGCACTGAGTTTACCGTAATATTCCGATTTGTTTTTCTTATCGAATTCTAATCGCTTGGGTTTAACAATTCCCTGAGCTGTGAACATGAAACCTCCGACCTCTTTATTTGGGTCTTAACAGTTTTTAATTAGTTTGATTAAACGAACAGGCCCAGTTAGCGCGAATAGAGCTCGACGATCAACTGTTCCTCAATTGGCATGGTTACATGCTCTCTTGTAGGTAAGGCCTGTACCACTCCCTGTTTGCTATCCACATCAAATGCCAACCAATCCGGCAGGGTTTTTCCCTTTATATTTTCTATTGCGTTTTTCACTGGAGCTTTTTTCAGTTTATTGGGGTTTGGAGCTATCGTATCCCCCTGCCCAAGTATGTAAGATGGAATGTCCACCTTTTTTCCATTAACAGTAAAATGGTTGTGCGTAACCAGCTGGCGGGCAGCACTCCTGGAGGGCGCTAATCCCATCCTAAAAATAACGTTATCTAGCCGCAACTCTAATTTTTGCAGAAGGTTTTCACCGGTTACGCCTTTTTTCTTATCTGCCTCATGGAAGTAATTGCGGAATTGTTTCTCCAGCAAACCGTAAATGCGCTTTACCTTTTGTTTTTCACGAAGCTGAACCCCATATTCCGAGAACTTCTTTCTACCCTGACCATGTTGACCAGGGGGGTATGGCCGTTTTTCAATAGCGCATTTTGCCGTCTCGCAACGGGAACCTTTTAAAAATAATTTTATGCCTTCTCGCCGACAAAGTCGGCAAACAGAACCTGTATACCTGGCCAAATTTAGCTTCTCCTTTCGGTTTTATACAATTAAACCCTGCGACGTTTTCTAGGACGGCACCCATTGTGAGGAATCGGGGTCTTGTCGCGAATAACAAGGATTTCCATTCCCGCGGCCTGTAAAGATCGAATTGCAGACTCTCGTCCCGATCCGGGCCCTTTAACGTGAACCTCCAGTTTTTTCATTCCCATATCCCGTGCTTTGATAGCGGCTTTGTCTGCCGCCACCTGCGCGGCAAACGGGGTACTTTTTCTTGAGCCTTTAAAACCCTGGGCACCGGCACTGGACCAGGACACCACATTCCCGGACATGTCCGAAATGGTGATGATAGTATTATTGAATGTAGCCCGAATATGGGCCACACCGACTTCTGGTGCGGTCTTTTGCTTTTTTTTACTACCTTTGGATTTCTTGTCCATACATTTTCATCCTTATTTTTTTGATCGTGCGCCCACGGTTTTCTTGGGACCTTTTCGGGTTCTGCCGTTAGTGTGTGTCCGTTGCCCTCGGACCGGCAACCCTCTGCGATGGCGAAGCCCTCTGTAGGCACCAATATCCATTAGGCGCTTTATGTTCATGGCGACATTCCGCCTCAAATCGCCTTCCACTTCATAATCTTTTTCAATGATATTACGGATTCGGGTTACCTCTTCCTCAGTCAAGTCTTTCATCCAAATTTCATCCCCAATCTGGGCTTTTTTGAGGATGTCCCGAGAAATGTTGGGACCCACTCCATAAATATAGGTCAAGGCAATTCTCGCCTGCTTATTTCTGGGAATGTCTACACCCGCTATTCTCGCCACTGCTTCTCCTTTAGGAAATTAACCTTGTCGTTGCTTATGCTTTGGGTTCTCACAAATAACCCGCACGACTCCACGACGGCGAATCACTTTACATTTACTACAAATCGGCTTGACCGATGCTCTGACTTTCATGTTTCTGTCCTCGATTATTTATATCGATAGGTGATCCGTCCCCGGGTCAAGTCATAAGGAGACAGCTGGACCTTAACCTTATCTCCTGACAGGATGCGGATAAAATGCATACGCATCTTCCCGGATATATGGGCTAGCACCTTATGGCCATTTTCTAATTCCACCCGAAACATCGCGTTCGGCAATGGTTCGAGTATGGTGCCTTCAACCTCTATGGCATCTTCTTTTGACATTCGTTACTGCACCATTTCGCAAACGCGGGAAAAAATTTCTTCTGCAGACCCTCTTGCTGTTACCGTTTTCAAATTCCCCTGCTTCTTGTAAAACTCCTTTAAAGGAGCTGTAGACTCCTGATAAACATCCAAGCGCTTCAGAATCGTTTCTTTATTGTCATCCTGCCTCTGGGCCAAGGAACCACCGCAACCATCGCAAACCCCTTGTACTTTTGGGGGCCGGGATTCCTCATGAAACATGGCCCCACAATCCGAGCAGGTGCTTCGTCCGGTTAAACGGCTTATCACCTCGTCAGCATTGACTTCTAGATCCACCACCGTATCAATGGAAAGATTCATATCGGTCAGTGTTTCCGAAAGCTTCTCGGCCTGAATCATGGTCCTTGGGAACCCATCCAGAATAAATCCTGTTTCACAATCGGCCTGCTTAATGCGTTCCTTAATCAAGCCGATTACCACATCATCCGGAACCAACTGGCCTGAATCCATAAATGATTTAGCCTGAACGCCCAACTCCGTACCGTCCTTAACCGCCTGTCTTAAAATATCACCGGTGGATATTTGCGGAATCCGAAATTTTTCTTTTAGCATTTTGGCCTGGGTGCCTTTTCCAGCTCCTGGCGGACCTAAAAGAATCAATCTCATCCATCAGCCTCTTCGGCCTTTCAATCGTCCCTTTTTCACAAAACCATCGTAATTTCTCATGACCAAGTGGGACTCAATTTGTTGCATGGTATCCAAAGAAACACCCACAACAATCAATAGGCTTGTTCCACCAAAGTAAAAAGGAATGTTGAAATATTTTATCAAATAATCAGGCAAAATACAGATTAAAGAAAGATACACCGCCCCATAAAACGTGATCCTTGAAAGGATCGTGTCGATGTACTCCGAAGTTTTGGCTCCCGGCCTTATTCCCGGAACATACCCACCGTGCTTTTTTAAATTGTCTGCCACATCAACCGGGTTGAAAATGACGGCCGTATAAAAATAGCAAAAGAAGAATATGGCTCCCACAAAAATCATGCTGTACACGATGGTTCCGGGGGTCAACATGGCCGAAACCAACTGCATCCACGGATGACTGATAAACTGAGCAATGGTCGCTGGAAACATGATGATGGATGAAGCAAAAATCGGCGGGATAACCCCCGATGTATTGACCTTCAAAGGCAAATGCGTTGCCTGGCCACCCATCATTTTACGACCTACCACCCGTTTCGCATATTGGATCGGAATCCTGCGTTGCCCTCCTTCCGTAAAAACTATGACCCCAACCACAAAGATCATCACTACCAAAAGGAATAACATAACGAGCACTGACATTTCGCCAGTTCCCATCAAATCCAGGGATTGGAAAATTGCCGCCGGAGTTCCGGCAACGATTCCTGAAAAAATAATTATGGAAATTCCATTCCCAATACCCCGTTCGGTAATCTGCTCCCCAAGCCACATCAAAAAACAGGTTCCAGCGGTCAGGGTCAAAACCGTCATCATTCGGAACGACCAACCCGGTTCATGGACAATGAGGCCCCCGCTCGGGCTTTTCATGGCTTCCAGTCCCACAGCAATCCCGGAACCCTGGATCAGGCTCAGCACCACTGTTCCGTACCGGGTATACTGGGTAATTTTTTTCTGTCCCTGCTCCCCCTCCTTTTTCAACTTTGCCAGGTGGGGAGAAACGATCGTCATCAACTGCAGGATGATCGATGAGCTGATATACGGCATGATGCCCAGTGCAAAAATCGTCAACCGGCTTAATGCACCGCCAGAGAACATATCGAAAAAACCCAGGATGGTACCACTAGCCCGGGCAAAAAGTTCTGCCAAGGCTACAGAGTTGATCCCAGGAGTGGGGATATGAGCTCCTATCCGATAGACTACTACAAGCGCAAGCGTAAAAAGAATTCGCCTCTTCAGCTCGGGTACACGAAAGATGTTGCCAAAACTATCAGCGCCGCTCATTTATAGGTTTACAACCTTTCCCCCGGATTTTTCAATTTTTGCCTGCGCCGAGCCACTGAATTTATGCGCATGAACATTCAACGATTCCTTCAGTTCGCCGCATCCCAGAATTTTCACCGCTCCGGTTTTTTTTATCAGACCCTTTTCCTTCATCACTTCCGGGGTCACCGGGTTGGCCCCGGCACAGCGGGCCAAATCTCTCACATTGACGATCT
>Ga0310122_10001643_pt1 | contig 14279 bp, 14 predicted proteins | sample CB6_Bottom_1051__FD_203503 | JGI IMG/M metagenome (GOLD analysis project Ga0310122, IMG submission 203503) | Marine microbial communities from Western Arctic Ocean, Canada - CB6_Bottom_1051 | ecosystem: Environmental > Aquatic > Marine > Oceanic | place: Canada: Western Arctic Ocean | collected...
ATCCGGACGAGGTCGTCGCGATGGGCGCAGCGATTCACGCCGCCTCGCTGGTCGGTAAAGCGCAGGATGCGATGCTCCTCGACGTGACACCGCTCGATCTACGCATCGGGGTCGCGGGCGGCCTTGCTGAGCCGGTGATCGAACGAAACACGCCGGTTCCGATCGAGCAGACACGCACGTTCACGACCTTTCAGGACCATCAGGAATCGGTCCAGATCCGCGTCTATCACGGTGACCATCGTATGGCCGCCGACAACGCGCTACTCGGCGAATTCGAATTTTCGGGCTTTACCAAAGGTCCACGGTCGGACGTCAAGATCGACGTCACCTTCGAGATCGATGCAGACGGCATCGTCAATGTGACGGCTTCCGACCAGACGACGGGAGAGGCCGCGTCGACCCAGATCAGTCTCTCGTCCGGACTCGACGAACAACAGATCGAGAAGATTCTCGAAGAAGACGTCGCCGGACGAGTGGCCGCTGCGGTCGTCCCTCCGGAGTCGGCGATCTCCGAGGTCGCTGAGATCGTTTCAGAACCGAGCGTCCTCGATGATGATTCGCTCTTTGGCGACGGATCCGAGGACCTATCGGTGGGCCGACCCGAAGACCTCGGCCTGATCGAATCTGCGAAGGCAGACGGTCTCGACGACGAGGAGCTGATTCAATTGAAGGAAGAGTCGAACGCGAATCCACCGACGGACGAGTCGCCCGAAGACGAGGGTTTCTTCGAACCCTCCGGCGAAGATCTTGCGGGCCCGGAAATCGAACTCACGGAAGAAGAGAAATAGATTCCGATGTCATCTCCGGCCATCGACGCTCTCGAGATCAGCGCGCTGTCCAAGATCATGGACGAGCTCGACTACTATCAGATCCTGAACGTCGAAAAGAGCGCGAGCACGAAGGAGATCCGTCAGGCGTTCCATTCTTCGTCGCGGACCTTTCATCCAGATGCCAATCGTGAGCGGACGGGCAATCTGAAAGAGCAGTGTCGTCAGATCTCGAAGCGTGTCACCGAGGCCTATTGCGTGCTGCGTGATTCGCGAAGGCGTCAAGCCTACGACACGAAAAGAGCGGAGGGCACTTCGCTACGCATTCAGATCGCCGAGGCCAGGAACGCTCACGTAGAGCAGCGAAAAGCCGAGCGCTATGGAGCGACGACACAGGGCCGACAATTTTACGGCAAGGCGGAAGCGGATCTCAAGGCCGGCAATCTTGCGGGCGCGATCCAGAATATCCAGATGGCACTCACCTTCGAGGCGGGAAACGCGGGCTTCAAGTCCATGCTCGAAGAATTACGCGAGCGGCAGAAGGCCATCTCCTGATTCGAGATCCGGCCGGATCGGTCTGCTGACTCTCCGAATCCCGACGAACAGACCACAATAGAATTCGTGCCTGCTATTCTGCGCGCCATGCCGAAATCTTCCCGCCTAAGCCGACGGATCGAGAATCGTTTCCTCTCTCTACGACTCGCCTCCCTCGAATCGTTCTTTGCGCTCTCGGGACTGCTCGCGTTCACGCTTCTGACTTTTCTCGCGTGTAGCGCAGACGAAGGATCGGAGAGCGCCCGCACGGGCGCAGCGGACGCTTCATCCGGGCACGACTCATCGAACAGCGGACCCAGGCAGCCCAATGTTCATGCCAAAGGCGAAACAGCGGCCCGGAACGCCAATGAGCGTCCGATTCCCGCGTTCCAGGGAATGACTCTCGAAGGTCATCCACTTTCGATGACCAACCTGCTCGGATCACGCGTCGTGCTCTTCTTCTTCAACCCCGAAGTCGCACCGGCCCGCGAATTGAGCCATGCGGTTTCGGCGATCGCCGAACGATCGGGCGCGCACAATTTCTCCGTCCTGGGAATCGGTCTCGGCTCGGACTCCTCGACCCTCGCTCGCTTCGCCGAAGCCGAGGCCTTGAAATTTCCGATCCTCGACGACAACGCCGGTTCGATCGCACGCCTGGTGGGGCTGCGCTCGCCGAACGCCTTGATTGGCGTCGATGCCGAGGGATATATGGATTTCGGTGTCAGCAGCTTCCCCACCGAGGGCGACATCGTCGCGAGCGTGAAGGAAACCCTTCGCGAGAAGCTACGTCTGCCCGAGGACGAGTCCGCTAGCAACGGCGCCCTATTCGCGTTTTCGAAGGCGCCGGCACTGGGCGTGATCTCGATGGCCGACGGGTCGCGACTCGAAACCGACGCCCTCGAAGGACGCGCGGCGATCGTGATCTTCTTTCTCCATACCTGTCCCCATTGCCATCGCGCACTCAGATCGATCAAGACGACTCTGGAATCGATCGAGAGCGACAAGCGACCGCGACTAGTCGCGATCTCCATCCAGAATGCGCCCGGGGCGGTACGCAGATCGCTCAAGGAACTGGAACTCGACTACTTCGACCCCTATCTCGACCCCGGAAATCAAGCGATCGATGGTTGGGGGGTTACGGGCGGAGTACCCGTCGTCCTGGTGTTGGATGCGCAGGGTCAGATTCGCCATCGCAGCTCGGGCTGGAACGACAAACGCGATCCCGGTCTCGTTCGCATGAAGGTCGCGAAGGCGGCGGGGGCTCGTGTGCCGATGCTCCTCGACGCGACCGGCTATAGCGGCAACGATGTCTGCGGCGTCTGCCACGAACTGGAACATGCTGCCTGGCAATTCACGGCGCATTCGACGGCATTCGACACGCTCATCACGCATGCCGCAGACCGACGAACGGATTGCGTCGGCTGCCATGTCGTTGGCTTCGACGAAAAGGGAGGCTTCGACTTCAAACATCAGCACGAGTATCTCGAGAACGTCGGTTGCGAGTCCTGTCATGGACGAGGGGGACCCCACTTGACGCCCAATTTCGTGCCTCGCGATGCGACGGGTCAGCACGACTATCAGCAGGTCTGTTTGACCTGCCACAATCCCAAACACTCGCTCGGCTTCGACTACGCAAGATTCCATCCGCGGATCTCACATCTGAAGATCGTTATGCTGACCGATCAAGAGAGAGTCGATCTCCTCGGTGGGGCCGGTCCGAGTCGCGACCTGTTGCCGACGCAGGCCGAATACGTTGGATCGACGGTCTGCCAGAGCTGTCACGAGGCAGAATTCAAGACCTGGGAGACAAGCCCCCATGGTCATTCGGTGATGACGCTCGAGCGAGCCGGAAAGGCGGCCGAATCCGAATGCCTCACCTGTCATACGACAGCGTTTGGAAAGCCCGGCGGATTCGCCGAAACGGCGAAGGTCAAAGACTCTCCAGATCTGGCCCGAGTCGGATGTGAATCCTGCCACGGACCGGGTGCCGATCATGTCGGGGCGACGGCCAAGCGTGTCGGAACGATTCTTTCGCTGGGAGACAAGTGTGATTCCTGCGTAATTCTCAAGGTCTGCGGTTCCTGCCATGACGAGGCCAACGACGCGGGCTTCCAATTCAAGGTCGAAGAACGGATCGAGGCCCAGCGCCACGGAACGATCGAAGCCGCGGCCCTGCGCGGCGATCAATCCGCGGATCGTGCGCTTCTGCGAGAAGCGTTTGCCCAGACGGCGCGCGACCGACTCTCCGAACCCCAAGCCGACGCGAGTTGATTGGATGTCGACTGTCGACGACGAAACCGAAACGAATCACGAAGCGCAGGCACTCTTCGCTTCGGCCCACGCGCTCGTACAGGAATTGATCGAAGAAGGCGTTTCGGAGTTTCCGCGACTGTCCGATCTCGAACTGCCTTCGAAGCCTGACGTTACGATTTCCGATCGAGCGGCTCCGGTTGCCATTGCCGACATACCCGCGCCGTCCACGGACGCCTCGCCCGATGAAGTTCCTTGGGGCGACCAGCGACCTCGGCTCGAAGAGGTCGAGCAGCACCTCGGCGACTGCAAGCGATGTGATCTCTGCAGCGGCCGTCGATCGATCGTGTTCGGCGACGGGAATCCGAATGCCGATCTGATGTTCATCGGCGAAGGGCCGGGGGAACAAGAGGATCTGCGCGGCCTGCCTTTCGTCGGGCGCGCCGGTGAACTCCTCACACAGATGATCGAGAAAGGCATCGGCATCCCGCGCAGCGAAGTCTACATCTGCAACATCGTGAAATGCCGTCCGCCGAGAAATCGCAATCCACTCCCTCCGGAAGTCAGCGCCTGCCGACCCTTTCTCGACGGGCAAATCCGCGCCGTTGCACCGAAGGTCATCGTGACGCTTGGCAAACCCGCAGCGAGTCTGCTCCTGGGTCGCGATGTGGCAATCACGAGAGAGCGCGGAACCTGGCAGAGCTATCAAGGCATCCCGCTCATGCCCACGCTTCACCCGGCCTACGTGCTTCGTCAGTACACGACCGAAACCCGGCGCGCCGTCTGGCAAGACCTGAAGGCCGCCATCGAGCGCACGCGACAATGAGCGAGGGCGAAGCGATCCGATGCGGCATCGTTCTCCACCCGGCCGGCCATACCCGATCGCCCGCGATGCACCGTGCCGCCTACCGCGTCTTGGGAATCGATGGATGCTACGAGGCCTTCGACGTACCTCCGGCCGATCTCGCACAGGCCGTCGCAAATTTTCGAGAGCAGGGCCTGCGACAATTCGCAGTCTCACTGCCTCATAAGGAAACGATCCTCGCAATGGTCGACGAAGTCGATCCCGTGGCGCGCGCGATCGGCGCGATCAACACCGTGACCCGTGTGCAGGACCGATGGATCGGGACGAATACCGATTGGCTCGGTGCCCTTCGAGCCCTCGAACGAGAGGGCCCGATCGAGGGTCGCCGCGCCGTCGTACTCGGCGCCGGAGGAGGCGGACACGCCCTCGCCTACGGCCTTTGCCAACGCGGTTGCGAAGTCTTCGTTCTCAATCGGACGGTCAAACGTGCGGAAGCGCTCGTCGAAGCGCTTGGCGCAGCGGGCGCGGGCGGGCTGGGCGAACTCGAGCGCCTCGCCCCGGATATTCTCGTCAATACGACGACAGTCGGAATGAATGAGGCGGTCTCGCCAGTCGACGCCGCGGCGATTCCGAAAACCGGGGTCGTCATGGATGCCGTCTACACGCCGGCGCGAACGAAATTTCTACTCGATGCGGAGTCTCGCGGTGCGCGGGTCGTCTTGGGAAAGTGGATGCTCGTCTATCAGGCGATCGAGCAACTTCGAATCTGGACATCGATGAGTGTCGATCCGCCCGCGAGCCAGGATCTCGAGAAGGTCGTGAACGTGATGGCAGAGGCTTTCGATCGCGCCGGTGAGTAGCCGCTCGACGTCTGCCGCCCCGCCCTCTTACGACTCCTTCAGCACCATGTCGATCGTCATCACCGCGGCCACGATCAACTGTCGAACGGGGCTGTCCACGGCGACGCTGGGCGAAATCTCCAGGACGTAATTATCCGCTGAAGTAAACAATTCCTTTCCCAGCCCGGCCCACTTCTTCGACACGTGCGCGAGTTCGTCGTCGCCATGCACGAAGCGAAAATCCCAACCCGTCCATTTCCCCTTGAGCGAACAGACCACCTGATCGTTGCCGTCGACGATGTCGAAGGCACCACCGATCGAGAAGAATTTCTGTTTGAAGAAACCGAGCTCCCTCCCGTTTTCATCCCGCACGACGACCTTCGATAGAAAGAAGGAGACGCCTCGCTGGACCTGGAGAACTTGCGCGCCATCGGGAGTTCGCAGTTGGACGTCGAAGGGCGTCATCCGCTTGTAGTCGGTAAAGCGCAGGATCCTGGTGATGATTCCGAGATTCTCTTCGCGGCACTCGATGATGATCTCGCCGCCATCCGGGTCGTGGATATCGTAGTTGTTGGCGGCCTTGAAAATACCGACGTGTTCCTTCACGACGAACAGATTTCGATTCAATACGTCATGCATGGATCTCTCCCGACGCGAGCGAGCGCGGGTCGACGCCACATCGCGTGTGGCGCGATCCGAATCCGGCTCGACTTGAATGGGGGTGGAGAGAAGTTGCCGCGGGTCTGTGGCACTGACAATCTACGCGGCGCTACGGGCGCGACAGCAGCTAGGCGTCAACTAGGCGTCGTAGCCCCACTTCGCCTTGTTCGCGTTGATTTCTTCGGTCGAGGGAACATCGCCGTCTTCGCGTTCGGGAACGATGAAATCGTCGCGTTCATCGACGATCTTGGCGTTCAGTGCAGTGTCTTCCTCGAAGATACTCGGGACCTGCTCATCCTCGAAAATCGCTTCCCACGGACATTCCGGCTCGCAGACGCCACAGTTGATGCATTCTTCGGGATCGATGTAGAGCTGGTTCTGGTAGCCGGGGGCCGCGTCCTTGTCTTTGTGCTGCACGATGCAGTCGACGGGACAGACTTCGACACAGGCCATATCGACCTTGTCTTGACACATTCGGGTGATCACCCAAGTCATTCGGAATCCCTCTCTCGTTCTCGCTGCTTTTTCTGCGCTTCCTCAAGCGTTCGTCGGCGTCCTCGCCGAGACCTCGCTTCACAACGAGACGGCGAAGATTCGTTTCTGCCTCGACTACTTGAGCTTGGTTTCTTTGTAGATTACGTGCTTGCGCACGACGGGGTCATATTTCTTGAACTCGAGTTTGTTCGGCGTATTCGTGCGGTTCTTCGAGGTCGTATAGAAATGACCCGTTCCCGCCGTCGACTCGAGTTTGATTTGTTCGCGTTTGCTCTTCGCCATGATCGAATTCTATTCCTCTTGCGCTTCCGCTGGCCCTAGACCCCGGACGGATCTGGCACTGGGTCGCCGCCGCGTGCGTATACGCGAACTCGCTGACCGTCACGAATTTCGATGCGAACCCGAGACGGCTTGTTGTCACCCGGGTGAACGAGCATCACATTCGATGCATCGACATAACCCTCTGTTTCCACGATACCACCCTCGCGCGCACCGCTGCGTCCCGGGCGAAGATGTCGCTTCTGCAATCGAACGCCTTCGATGCGAACACGACCCTTTTCGACATCGACGGCGATGACGCGACCCTGCGCGGCCTTTGCGGCACCGGCACCACTCACGACCTGGACGAGGTCCCCTGTTCGAATCTTTTGCATCCTGGAATTGCCTCCGGCGGTCATCCGTGACCGGACCGCCCGGGTAGAGAGCGCCTATGTATCCGCTAAAGAAGGGCTTTCGTCAAGATCCCTTCGGGAAAAAAGACTCGATTTCCCCAATTGGATCACCCGATCCAGAGCGATCCGGCCGGCGAGCGTCGAGGCCGCCGTAGGGTACCCTCCCGCCGCCCGAAAATGGAGGGATCGATGCGGAATTGGATCATCGGAGCCGCACTGGTGCTGGTCACAGCCGTCGCTGCATGTAATGCGCTGCTGCCGGAGGGCATGACGGTCAAGGGACCGATCCTGCGCCAGATATTCGGTGGCGGGATCGATGCGCCCGACGTGGAGACCGTCCAGAGTCGATTTCAGCTCGCCCCGGGTCTCGAGGTCCGGCTCTTCGCCGAGGGCATCCCGAATGCGCGCATCCTCGGCTTCAGCCCGGGCGGCGACCTGATCGTCAGCCAACCCCGGAAGGGCCAGCTCACCCATGTCCTGCGCGACCGCGACGGTGACGGCCAATCCGATGGTCACCGGGTCTTGATCAAGGACCTCGATCGACCACACGGATTCGACTTCCGCGAGGGTCAGCTCTTCATTGGCGAAGGCGGGGCGATCGCCCGCGTGGATTTTCTTGAACAGGGCCCCGACACGATCGAGGTCGCCGGTGATCCGGTGCGAATCGCAGAGGGCATTCCGTCGGGTGAAAATCACTGGTCTCGAACCCTGCGTTTCGGCCCGGACGAACACATCTATATGAACGTCGGTTCGAGCTGCAACGTATGCGAAGAAGAGGACCCGCGACGCGCTGCCATCCTTCGCTTCAACGCGGACGGCTCTGGGGAAGAAATCTACGCCTCCGGACTCCGAAACTCGGTTGGTTTCGATTGGCGTCCGGAGACGAACGAACTCTTCGCGACCGATAATGGGCGAGATCTCCTGGGCGACGATTATCCACCTTGCGAATTGAATCGCATCGAACAGGGGAAGTTCTACGGCTTCCCTGTCGCGAACGGCGACCGGAGGCCGGATCCCGATTTCGGCGAAGGTCAGGCCGATCGAATTGCGGCTTCGATTCCGCCGTCCCATTCCTTTCAGGCCCATACCGCCCCACTCGGCATGACCTTCGTCCGCCATCCCGAGGCGCTGGAATCCCTGCGAGGGGCTGCCCTGGTCGCGCTCCACGGCTCATGGAACCGATCGGAACTCTCGGGCTACAAGGTCGTCTCGCTGCATTGGGATCAGGCGGGGAACATCGAAGAACGCGACTTCATGACTGGATTCAATTTGAATGACGATGTCATCGGACGCCCCGTCGACATCGTCGAGGGACCCGACGGCAGTTTCTATCTCAGCGATGATTACGGCGGTGCCATCTATCGGATCGCACGCACCGGAACCCTCGAAGGCCGCCCGATCCGGGCGCTGAAGCGACCCGAACCCCGCGCGATCGCCAATCCCCTTGCAGCGATCGATGCGGCTGCACGCGAGGAATTGGCGGCTCGAGGTGCCACGCTCTTCGCTCGAAACGCGTGCGGATCCTGCCATCTCCATGGCGAGGCCAAAGCCGGCATCGTCGTGAAGCCGCTGGCCGGTCTCGCGGCCAAATTCACCGTCGATTCACTCGCTCAATACTTCCTGACGCCGCAGGCCCCGATGCCCGTCTTCGCTCTTCCCGAAGAGGATCGCCGTGCGCTGGCCGTCCACTTGCTCTCGATCCACGCGGACTAACGTCTCCAGACTAACGATGATGATGGGTCAAGACGCCGTCGCCGCGCCGCGCGCTAACGAGTTTGCCGTCTTCTTCGAGACAATCGAGCGCACCGACGATCATCAGGATCTGCGAACGCATCAGTGCGATCGGCTCGTCGGTCGGGAAGAGCGCCTTCCAGATCTCAAAGGCCGTCACGTCGTGTTTCATCGCCGCGAGATGGCGCAGACCGCGATCGATTCGCTGGAGCCGGACTTCGTAGTGGAGCAGCGTGTCGCGAATCGCACGCCCCGGGCGACGGATGACGCCACCGTTGCCGGGCAGCAGGGTCTTGATGGGCCGACCACGCAGTCGCTTCAGGCTCTTGCGCAACTCGACGAGGCCATGAAAGCGCTCCCGGCGGCGAAGCGGATCCGTGGGATCCGGAAGCTCACTGCGATAGAAATTCTCGGCGTAGGGCACGGCTTGCCCCATGATCTGGTCTCCACTGAGCAGTAGTCCGATCGACTCCTCCTCGAGCAGGATATGACCCGGCGTGTGTCCGGGGCTATGCCGAACATCGAGCGTGAAGTCCTTCCAAGTCACCCGGTCGCCGTCACGCAGGATGTGGTCGACATGGGTGGCTTCCGCTTCTGCTTGATCCACGACGAGTCGCTCCAACCGATCGGCCTCCAGGCGTTCGAGCATCTCCTCCGGCACGCCGTACTCGCGGAAGAGCGCGGTCATTTCGAGCACCCTCTCGTGAACCTTGCCGATGAAATTCTCGACGACCGCTGCGTCCGCTTCATGGACCAGGCATTCGAGATCGGCGCCGGCGTCGCGCATCGACTGAATCAACCCCATGTGATCACGGTGGGCGTGGGTCACGACGACCCGCTCGATGTCAGCGAGTTCGAACCCGAACTGCTCGAGAGCGGCTTCCAGAACCGCGCGACTCTCGGGGGTTCGCGTGCCGGTATCGACCAGCGTAAGCGGCTGGCTCTCGATCAGATAGACCTGGACGTGAGTGGGTGCGACGAGAGAATCGACGGTCTCGCCCACGAGCGGCAGCACGATCTGATGAATCTGCGGACGTTCCGGAACTGGACTGCGAACCAACGATCCAGGGGTTCCGGCTCGATTTCGAGTCCAGACCTGACGCATTGCGTCAAGATAGCGCGAATTGGCTGCCGCCGTCTACAGACTCCGCCTTCTCCACTCGCCTAGGCGCGAGCGCGGCCCGTTGACTGCGCGACGCTACCGTGCCGCCGCCGGAACATTGGCATCGGCCCACGGCGTCGCATCGACGACCTGCAGCCCGTCACGATTTGCGGCGACCAGATGGCGCCCCATCACCGTCACCCGGTTGCGGTCGCCAACATCGATCGTCTCCTCGACACGCGTGAGAGATCGATTCAGCACCTGGAGCCCTCGCGTCCCGACCAGGAAGACGCGTCCACGAACACGCGTCGCGTCGACGACGTCACCGATGTCTCGAGTTAGATGCTTCGCCACCGCCCTTGGCTTTTCAGGATTCTGGAGGTCGATGACGAGTGCGCCGCCCGGTCCGGTCACAATCGCGAATTGATCGAGAACGCGAACGTTGTTGGGGCCGAAGGTCTTCCCGAGCTTCATCTGAGCGACGACGCGGTTCTGCGCCAGCAATTCGAGTGTCGAGAGATAGATCGACTCGCCGTCGGCAAAGACGAGGGTATCCCCGGTGGAGGCGACGCTCTTGATCACGCGCCGCATCACACGCCGGATCGTGTCCTTTTCCGGATCGAGAATCTGGAGGCCCTTCGCGCCCACGATCACGATCTGATCACCGAGAGGGGCCAGTGAAAGGATGCGGCCGATCTGGCCGCGAGTCCAACTCTTCTCGGCCACCGGCCCGCTACTCGCAAAGCGCACGAGTTCGAGTCCCTCTTCGCCGAAGATCGCGACACGATCACCGAGCACGCGCACGCCGGTCCATTTCTTGTAGTCCTCGCCGCGATGGTATGCGGCCAGCCGAATCGGCTTCAGCGGATCCGCCAATCCCAACAATTCGAAATCGCCATCCTCGAAGAGCACGACGACCCGATCGCCGATCCCGTCGAGATCCACGATGGGCCGGCCCAGATCCATGGCTGGCCGAATCGATCGATCATTTCGCCAGCGAGCGACCGGAACGAAGAACTCATCCCAATATTTGGGCGAAACGGCCGAGAAGAGCACGGACGTCCCGGGAACATGTGCTTTGTCATCTACTCGAAGACTGAAGCTCCGAGACGCGATGACCGCACCACCCTTGCCTTCGCGCAAGACGATCTGCGTCTCTCCCAAAATCGCGGGGCGCGCCAGCTCGCCAGGACGAACCTGGCGACCAACCGCGCGCTCGACATGCGTCACTTCGATGCGCGCTTTCGGATAGCGAGCGCTCTGACCGGCCGGAATCACCGCCGGAATATCGACCAGCGAAATTCCCACGTGCTCCATCAATTCCTTGATCCGATCGACGAGCTCCGCGCGCACACGTTTCGCCTCGGGTGTCGACGGCGCCACATTCATGACGAGTCCGACGCGATCGAATCGGCTCGCTCGCTTGGCCGCAACGGCCAGCGCGGTCCGCTTGGCCTCCGCGGCAAAGTCACTCTCAGGAAAACGCTTCGCAAACGAGGCGAGCAGTGCGGCATCGCCACCGAAACCGTGCGACTCGACATAGACGGCATTGCCCTCGGCACGACTGGCCCATTGGCCCCCGGCAAAGCCCGTCAGGAATTCGCGATAGGCGGCGGACGTGCCCGCGGCCCGCGCGACCTCAAAGGCCGGTTTCTCGAGTGCCGGCTGAAGCTCGACGATCAAGGGACTGTTCGGATATTGCTTCCGAAACGCGTCGAAGCCAGCGAGCGTCGGGTTGCGCTTCAGTTTGTGGAAATCCAGTCGTTCGCGCACTTGAACGGCGTACTTCGAATCGCCGTGATCGCGCATGAATCGGTAGTAGCCGGAAGGCGTGTCTTCTTCGAGCGCCGTCTTCCACGCTCCGCCCCCGCAACCGGTCATCGCGAAGAGCGTTGCGATCAGCAGGGCGCGCAGACAGAGTGCCGGCAGCAGCTGTGTTCGGGTCAGCATGACGGACCTTTCCCTTTCGCCACGGGAAGTTGGACGCAGCGAATCTCCTTCAAGATCGGTCGGCTCAGGAGATCTCTTTAGGGAGCCCGCGGGAATCCCGTCGATTGGAAAAACGTCACAGATCCGGGCCGTTAGGAGGCGTGTTCCGGCCCGGAGCGAGCTCAGGACGGGGATCGGAATGCCTCGGCGGGATGCCATTTCGTCTTTTTGGGGTCTTCGCGCCAGCGAAAAGGAAGATGTTCGACCTGCCCCGACTCCCTGGCCTGCGAGGCCAAGGCAATCCGGTCAGACAGGGGTGAGGAGAGCCAGGTCGACCTCCTCACTCATCATGGCTTCGGCGATCGCCGGCGCGGACTCGTTCTCGAGCTGGCTCGCATCGGAACCCTGAAATCCCATGATCGAATAGTGCGTCTTCGCCATCGAGCCGATATGACCCCTCCTGGACGAGTTCACGCAAACGGTCGAGCGGCAGCGCGACGTTCAAGTCGCGCGCGATGTAGCCGGTATCGATGTGGAGATGATTTGCTTCGATCTGGTCGGCGGTTGCTGTCGCGGGCAACCGCCGAAAGGAAGAATCGCCCCGAGTCGGATTCTGTCGTTCGAATTCCATGTCGAACGGGTCGTCGTCCTTCATGGAGATTCCGGCCGTCGAAAGAAGCGCCATGGATCGACTTCCAGGGCTTCTCCCGCTTGGGCCCCGTCGCGATCGATCGAATCCTTCGCCATCCTTCGTCTCCTATCGTCCAACCACGTATTGTCCATTTGCGATAGCCGGCAGATCGCCCGACTGGGTCTCACGATGCTATCAGAGACTGGAAATTCACAGATCGAAAAACGTCCACTCGCAATTGGAGGAAACTCGCTATGGCCACGCCCGAAGAGAGATTGAAATTCGCTCGAATGGTGACGACGGCGCTCCCAGCGCCCGAAGAAATTCGCGATGACTGGGGCTCGCTGATTCACGACACCGTCTTGCCCGAAGGCGTCTGGAGTCGACCCGGCCTACCGCCGCGCGACCGAAGCCTGATCACGATCGCAGCACTCTGCGCGCTCTACCGTCCCAATGAGCTCAAGCTCCATATCGGCCGCGGCCTCGACAACGGTCTCAGTCAGATGGAAATTTCAGAACTCATCATGCACATGGCGATCTACGGCGGGTTCCCGGTCGCCGTCGAGGGAATGGCGATCGCCCGAGCCGTCTTCGAAGAACGCGAGGCCGCCTCATGAGTGGGGCACCCTCGATCCGTAAAGAGTGGCTCGATCTCGTTCAAGAAGAGATCGTCGAACCGGATCGCCGAATCATCGACACGCATCACCATCTCTGGGGCCCGGGCGGCGCACTTCCCTACTCATTGGACGACCTGCTGGCGGATACCGGAAGCGGCCATCGCGTCGAGAAGACGGTCTTCATGGAATGCCACGCCGAGTATCGAAGCGTCGGGCCCGAGATTCATCGTTCGCTGGGCGAGGTCGAATTCGTGACCGAGCAGGCTTCGAAGACAGCGTCCGCTGGAGACGGCCAGGCGCAGATCGTCGCGCTGGTATCGAATATCGATCTTTCGTTGGGCGACGCGGCGGAAGAGCTCATCCATCTCCACGAAGACACGAGCAAGGGACTCTTTCGGGGAGTGCGTCATGTCGGTGCGAGCGCCGACATGCAGGACGGACTGATGCTGGCGGGCCGTGCGCCGCGAGATCTCTATTCACGCAGGGACTTTCGGGACGGCGTCGCGAGGCTCGGAAAATTGGGACACAGCTTCGACGCCTGGCACTATCACTATCAGATTCAAGACTTCACTCGCCTGGCACAGGCCGTTCCGGATACCCAGATGGTTCTCGATCATTTCGGAACGCCACTCGGCGCGGGCATCTGGACCGGCAAGCGTGACGAGATCTACGCTCAGTGGAAGGTCGACGTCGCCAAACTCGCACGATGCGAGAACGTCGTCGCCAAACTCGGTGGCCTCGCCATGCCGGACAACGGCTTCGGCTGGACGGACCGCGAGAGGCCACCCACGTCGGATGAATTCGCCCTCGCCCAGCGACCGTATTATCTCCACACGATCGATTGCTTCGGACCGCAGCGTTGCCTGTTCGAAAGCAATTTCCCCGTCGACAAGATGTCGATCTCCTATCCCGTTCTCTGGAACGGCTTGAAGAAGATCGTGCATGATTTTTCGGAGGACGAAAAAGAGGATCTCTTCTCGGGAACGGCGACCCGGGTCTATCGACTCTGAGTGCCGTCGCTGCGGCGACGGCGAAGACTCAATCCGCGGAGTAGCCCGGCTGGTATTTGAGTCTTCGACCCGCCGTCCAACCGGCGTCGACGGGATAGTCGGCTCCCGTGCAGGACAGACTCTCGTCCGAGGCGAGAAAGAGAATCATGCGTGCGATGTCTCGGATGATCTCGATACCCGGGCGTTCGCGATTGTGTGGAATCACACCATGCGTGAAAGCGATGGTGTCCATCGGGTC
>Ga0310122_10001645_pt1 | contig 14270 bp, 9 predicted proteins | sample CB6_Bottom_1051__FD_203503 | JGI IMG/M metagenome (GOLD analysis project Ga0310122, IMG submission 203503) | Marine microbial communities from Western Arctic Ocean, Canada - CB6_Bottom_1051 | ecosystem: Environmental > Aquatic > Marine > Oceanic | place: Canada: Western Arctic Ocean | collected...
TGACGGCTGAGCTGGAATCCGACATCGCCGAGCGGACGCGGCAGGGCGATGACGGCAGTGGTCCCCTATGGTGGGCCCGCCAACGACTGGAAAGAGTACAGACTGCGCTCGACAGCTGGAGTTCGGGCACGACCCTGCCGCCCATCGGGGCGGAGATGACGGCGACCAGGATAGGGCCTCTCGCCCTGGTGACAGCCCCCGGTGAGATCTTCGCCGAGAACGGTTTGCTCGTGAAAGAGCACTCCCCCTTCGAGCATACGTTCTTCCTGGGCTATACGAATGGATCGGTCGGATACGTGCCTACCCGGTCCGCCTATCCGGATGGTGGCTACGAGGTGACCCACGCTTGCCGCGTGGACCCGGAGGCGGGGGAGCTGATCAGCGCGACGTGCGGCCACCTGCTGTCAACGATCTCAAAAGGCCAGAGGTAGGTTGACGTGAGCACCGGCCAGAGGAAGTTCGAGCCCTGGTGCTTCCCGAAATGCGAGTGCAAACCAGACAGCGCTTGAGGCAATCCGCTAAACTTGCGCCGCGGGGGGCGCCAGCCGCTGCCAGTGGTTTGTTCCTACGGCGCGATGAATCCGAACGACCAGTTTCCGCTTGCCTGCCGCTGGTAGAGCGCCCGCAGGTGCAGCCGATCCTCGGGACGGCCCTGCCAGAACTCGATCGAGTGCGGCGTCAGCCGGTAGCCGCCGTACGACTCAGGTCGCCCAACTTCGCCATCTCCCATACGTGCCGCCAAAGCCGCCTTCCGCCGGATCAGTGACCCGTAATCGTCGACCACCGAACTTTGAACGGTAGCCGCGATCGCCAGTTGGGCCGTCCTCGGACGGGAGGACCAATAGGCGTCCGACTCTTCGGGCGTTACCCTCGTCACTGTGCCGTTGACGCGCACCTGCCGTTCGAGCGGCGTCCAGAGGAATACCCCTTCCACGGACGGATTGTCGCCCATGTCGCGAGCTTTTGGGCTTTCGTAGTGGGAGAAGAAGGTGAGTGTGCCCGGGTCTCGGGTGCCCACCATGACCGCTCGCGCTGATGGCCTGCCATCGGGGCTTGCGGTGGCCAGGACCATTGCAGCTGGGTTGGTGATGCCGGCTGCGGCAGCCTCCTCGAGCCACCGGCGGAGCTCATCCATCGGGTCTGCCTCTGCATTGACGAACTCAATCATCTCATTCTCGTCTGGGCCGCATCAGCGTCCTTTATCTAACATGGATGATAGTCATTACAAAAAAGGCAATGGCCTGCATGGTCGCAAATTCGCACATTCAGGCTTGACGAAGGTATGTCAGACTCACCATAATGGGCCCTTATCGTTCCAAACCGTGGGGTACCAAACCGTGGGGTAACAGACGGGAGATGAGGATGAACTCGATGGCGCAGGGGACAGGGCAGTTGTGGGCAGGAGTGGCTCGGGTGGACATCACCGGCGCGATCAACGACCAGGTGGATGATCCTCTGTACGCCGCCGTCGACGCATCAAAGACAGGAGATCGGCTGTATGTCCGAGCCCTGGTGATGCGCGACGGCGCGACCACGGCGGCCCTCATCACCGTGGACGCAGTGGCCGTTGCCGAGATCGGCTCCATCGACAATAACTACGTGGCCAACGTTCGCACCCAGGTGGCAACGATGTCGGGCATGGAGATGGCCCATGTCCTGATCCACGCCAGCCACTGTCACGGCGTCGTCTGCGCCGATGTGGAGTCCAGGACGGTCCAGGCTGTAGGCGAGGCCAGGCTGAACATGGAGCCTGTCAAAGTGGGTGTGGGGCGTGGTCACGAAGACCGCATCATGGAGAACCGCCGACTGCAGCTGAGCAACGGCAGACAGGCCGATGTGCGCCGGGCCTACAGCCTGCCACCGGATGAGGCCGTGGTCGCCGTGGGGCCCGTGGACCCCGACATCGGCATCCTGCGGTTGGACCGGGAGAACGGTCGGGCCCTGGCTCTGGTCTACAACTTTGCCTGCCATCCCATTCAGGGAGTTCCCGATGGCGGCAATACCGCCGACCTGTCCGGTTTCGCCTCAGAGGTTATCGAGATTGGCCTGGGGCATGGCGCCATCGCTTTCTTCGTGCAGGGATGTGCGGCGGATATCAATCCCGTGTTGTATCGCGATGTCGATAATCCCGCGGATGCGAAGCCGCTGGGGCAACGGCTGGGACTCAGCACACTGGAGGTGGCGCGGGAGATTCGCTGCCACGAAGGCGCTGAGCTGAAAGTGGTTGGCGAATGTGTTGCTTTGCCGCGAGCGGAGCTGGCGCCGCACATCACGTCCCTGGAAGACGAACAGAATCGGCTGCTGCTCTCCCTGCAGCCCACGAGCCTCAACCTGAAGTCGTTCATCCCCCTGTTGATCCGGCACAGTCTGTCCCCGCAGTATCCATCCTACGACTCGCATCGATACCTGCATGAGCAGATGATGGGTCGGGATGACCTGCAGCGGCTGGACGAGAACAATCGAAGGCTGCTCGATCAGTACACGCAGAACATCCACACCATGGAACAGCTGACCCGGGTGGGTGTGAATCTGGGGCTGTTACGAAAGCACCATGAGCGCAATACAGCGGCTACCGGAAATACATTCGAGGCGGAGGTGACGGGGTGGAAGATCGGTGCCTTTGCTCTGGTGACTTTCCCCGGAGAGTTGTCGGTGGAAACAGGTCTGCACCTCAAGAGCGTGTCACCCCACGAGTTTACCTTTATCGCCGGTGTTACCAACGGGTATCTCTACTACACACCCACCGCCGATCAACTCCGCAACCGCGGCGGGGCGCAGGAGGACAGCGACTGCTTCGTGGCGCCACAGTGGCAACACTTGTTCGAAGACAAGGCGCTGGAGATCCTCAACAGGCTGTAGCCGGGGTTGCGAGTCAGTACTCAGGCTGCGTCCGTCGCCGATAAACACACGACCGTCGACCCCCTGCACAACCGCGTGGGCCCGCCCGCCGAACAGGCCATTGCGCCATGTCCACGTATGCCAACGCCCGCCATCGAACCGGGCCAGCCCCCTGCTGCCGACTATCCAGATGCGGCCGCGAACGTCGTGTAGAAAGCTATCTTGTCCGCCGGCTCCTGTGCCTTGATCACCAACGACAAGGCGCTTCGCCAGGTTGAGGAAGTGCCCGTCGTGCTGCTCGACGATCTGCCGTGAGCAGCTATCGGTATCTCGCTACCTCATCGAGCTTCAGCGCATCTATCCTCCCTCGGACAATTCCAGGCCCTACTCAGGACCCGACGGCTGATGGATGTAGAGCGTGTCACCGACCGCACAGCCCAGATCCGTAGCGGCATTTCCGAAGCTGATCGCCAATTGCAGGTTGCCGTCATCCTCTATGAGGCCGACCCACTCTCCTCGGGACACATCGGCATAGCCCTTGCCCAGCAGAGCGGTAAGGGTTCGGTCCCTGAAACTCACCGTGAAGAGAGTGCCATGGGTGATTCCGAGGGCCTTCAGGTCGTCGAGATCTACATCCGTGTTGATATTGGCATACTCCTCGCTGATTCGGACTACCGTCGCCGGCAACAGGTCGGCTTTTTTTCCGCCTGATTTCAGCAACGGCGGGACGCAGGACGCGGCAGTGAGGAGGAGGAGGAGTGCCGCTAGCAGGAGTGGATAAGGTGACTTCCGGGTCATTCGATTACCTCGGGTGCGGGCCATACTCGGACAGGGTGCCATACTCGGATAGGGCGAGGCACAAGACGCCTACAAGATCGCCGTTTCTGTTTGAAGGGGCAATCTCCTCTGCCAGGCACCTGAGAGGGACGTATCTTATCAGGTCCGCCGCAAAGCGCCGCAACGGGGTGTCCGTCAGCAAGTCTGGCGCCGCGAGCCAAGATCCCGAGGAGGTATATACCGATGAGTGACCGAATTCGCTGGGGTATCCTCAGCACGGCAAAGATCGCCGAAACTGCTTTCATCCCCTCGCTGAGGCAGACACGGCGCGGCGAACTGGTCGCCGTGGCCAGCCGTGACCCAGCCCGGGCGCGGGAGTTCGCTGAGAAACACGATATTCCGCAGTCATTCGACAGCTACGACGACATGCTGGCCAGCGATGCGATCGACGCGGTGTATATCCCGCTGCCCAACAGTCTGCACGCGGAGTGGACGGAGAAGGCGGCGGCCCAGGGCAAGCACGTGTTTTGCGAGAAGCCCCTTGGGGTCAGCGCGGCCGAGGCGCGGAGGATGGTCGATACGTGTCGCGCGGCGGGGGTGCTGCTTTTCGAGGCTTTCGTCTTCCTCTACCATCCGAAGTCGCTGAGACTGCGTCAGGTCCTGGGTGAGGGTGCCATCGGCGATCTTGTGCAGATGACGGCGAGTTTCACCTTTCCCCTGGAGCGGCCGACAGACAACATCCGCATGAACCGCGAGCTGGGAGGCGGCAATCTGATGGATGTGGGTTGCTATCCGATCGCCTACGCGCGTTTTGTCTTCGATGAGGAACCCGTCGCCGTGCAGGCGGCATGCCGCATGGATCCCGATTACAGCGTCGACACGCGTTCGTCGATGATCCTGACCTTTTCCGGCGACCGCCATGCCGCGCTTCAATCCGGGTTTGACGCTCCGGGAGGCCAACGCACGGTCATTCATGGAGAGACGGGTTACATCACCGTGCCCCAGCCCTGCCATCCCAAGGAGCAGGACGGATTCGTCGTCTGTCGAGGGGACAGGGAGGAGGCCGTCGTCGTCGACGTGGGGGTTCGCCCCTTCGCTCCGGCTATCGAGCATTTCCACGCGTGCCTGCTCGATGATGTGGAGCCGATCGCCACGGCGGCCAACGCCGTAGGCACGCTGCGCGTCATTGAAGCCGTGCGCGAATCGTCGGCGACCGGCAGGCGGGTGGATCTGGGATGATGGGACCGGGGAGTTAGCGGCCCGCCAATGCCTTGAGATGACCGCGCGTTGTGTCGCGGCCTAGCAGTCCGTTGATAAGGTCGGCCTCCAGGGCTCATCGCAGCGTGAATGGACTTTATCAACGAGCTGCTACCGCAGCAATAACAGTTTCCGCGTCTCCACCCGTTCATCAGCTTCCAGCCGATACAGATACACACCCGACGCTAGCTCGCGCTCATCGTCGTCCCGTCCATCCCACTTGAGGCTATAGGTCCCGGCTTCGCGATGGCCCTGAGCCAGGGTCACCACCTTCTGGCCGGCAAGGTTGAAAACCGCCAGATCGATCTCCGTGGACGAGGGTAGCTCGAAGCGGATAGTGGTGCTGCTGTTGAAGGGGTTGGGGTGGTTCTGTTCCAGGCGGAAGCCCTGGGGGAGCGCGTCCGTGCGGTCCTCCAACACCGCCGTTATCCGCGGCGGCGAAGCGGCGACCAGGCGTATTTCGTCGAGGTAGAACGTGCCCTCCAGGTTGCCCGAAAACACGATCGATTCAATCGCTCCCCGTGAATTTTCCAGTGGCAGCTCCACCACCTGCCAGTCCCGCCTGTCCAGATCCACCTTGTGTTCGCCGCGCACCAGATCCGACGCCCTGCCGTTTATTCGCGTCCCGAATATGGCCACCGTTCTTTTCTCCGTTTCCCCCGGGTGAAAGGCGAAACGCAGCGCAGAGAATCCAAGTGTATCCACCGGCGCGTCGGCCAGGAAATTCAGTGTCCACCGCGGGGCATCTTCCGTATCGACGTGAAAAGCGCCGGCCACCTCGCCCTCGTATACCGTTGCGCTCTGCATAAGGTCCGCCTCTACGCCACTGCTGCTCTCCACCTGCCATCCTTCCTCGAGGCCGTCCCGGAACATCCATCGGTCTGCCGTGGGAAACAGGGGGACGATCAAGCGGCCAGAAACCTGGCGCGCATCACGGTCCTGGACGACTATCGTCAGCTCCTTCTCTCCTGTCTGGCCCTCCGGCGTCAACGTGAGCAACCGTGCGAAAATCCCGTCTCCAGCCACTTCGTCTCCGTCCTGGCCGTCGTCAAACAGCGGCACCGCCGCGCTGCCGCCCAGCGGGCTCAAATCCGCGGTGACCGAGACCGCGCCTCCGCCGCCCGTTGCGGCCTGGACTTGTGCCGTCAGGATCACATCGGTCTCAATGCCAAGGTGGAATTGAGGAGGGCGCACACCAACCTCCCGGACCAGATAGGCCGGTCGCTGAAACCTGAAGATGAACAGGCCGTGGGTCAGATCGCTGACGAAGACCAACCCGTTAGCCGGAAAGGAGGTCCAGGCGCCGTTGAAGAATCCGTCATAGCTCTCGCTGATGATGTAGAAACCGACCTCCACCGGGTCTGTCGGGTCCGACACATCGACCACTCTGAAGCCGTCCTGATAGTTGGCGACGTATACCAGGTCGCCTTTCACCAGTATGTTGTGGATCGATATTTCTGAATCTCCTTCGACGGGCCCACTGGAACTCTTGTACTGGGCGATCTCCCTGGGATTGGCCAGATCGCTCACATCGATAACCCGCATGAAGCCACCCGGCTGCTCATCGGTCAGATAGACGAGGTCCCCGTTTGCGCCGGGTTCCGCGCTGTGGGTCCAGCCGCCGGGATAAGTGTAAACGCCAATCTGTATTGGGTTTCTCGGGTCTGATACATCAAGGATTCTGAGTCCCGCTTCCGCATAGGCGAGGTAGGCCCGGTCCCCGGACACAGAGAGATCGTGCAGAGAGGGGAAAGAGAACCTCTCTTGCTCTGACTGGGGGATCTCCCACTGCCCGATCTCGAAGGGCGCGCGTGGATCGGCGATGTCGACAATCCGCAGACCGCCGGAATTCTCGACCAGATAGACCAGGTCGCCAACGATGAAGGAGTTGTGGACGCCGAAGGGGAAATCGTCGGTGTATTTCGCTAGCTCCAGCGGGTTCGCGGGGTCTGAAATGTCCAGGATCTGAATCCCTCCCAGACCGGCGTTCAGCACCTCCGGGAAGGGGGGGGGCTCATTGGTGACCACGGCCAGGTCACCCAAGACCTTGACGTCCGCTATCCTGACCGGTTTGTCGACATGGGTCCATATGAGCTCCCCGTCCTGATCCAGAGCCAGCCCGAAGGGGGAGCCTACCCCTGCCCCCGTGGCCAGGGTAGTCAGGCTGCCGCTTTCCGGATCCAGTCTGAAGATCGCCCCGGTAGTGATACCGAGCTCTCTGGGGTCGGCGTTGGAGTCAGCGATGAGGATGGAGCCATCCGCGCCCACCGCAAGACTCATCGGCGTGCGGAGGGGTGGGCCAGATCGCAAGGTCGTGACTTTTCGCGTGCGCGGGTTGATTCTGAGGATCTTGGGCGGAAAAAACGGGTCGGCGCCCGGATCTATGGCGATTATGTCGCCATTTCCGTCGAAGGCCAGGTCACCGAGGAAGAAAAACTCGCTCGAAGATTCCGGATCAGCTTTGACTATGGTCGTGGTTTCTCCGGTGGCCGGGTCCAGCCTTATCAGCTTGCCAAACTCAAATTCTCCCGCTTGGAAATCGAACTTGAACATATTGGCGATGAAGATCGCCCCTGAGGAATCGACGGCGGTCCCGTAGGGGAAGGGGATGGAGGAATCCTGCATAAGGATGGTTGCCGTTCCGGTCTCCGGGTCCACTCTCAGGATTCTGCCCTCGCCATCACCAAAAGTTGAAGAGGTAGTAGTGACGATGAGAGCGCCGCTGGTATCGATGGCAATGTCCAGTGGATGAATCAGGGGATCGCCATCGATGAGGGTTTCCATCTCGCCGGTCACCACATCTATCCTCAAGAGGGCGCCCTTCCCTTCTTCGCTGCCGAAATCGGCGAGAAAGAGGCTATCGTGTTTCCTAGCGAAGGCCACCGCCGTCGGGAATAATAGTTGAGCGGTGGTTGCGATGGGAAGGATTTCACCAGATATCAGTCTGGCAACGCCCGTCGTGTGGCCCGGAAAGGAGCCGATCTCCCGCGGACTGGCAGGATCCGCTACGTCGATAACCCGAAGCCCGTCGAAGGCGTTGCCGAGGAAGACGTGGTCGCCGGAGACGTAGAGGTTGGTGAAGATATCGTCAGAATCCGGTCTGTAGCTTCCCACTAGCTCGGCGTTGTAGCTGCTCCTCTTTTCGAAACCCGTCTGACCGGCCTGGCCTGAGTAGGTTGAGTGCATCCGCTCTCGGACTCGGAGGTAGTTTTCCAGAAATGCCTGCACCTGTGCTGCGCCGGTCTCGGCAAGACTGGCAGAGGCCAGGAGAAGCAGCAGGGAAACTACCCGCAGAGAAACTGATCTAAGCATAGCATGACGACCTTCGTCGATGGGCGAGCCTGTTCAAAGCGTCGCGGTGGGAATCGGATCCGTCCGCCCGGCAGGCGGGTGGATCTGGTATGAAGGGGCAGGCCTATTGCGTCAGCAGGAAAAGGCGTAGACCGAGACGCCGAGTCGATCCCGGGTCGCAAACAGGCGCGGGCTGGATTTCGCGGGTGGATTCCACTACGACACGCCGCCCTCCAAGCCCTCCTCCCCCAGCTGTCGCGACGCCAGCACCCATGGGTCGCTGGTCTCCATGCGGAAGTGTCGAACTTTCGTCCGCATCTCCCCGGCCACGTCTTGCAGCGCCGGGTCGTCGATCAGATTGGTCGTCTCCATTGGATCGGCCTCCACGTCGAACAGCGCTTCGCCGCGCTGGTGCAGGAACGCCTTGGTCGGCCGGCGCCCCATCATCTCCATGCCTTCGCGCTCGGTCGCTCTCCACGTGGGAGACGCCCACAGGTCACTGGGCAGCGGTCTGGTCAGCTCCGGATAGAGATTGCGGACGAATTTGTACTTCCGAGCCCGCAAGGCGCGGTATGGGTAGTAGTTGGTGACTTCGTGGAAGGTGTGGGAGAAGAAGGTCTCGTCCCATCCCGACGCGTGCTCCTGGTCCAGCACGGGCACGAGCGAGCCTTCGGGCAAACCCTCGGGCGCCTCGACGCCGCACCAGTCGAACACCGTCGGTGCGATGCTCGACCAGTTGACGACGGCGTCGCATTCCACCTCCGGTGCGCCAGGCAGGGAGATCAGCAACGGGCAGTGGTGCCCGGAATCGAAGGAGGAGGCCTTCGCCCCGGGGAACGGCATGCCGTGGTCGCTCATGACGATGATCATCGTGTCGTCGGCGCGGCCGGCTTTCTCCAGCGCCTGGATCGCCAGGCCGATGCCCAGGTCGAGCCGCGAGATCGACTGGTAATACTCGGCGAGCTCGGCGCGCACGTCCGGGTGATCGGGCAGGAAGTCGGGCACCGGCACAGTGGCCGGGTCGTACCGCGTCTCCTCCACGCCCTCGTAAGTCTGCCCGTTGCCGAAGTCTCGGTGCGGGTCGGTGAAGCCCATGTGCAGGTAGAACGGCCGCTCGCCGATAGCGGCGAAGAACCCGGCTGCTGCCGCGGCCATCCGCGGCACGTTGCGCGGCCCACCGGGCACCTTCTGCCGGTCATGAGTCCACGGATAGACGCTCTCCGGCTGCACGTGCAGCTTGCCGATGATCCCGGTGGCGAAGCCGGCCTGCGTCAGCGTCTTCGGGATCGACGGCATCGACGCGGCGGTGTGGAAGTTGTGCACCGAGTGTGAGTGGCCGTACTGGCCGTGGGTGTGGCTGTAGTGTCCGGTGAGGATGTTGGCCCGGCTGGCCGCGCACGACGGCGATGTGCAGAAGGCGTTGGTGAAGCGCGTAGCGCGGCGCGCCAACTCGTCGACGTGAGGTGTCTGGATTATCGGACTGCCGTAGCAACCGGCCAGTGGGCTCCAGTCGTCGGCAATGAGCAGCAGTACACTCTTGCGGTCAGCCACTTCGTCTCCTCTTTCTCTTGGTCGCGGTTGGCATCTGGTCGGCCAGGAAGGGTTACATCTGAGCGCCCCGCAACAGCGCCACCATCGTCTCATCGTTCCCCTTGAGGGCCCGATCGCGAGCGCTCACCGGATCGGCGCCGGCAGCCAGAAGCAACTGCGCAATCTCCAAGTGCCCCTGCCCGGCAGCCGACACCAACGCCTCGTCGAGATCGCTGGCACCGTTGGCGAGCAGCAGCTTCACGCACTCCGTTCTGCCGTTGTAGCTGGCGAAGTCGAGGGCGGTCGCCTGCCAGCGGCCGTGAAGGATCGCGGCATCGGCGCCACGCTCCAGCAGCAGATGCACGACCTCGTGACGGTTCCACAGGATCGCCTCATGCAAGCCGGTGCCGCCGCCATCGGACAGCGCGTCGATATCGACGCCTCGCTCCAGGAGATAGCCAGCGGATTCGGTCCGTCCGTTGCGACAGGCCAGCACGAATGCGTCGAAGTGGCCTCCTTGCGCGGACGGACGCCAGTCTTGTGCGCTCTTCGGCCCGTTGTCATTTGGACCGCTGCCCTCTGGGGCCGCGGAATTGGCTCCGTTTTCGAGCAGCACCGCCATCAGATCCGTGCGTCCGAGTCCCGCCGCCAGGTCAAGGGCGTCGACGGAGGCGCCGCGTCTCGTCAGCGTTTCAGCCGCTTCCGGATAACCGAACTGCAAAGCCGTCCGCAGAGGCGCGTTGTCTCCCCGAGGTCCGTCGATCGCCGCGCCTCCGTCGATGAGGGCCTCCACCAGGACGGACTGCAACCCGGCCAGGTGGGGGTGCGCGCTGCTCACCAGCAGGTTCATCGTCGTCTGGTTGGGCCCGCCGCCGTAGGTCTCGCATGGGCTGTCGACCTCAGCCCCGGCATCGAGCAACAGACGGCAGATCTCGACGGCGTTTGGCGGCGTGCGCTGGAGCTCGTTCTCAACGCCGTTCACCGCCACGTAGTGCAGCAGCTGTGCCCGGTGTCGCTCGGGGGAGCGCTCGGTGATCAGCTGCGGGTCGGCCTGCAGCAGGGCGCGCAAGGTCTGGATATCGCCGTCGACCACGGCGAGTACGGCACGCCGGAATGGGGGCAACCCGCCCTCGCCGGTATCGGCATAGGCCTTGAGCTTCGGCCAGCTGTCGAAACCGCGCTCGCGGGCGATGACCAGCTGTGCGTCGGTCAGCCGGGCGCGGAATCCAGCGGTTCGGTCCCAGGAAGTGCCGGCCAGTTTGGGCAATGCTCGGGCCACGCGTTGACGGGCCTGGGTGTCGCCGACACCGTGGGCGCGCACCAATTCCTTGGCCTGACGCTTGAGCTGGTCGAGGTCGGGAGTGGTGCCTTGGGGGGTCTCGTGGATAGCCATGACGATCTCCTTCCATCGAGTGCCGCCCGGCGTCCGCACATCGGGCTGAAAGAAGGATCGTATGGTCGTGCGGTGCGCCCGGTCAGACCGGGCGCGGGGTAGGTGGGACACGGTCCCTTTCCGCGGACGGGAGGCTCCCTTGGAGCGCGTGCCACCAGTATATACACCACTCGGGCACGGCGCAACCCTCTCTGCCTGGAGACACATGCACGCGCCTCGTCCTCATCAAGCCCGCGTGGCAATCGAAGTTGAGGATTGGGTTCGGCTCGCGTCACTTCCCGTCGCCAAGGCGCCAACGGGTCCCCATCAAGCAGGTGGTCTCCCCGGGCTTGTCGATCTGGTAGTAGACCGTAAGAATGGTACCGTCGGACAGCTGGGTCGAAGCCGGATAGCCCAGATCGGTGCTGGTATCGTGGCAGAGGACGATCTCCTCACTCCAGGACTCCCCTTCATCGACACTCACCCGCGCGCGTTCACCAAAGGGCGGCACGCGCACGCCGTACACCATCAGAATGCGGTCGTCCTCGAGGCGAATCAGGTGGGGCGGGTAGCCGAGGATTGTCGTCTTGTAGGCCTCGGTCCAGGTGCGTCCCCCGTCATAACTCTCGGACTGGAACATGAATTTCTCTTCCAGTATACGCGTTCCGTAACGGAACATTCCTATGAGTTTGCCGCTCTTCGCCTCAACAACATGGGGCTCGCCCAGGCCGATGCCTTCGGGTGTGGGGACCGTTCCCATGACCTGCCAGGAGAGCCCCTGATCGGTGGATACTTCCGCCACGAGGCCCGCTGCTTTGAAGGTCCCGCTTCCCAGAAAGAGGAGTCGGCCATCGCTGAGCTCCACCGGGCCATGGGGCGCCGAGCCCACCACCCGGATCGGTTCCTCCCAGGTCGCGCCGCCATCGGTTGAGCGGTGGATCCAGTGACCGAACCAGCGATCCCGCACCTCCTGGCTCAGGGTCTGGGCGTGTTTCTGGTAGGACTCATTGGCGCCGAACTCAATCGACGTAAACCAGCTGGCGATCAGGACGCCCGCGGAGGTCTGGAGAAGGCCGGCATCGCGGTCGTCGAGCGGGGTGTTGCGGATGACGACGGGCTCAGTCCAGGTCTCACCGTTATCGGTGCTGCGCACCATCTCCATCTTCCCCCAGGGGCAGATGTGTTCGTCGCGGTCGCCGGAGAACACGATGAGCAATTCACCGGTCCGAGTCCTAGCGATCGTCGGCCAGCCGATATAGCGGCCTGGCTCCTTGCAGATGACCTGCTTGGAGAGGATCTCGGCTTCACGTGTCATCCGTCGTCTCCTGTACGGGTGTGGGGATACAGTTCGGCGAGCGCGGCTCGCCAACGGAGCCAGTGCACGACGCGTTCGGTCAGTCCCTGGCTGCCGTCAGCCTGGCAGCCGCCGCCGTGCCCGGAAAACTCGGGTCGCTACTCCAACGCCACCCCACCTCCTTCTTTCCCGGGGGTAGCGCCGCACTGCCGGCGCCCATGAATTGAATGGCCGTGCGCCGCTGCCAGCTGCTGCGCCAGGCCGTCGTGCCGTGGGCGACGCCGCCGAAGAAGAGGACATCCCCTGCCTTCAAGGCCGGTTTGCGGACCTGGGGCAGGTCGATGCTGGTGGTCAACGACCGGGGAACGGCGTATTGCGCCTTGTGGCTTCCCGGCACGCAGATGAAGCCCCCACTGTCGTCGCCGAAACCGGCGACTTCGTCGTGCAGAGCCCAGGCCACATTGACCTGATCGGAAAGCGGCCGGCCATTGAAGAGGGTATAGTCACCCGGGCTCTGACCGTGCAGTGACCCGCCGGTCGTCCCTGTTGGATAGACGCAGCACATGGGCTCGGTAGACTCTCTGAAACCGTAACCGAGCAACCAGTTTAGACGTTGGACGACGGCGGGATGAGCGATCATCCGGCGGAAGGGCTCGCAATGAGGCTCCGGCAGCTGATAGAGCCCACCGATTCGCGGCCGATTGATCGAGCCATACAGCCTCGGCGAGGTGTCCTCCGGCCACTTCCAGTCGTTTTCGCGCAGAGCCTGCTCCGGGACATCCTCGATGGCGGTCGGATGGCCGGCCGGCAGGCTGTCCTGTGCTTCGAGAGCCGCATCGATGGCGCGGTTCGCCGCCGCCAGCCACGCTTCATCCATCACTCCTCGCAGGACCAAGTAGCCGCGCACGTCCCAGAACCACAATTCATCAGGGTTCGGCACGCTGCGCTTGTCCATATTGAACACCACGGATGCGGGCAACTCTTCAGTCGCTTCCACCCAGATTCGCTCACCATCGGAAACGACGGTGCCGCCACGCCCGGTCGTCCTTCGGCCGACGATGGCCAGCTGTTCCCGGGAGAGCCCCGCGGTCCATTCAGGAGCTTCGATCTCGGGATAACCCGCGGCTGGCGTCGCTCGGGAGCTGATGTATTCCATTTCGATCAGACGTTCGGGCCGGCCGCGCACACCGCAGAGCAAGGTCGCCGCGCAGATGAGCAGATCACCGGCCTGCAGCGCAGGTTCCTCCGTCATCTCGAGATCGACGGTGCCGCTGAGGAAGTCAGCCGGCGGTTCCGTGGTGCTGTTGTGGCTGGCCGGCACCACCACCACGCCACCAGCCTCGGTCGTGCTTGCCAGGGCGAGAAAAATCCGCACACCGCGAGCGATTCGCGTGTCGCCGTGCTTCATATAGCGCAATCGCCGGCGGCGCTCGGGAGCTCCCGCCGACAGGGGGACGTGGACGTCCGTTCCGGCGTCGCTGCCCTCGACCAGCGTCGGCGGATGGTCCAGGACAGAGTCAGGGCCACACAGCGAATCGAGGTAACCCTGCAATACCGGGTGCTGCTGCAAGGCGCGAAATGGGTCACAATGCGGCGCCGGCCAATCCAGCAAGCCCTCCTTCCGGCCGACCGTGTCGATCGCCTGGTTGCAGGCCTCTACTTCGGCGGGCGTGAGTACCTGTGGCACATGAATAAAACCCGAAACGTCGAATCCGTAGTCCTCGTCTGCATTCATCATTCTTGAGTTCCTCTGAAATTGCACAGGTGCTGAGCGTGGCAGCGGCGCCAGCCCGACCGACAGACTGACCGCCAGACCAGCCGCCGGACTAGCCGGCAGTGGCCCTGCCCGGGAACAGATCGTACTCGACGATGAGCTCGACATCATCGATGCTGATTCCTCCCCCGAAATCC
>Ga0310122_10001647_pt1 | contig 14255 bp, 14 predicted proteins | sample CB6_Bottom_1051__FD_203503 | JGI IMG/M metagenome (GOLD analysis project Ga0310122, IMG submission 203503) | Marine microbial communities from Western Arctic Ocean, Canada - CB6_Bottom_1051 | ecosystem: Environmental > Aquatic > Marine > Oceanic | place: Canada: Western Arctic Ocean | collected...
ACCGGACGGCAGCCTGTACGTTCCTGAGGAGCTACCGCGCTTCGATCCCGATGAGATTCGCGGAGAAACGGCTGCGCAGATTGGCACCGAACTCCTCGCGCCGTTTTTTGTTGCCTCACCGCTGGCCGACAGTCTCGAAGCCATCTGCCACGATGCGCTGAATTTTCCCGTGCCTCTGGAGAAATTGGCGGTGGAGCAGGGCGATCTCTCTGTCCTTGAGCTATTTCACGGCCCGACTGCCGCGTTCAAGGATGTCGGCGCCCGTTTCCTGGCTGCGGCGATGGAACGCGCTCTACCGGGCCTGAAGCCGGCAGATAGCCGGCCGCTGACGATTCTCGTCGCGACCTCGGGCGATACCGGCGGCGCAGTCGCGGCTGCCTTTCACCGGCGCCCGGGCATGCGTGTCGGCGTGTTATTCCCCAAGGACCAGGTTTCGCCGCGGCAGCAGCATCAGCTCACGTGCTGGGGCGACAACGTACGTTCCTTCGAGATCGACGGCAGCTTCGATCAGTGTCAGGCGATGGTGAAATCGGTCTTCACGGACCCGGAAGTGAATGCTCGCCACCGGCTCAGTGCCGCCAACAGTATCAATGTCGGCCGGTTACTGCCGCAGGTGGTTTACCACGCGGCGGCGAGCCTGTGGCACTACCGCGAGCGGGGCACGCCGGCTAGCTTTATCGTGCCGGCAGGAAATCTCGGTAACGCGTTGGCCTGTATCTGGGCGCGGGCGATAGGCATGCCCATCGGCGCGATCATTCTGGCGACGAACACCAATCGGACGATCCCGGATTATCTGGCGACGGGTGACTGGCAGCCGCGGCCGAGCATCCAGACGCTTGCTTCCGCGATGGATGTCGGGGATCCGAGCAACATGGAGCGTCTCCGTCATCTGATTCCGGACTTCGGCGAGCTTCGTCACGCGGTAGAGGCCTATCCCGTGGACGATCTCGCGATCCGTCAGCAGATCGCCAAGGATTTCGGGCGGCTTGGCCGAGTCTGGTGCCCGCACACGGCGACGGCGTTCTGGGTTTACGATCAGTTGCCGCAGGCTCGACGTAGCGGAGAGCCGTGGATTGTCGTTGCAACGGCTCACCCGGCTAAGTTCGATAATATCGTTGAGGAGATCATCGGTAGCGCTATCCCGGTTCCTCCTGAACTCGCCGCGTTACTCGAGTTACCCGCTCACTGCGAGGCCATGCCACCGCACGCATCAGCGTTGGCCCAGGGATTGGACGACTGGTAAAAATAATTAATACAATATCTTATAAACTATTTTTAAAGTGTTTTATTATATCTTAGCGCTCGCCGGCAGCCTGGCTGCAGTCAGTTTTCTCGCCATCTTGATCTATCTTCGCCGCCGCCGTCGCGGCAACCTCGACGAATTGCTGCGCGCGGTCAGTGTGCAATCGCTGCGCGATATCCTGCTGCCCGATCGCATGGGCGGCGTGATTCACCTGCAACACGTGCTGTTGACGGCCAAGGGGCTCGTAGTTCTCGACGTGAAAACGGTCCGCGGCTCGGTTTATGGAGGCGATCGCCTGGATGAGTGGACAGTTATCGATCATACGCGGCGGTTTACCTTTCCCAACCCGCAACCGGCGCTTCACGATCGCGTCGCTGCGCTTAAATCCGTGGCCAGAGACGTGCCGGTGACGGGGCACATCCTGTTTTTCGATAACGCCGATTTCACCAAGGGTCGCCCGGCAGATGTGATCTTCCCGGACGAGCTTCAGACTCGCTACCGTAAACCTGAGAAAGTCGAGTTGGAGCGGTTGATGGAGGCTTTCGAGCAGTACTGGGAAAGGGTCCAGGAGGTCAGCGAGCCGCTGCCGCGAGGCCGCTAGCCCAATCTAAACAGACGCTCTGTATTGCGGCGTGTGGCCTCTGCGACGCTTGCCACTGGCTTCTCAAGCGCTTCAGCGACGCGGCGCAGGATATGTGGCAAGTAACTCGGTTCGTTACGCCGCGTCCGGGGCTTCTCGGCAAGACCACGCGGCAGGAGATAAGGCGCATCGGTCTCGATCAGCAGCCGATCCAACGGAATCTCAGCGACCGCAGCGCGCAAATCGCTGCCGCGGCGCTCGTCACACAGCCAGCCCGTGATACCGATATACAGATCCATATCGAGTAGTGGCCGCAGCTCGTCGATCCCGCCGGTAAAACAATGCGCGACACCGCCGGCTAGGCGGTCCCGTACGGGTTTCAGCATGGCGACAAACCGCTCGTGGGCGGCGCGCTGGTGTAGAAACACGGGTAGCTGGGTCTCGATGGCAAGATCCAGTTGGGCCGCAAACGCTGTTTCTTGCTCTGCGCGGGGGGAGATATCGCGGAAAAAATCGAGGCCGCACTCGCCGACTGCCACAACCTCCGGGTTTTTCAGCAAGTTGCGAAGCGCATCGCCGCTGTGCTGGTCGAAGTCTCTGGCGTAATGCGGATGTATCCCCGCAGTGGCGAAGAACTTGCCCGGCTGCGCCTGGGCAAGTTCCAGCGCTCTGGCGCTATGGGTGACCGTCGAGCCCGTGATGATAAAGCGGACGACGCCCACCGCCTCCGCGCGCAGGATTACTTCGTCACGATCCGTGTCGAAGCTGTCGTGCGTGAGGTTCAAGCCGATGTCGGTAAGCGGATCCATAGTCGCCGGTTGCGGTAGTCGAGGGCAGGCGCGTCCAGAATAGTGCCATAATCGGCGCCAGGAACACTGAATTATGGGGAACCGCCGACATGACTCGTCGTTTGGTACTGTTCGGGGCATTAACGCTGTCGCTTAATGCGGGCGCGCATCACTCACCTAATGTCCATTTCGACCGCGGCGATATCGTGGAGATTACCGGAACCCTCACCGAGATCGAGTGGCGTAATCCCCATACGCTACTCGTCGTCGAGACAGCCGGGGACGACGGTAGCGAGGTTGTGTGGCTCGGCGAGACGAAGGCCTCCACGCAGTTGGCACGTGCCGGCCTCGATCCCGAGATTTTCCATGTTGGCGATACCCTGCGTATGGCAGGCTTCCGCGGTCGCCGCAACCAACACGCGATGTTTGTCACCAATGTCCTGCTTGCCGATGGGAGCGAGCTCATCGCCGAGAATCTGGCAGGCCCGCGTTGGACCGAGAATCTCGCCGGTACCTCGCTCGCGGACTATCAAGCGCAGCGGATCGACGGATCGGCTGCCGCCACGGCCAGTCTCTTTCGGGTCTGGAGCCGCGATGGCTCGGTCTCCGGTAGCGACGATACCGAACGCATGCTCTGGGAGGACAGCTACCCGCTGACGGCGCAGGCGCGAATGGATCAGGCGGCCTGGGACCCGGTAGCGGACAATCCCTACATCCATTGCCAGAACGGCATGCCCGCGATTATGGACCAGGGCTTCCCGCTTGAGTTCACGCAGGACGGCGGCGATATCCTGTTGTACCTGGAAGAACTGGACACGATTCGTCGTATTCACATGGGCACGACGGCCGGTGCGGCTGCAGCCGAGTCGAGCACGTTTGGTTATTCAATCGGGCGCTGGGACGGCGATACGCTCGAAGTCACGACGACAGATATCGATTGGCCCTGGTTCGACCAGGCCGGAATACGACAGACCGAGGCGCTACACCTGGTCGAACGGTTCACGCCCAGCGCCGATGGGCGAATCTTGAACTACGAACTGACCGCGACGGACCCTGAGATCTTCACCGAGCCGGTCATGTTGAGCAGGATCTGGATCTGGGTGCCGGGCGAAGTCATCAGGCCCTATAACTGCGCCTGGGATCGAGACGACCTCTAACTGCCTCTAATTCCCTGTAGAAACGGCCGCCTGGCCGCGATTACAGGTCGTCGCGGTTCCAGACACAGTTATAGGGCCGGATCTCCTCGCTCGGGTCCCAGACCCACGCTCGGCTCAGCCGGACAGGCTCGGTAAAGGTCCCCGGATCGGTTGCGACGACTTCGTAGCGCAGGATGCTGCCGTTCGCGCTGGGAGTAAACCGCTCCACGAGCCGCAGCGCTTCGGACTGCGGGATCCCGGCCTGGTCGAACCAGGGCCAATCGATATCTGTCGTCGTGACTTCGAGCGTATCGCCGTCCCAGCGGCCGGCTGAACGCCCGAACGGGCTTCGCGCCTCCTCGTCACTGGCGCCGCCGCCCATCTGAATCCGGCGGACCGAGTCCTGTTCTTCGAGGTAGAGAACGATCTCGTCGCCTTCTTGTACGAATTTCATCGGCGTGCCGAGATCCATGATCGACGGCATGCCGTTGCCGCAGCGAATATAGGGGTTGTCGGCGATGCGATCCCAGTTCACTAGAGTCGTCCGGGCGGATTCGGTCAACGGGTAGCTGTCGAGCCACAACGTTCTGCCGGTGCCGTCGATGCCATGATCCGAGCGATCCGGGCCCCAGATTCGAAAGATACTATCGGCAGTGCTCGGCAGGTCCTCTACTGCCGTAGAGGACTTCGACTGTGTCAGCAGCAGCGGTCTACCTTCAGGCCAGCGAGGTTCGACAAAGTTATCGGTGACGAGTTCGCGGCCGTCGGCAAGCAGGACATTGGTCGCGAAAATCGCGGTCGGGTTGCGGCGACCCGGAAATCCCGCGATGCGAATATCGTCGCCGACCCTGAAGGATTCTCGAGTGATGCCGGCACGTGCGTACTGGCTCGCGCTTCTGCCCTCGATCAGCCAGACGGCGCCGTTACCGTTTTCGCCCGTCGTCGTGACCGCCAGCTGCGTGTGCGGGTTTTGCCAGCTCGCTTGCGTCAGCACGCCTGTTATCTCGACGATTTCGCCGCGGATAAAATGCAGGTTCGGTGAGTGATGAGCCAGAAGAGCAGGCGGCAGTAGAAGCGAGAAGAAAGCTAAGACTATTTTTTTCACGCTGCTGAATTCCACGCCGTTGATCGCCCGCATCCATTATTGAGACGGTATGGAGGGAATGCAATACGCACCTGCTAAACTGCGGACAGTCGTACATGAGACTCGGTGCCGAGACCGTATGAGAGGTTCCAGATGAGACTAGGGTGTCTAGCTGCCACTGCACTGGTCCCTTTCATTCTCTCGCCCGCCCGGGGCCATCACAGCGAGGCCGGATTCGATGCCGATGCTGTCGTCGCTTTCACGGGGACGGTTACGGAATTCAGCTGGCGCAACCCACATGTCTACATTCGGATGGAGGCGATCGACGCCGCCGGTAATGCTGTGGATTGGGAAGTGGAGACAGGCGCAACGCCGATCATGCGACGAAGCGGTTGGACGCCGGAGTCTCTGTCGCGGGGCGACGTGATATCTGTCAGAGGGCATCCCGAGCGCTCGACAGGACGAAACTACGTCTTATTGCTGTCGCTGGAAAAAGCCGACGGTACGGGATTGGCGCAGATCTCGGGTGACCCGCAATCGACTGCCAGTGCGACGAGTCTCGCGGGCGTCTGGAAAGGCCGCGGAGCGACGGTCGGAGATTTTTACGACCGCCTGGACGAAGTTCCCCTGACAGACGCAGGCGCAGCGGCGAAAGCGTCCTACGACTTCTACGTCGACAGCCCAGCCGCAAGATGTGTCGGACCGACGTCACCCGCGATCGTCGCGGTTGGGTTGTATGTCAACGAGATCGAACTCGGCGATGAAACGATTCTGATACGCAGCGAGTTTTTCGACTCCGATCGAACCGTGTACATGGATGGGCGTGGCCATCCGGATGCTGGTGAGCGAACCGCTCAAGGGCACTCGATCGGACGGTGGGAGGGTGATGTCCTCGTGGTCGATACCGTACAGTTCGCGGATCGTCGGTCCAGTAGTATCAGTGGGGTCCCGACCGGCCCGCAGAAACACGTTATCGAGCGCTATGCGCTCAGTAACAACGGGACGCATATCGTGATCGACATAGTTCTCGAGGACCCCGGGTATCTCGCTGAGCCTTTTGCGGGTACGGTCGTGTGGAATTATGCGCCGGAGTTTGAGTTGTATCGATATGACTGCGACGCAGAAACGTCCAGGCGTTTTCGGCTCGACTAGTCTCGGCGTGTCGGCGGCGGTTAGCGATGCCTTGGCTTATACTTTCGACTGACTCGTCAAGCGAGGGAGTGACGAATGAATAACAAGATCATCTCGCCAGTTGCGCTGCTGCTTGTCATCGGAGTAATGCCTCGTATCGGTCTCGCCGACGCGGGCTTGTTGCGTACGAGTTATCCGCTGGACGACGCACGGGGCTACTGCATCGACATCGCGGGTTTCGGCGCGAATATCCGGCTCGACGATCCGCTGCTGGTTCACACCTGCAAGTACGGCGCTTCGCTGGAGGACCAGATCTTCGAGCCGGTGGGGGGCGGGTCGCGTTTACGCGGCTAGCTGCGATCGGCACGGCGGATACGGGCGTGTCGGCGGAGATCGTCGACTTTATCCAGAGAACGATTGAGCGATAGCGGAGCTGTCGCGAAGACGCCGATCTCGGGCAGAAGTACTGAGTTCTGACGTATATTGGGGAAGAAGAACCTGAAGGGGGAAGAATAATGCTAACCCGAATTCTCGCGAGCTTTACCGTAGCGACTCTGGTCTGGATGGCGGTTGTTCCGGTCACCGCTCTGGGCCAGCCCGGTAACACAGGGGTCCAGCTGCCTGATGGGGAGCCCAAAGCACTGATAGAAGCTACATGCGTTGCATGCCATCGCCTCGATTACATCCCAAACTCGAGGGGATATACGCACGAGGGTTGGAAGGAGCTCATTAGCTCCATGATCGCCCTTCCCAGCGAAATGGCCGATCCGGTCGTGGAATACCTGGCGGATCACTTTCCTAGGAAGCCGGGGACTGGCCCAGTACTGATTCCAGGCCCGGTCGATATTACCATCACCGAATGGCTTGCCCCGACATTGGGGTCGCGACCGCACGATCCTGCGCCCTCGGCCGACGGATCCATTTGGTGGGCCGGGCAATACGCTAACAGGCTGGGACGCGTCGATCCTGAGACGGGCGAGATGCAGGAGTATCCGCTCGAGACAGCGAACTCCGGGCCGCATGGGTTGATCGAGGACGGCGACGGGAACGTCTGGTTCACAGGTAACTACAAGGGTTACCTCGGCAAGCTCGATCCGCGAACGGGAGACGTGACCGAGTACGCGATGCCGGAGGGCGTTAGTTCTCCACATACACCGATCGTCGATCAGCAGGGAACGGTCTGGTTCACGACGATGTCGGGCCACGTGGGCAGCCTAAGCTCCGAGACCGAGGAGATGACAATCTCGACCGCGCCGACCTCCGGCGCCTTTCCCTATGGCATCAAGGTGAATTCCGAAGGAGTGCCCTGGTATGTCGATTTTTGGGGGAACAGAATCGGCAGCGTCGACCCAAAGACGACCGAGATTACGGAGTACGAGCTTCCGCATCCCGACTCGCGTCCTCGGCGACTTGCGCTAACGCCGGATGATGCGGTTTGGTATACGGATTTTCCCCGCGGCTATCTGAGTCGATTCGACCCCGAGACAGGCGAAGTACGGGAATGGCTGTCGCCCGGCGGGACAGGCTCCCAGCCTTATGGCATCGCGACGATAGGTAACGTCGTGTGGTATGTCGAGACGTACTCGCGGCCAAACGCGCTCGTTCGCTTCGATACCGAAACGGAGGCGTTCCAGACATGGGCGATTCCCTCGGGCGGCGGTGTCGTCCGCCACATGATGGCTACCGCGGACGGCAAACTCGTGCTCGCTTGCAGCGCTGTAAACCGTGTCGCCCTGGTCGAAGTCGAGACCTAAGCATGATGAAGTGACCGCGTTCATCAACCCCACCTCCTCCGGAGACGCCGGCGGGCTTTGTCAGAGAATCATTCTCGAGGACGGCTCGGTGATCTTCGTTCGCGGCGCGGCGGTTGATTAAGGAGTGTCGGTGATGCGCGATCGACTACTGTTGCCCATGTTCGTATTCCTGTCCCTCCTTTCGCTCGGGAGCTTCGCCCAGGAAGGCTCAGCGGAGAATTTCGATCCTCGCGATCTTTCCGGCGTCTGGTACGGCTCCGGTGGGGGTGGCGGCGACGTTTCGTTCGGGCCGGATATGCCTCAACTTAGAGCGGAAGGTGAAGCGGTGTACCTGACGAGGATCCCAACCCATAGTGTCGACCCGCGCGTGCCGGCAGTCGATAATCCCGCGCTGTCGAACGATCCGACCTTCACGTGTAACCCGCGCGGCTTTCCCCGCGTAATTTTCGATACAGCGCCGCGCACGTTCGAATTTGTCCACATCCATAACAGATTGCTGCAACTCCACCAACGTGGGCGAACCCTGCGTGAATTCTGGCTGGACGGGCGTGAAGTTCCAAGCCCGAGAACATGGATAACATCGGACCGTCGTGGTACGGACACTCGGTCGCCGATTGGCAGAACGACTCACGTTTTTCGGCTAGTATGGAATGTTCTCAGGCGTTACGGATCTTATGTGCGCGCCGCTGAATGCGGTTGAACGGCGGCGAGAAGGGGCCTTTTGAGTTGCGCTGCAATCTATTTCGAACGTTCGCATTGGCGCTGATTTTTCTCAGTTCGGGGCATTTGTACGCGCAGGCCTGGGACGAGTACATCGATGAGTCGGAACGGTTCATCGTCAACTTTCCCGGTGAGCCGGAGGTGCTCGATACGGTCTACCTAACGGAGCTCGGCGCGACAATGCCGGCCCGCTCTTATGCTGTTGATAATCCGCCGAGTCACTTTTCATTAATCGTCGTTGATTACACACAGTCTGACCGAGTACATCGCGAACGATGCGAGCACCTTATGTACGAATGTGACGGGTTCGAAGCCGGTACCGACGTCAGAGGCTCAATCGCTTTCGCAGCCTGGAATTATCGTAACAGCGTAGACGGCGAGATTACCTACGACGCGTACGCCCAGGTCGACGGAATACCCGGACATCAGCTCCAGATAACGAACCCTAACGGATCGCGTACCTTTGTGGCGATCCACCTGAACGCGCGCCGGCTCTATATCCTGGAGGGGACCGTTCCCGACGAGGCGCCACCGCCCGGCCTGTTTCAGCAGTCTCTTGGTATCCTGGACGAAGATGGGCGCAGGATTCGCTACAGATACGATGAAAACGACAACAAAGTTCGCGTCGATACATCCTACGAGTGGATCGGGGCTGAGGATGCTGTTGCGGGAGAACAGGATCCATCGAACCGATAATACCGACGTCATACGAAGCGGGTCGGAAGAAACGCAAGAGGGGACTATGAGAATTCTCGTTCTAATTATCGCGGCGTTGGCGCTTTCGGTATGCATTTCGGAGCGGGGCATTGCGCAGCAATCCACAGATGAGACGTTCAGGCTACTGACATTCGAGATAGCAAGCAGCGGCCCACGGCTGGGAACGACCCGGGGAAGCGGCAGTCAGGACGTTCTCGACGTTCACAACGCGATCAACTATCTCTATCGCGCCGGCGCGACTGAAGCCCAGGTGTTGCCAGCGATTCCTGTCGATATGAAATCGCTGATCGAGGCGGGCGATATTCCGATTCGGGCCGCACGATCTCTCCACGACACGATGACCGCGATGAGAGAATCCGGTGATTTCGAGGAGCCCGGTGGGGATCGGCGAGTGTTCCATCCGCCTGGCAGTGTGCGCTACCTACCGCCGATTACTGCGCCTTCCAAGATCATCTCGCTCGCGGGCGCTTATCAGCGCGTGCAGCCCGACGGCACCGCCGGCGCTTGGGATGATGTGGAGTATCCGAGCTTTTTCTTCAAGTCACCCGCTTCCCTGACCGGGCATCAAACCGACATCAACCTGTGGGGTCTGCTGACCACCGGCGTGCATGAGCCCGAATTCGCGATCGTAATCGGCCGGACCGCGAGAGCGGTCTCTGCGTCTAATGCGCTGGACTATGTTGTCGGTTACACGATCATGAACGATGTGAGCTCTCGCGACCTCCCACAAGGGAGCCATCCGGTTCAGGGCGGGTCGATGAGCAAGTCACTGGACTCGTTCACTCCGTTAGGACCGTATCTTACGCTGAAGGACGACGTCCCCAATCCTAATGACATCGAAGTAACGGGCGTTATCGACGGTGAACGCCACATCTGGCCCGTGCCGAACGGCAACACGTCGTTTCTTACTTTCACGGTAGAAGAAATTATTGCCTACTTAAGCGAGCGTATGACGCTGCTGCCGGGCGATGTTATCGCAACGGGCGTACCTCAACCGACCATGATTTTTGCGGAGGGACAACTCGTGGAGATTACCATCGGCAATCTCGGTACCCTGCGTAACAGAGTTGTTTCAGAGCCGATCCCCGGCCACATACCCATTCCGTCGAGGGTAGTGAGCGGGGAAAATAGATAAGAACGAGAATCGACAGCTTAATCATTTTGATTGAACCAATCGGGAACTGTGCATGCTGATAAGAGTCGTTGCGGTCGCCCTGGCATTCGGCGTCGTGATCCCCGCCGAGTTCGTGTTTGCACAGCGCGCAGCGGACGTCGAGACAATTCTGTACCAAGCGGCGGACACACTGGGAATGCTCCGCACGTCGCGAGAAGTCGATGGAGTGGTGACCATGATTTACTCGGGTACGGGGGTGACGGTGGTCGACGGGCAGACCTGTGAGATGGAGAATTATCGGGCCAGCGTGCGGTATCCCATCCCGAATGCGCACCACACCTTTCCCGTTCCTGGTATGCGTGTTGATTTCCATTGCGCGGCGGACAACGGCGAGTCGGAGCGGTACGTTCAGGTCGTAGCGGGAGAGCTCGCATGGAACGAGACTGAGCCGGGCGTCGGCGCGACACCGGCGCCGGAAACCGTTCGCATGCGTCTGCTGCAGGTGTGGATTCTTCCGCAAGGTCTGGTTAAGGCCGCCGTAGCGGCCGGTCCGCGGACTACTGCGTCGGTTGAAGCGGGTAACCCAGTGCTGACGTTTCCTTTGCCCGCACCGCTTGACGACACCCTCGTCAACATCACGCTGGATCCGGAGGTTTTCCTCTACCACACCATGCCAACCGGACTAAAACGCGAGTTCAGCCACCGGATTACGCGGCTGGAGACACAGTTCGACGGCGCCATGGTGGAGGTAAGCTATTCGGACTACCAGGACTGGAATGAAGCCGACTACAAGAGCGACGTGTTGCTGCCGGGTCGTATCGTGCAGACACGCGCCGGGGAGACGATTCTTGATCTGACGCTTACTCAGAGCAACACGTATAACCCCTACGTCGTTATGCCGGTGCCAGAGAATATTCCGTGGGAAGGAGCCGACGGTCCAGGCCAGTGAAACGAGAGCTAATGCTATTATCGGCCCATCCAGTGACTCATGTCCCGATTCCAAGGGGGGTACAACGATGCGTCGCAAGTCGCGCGCACTTGCTGCGGCAATAGCCGTTCTCGGTTGGCTCTGGGTTGCCGGCCAGGTATCGGCGCATCATGCCGTTCAAGCCCAGTTCGACCAGAATAACGTCACCACGATCACCGGAGTCATGACGAGGGTGATGTGGATCAATCCACACGTCCGCTGGTTCATGGACGTCAAGAACGAAAGCGGCAGCGTAACGACGTGGAACATATCCGGGGCAGGGCCCGCAGGGTTCCGTCGTAGTGGAATCAGTGGCCGCGACGTGTTCAAGTCGGGGGAGACCTACTCGGCGACCATTGCACTGGCGAGAGATGGCTCGAACTTCGGCTACATCATCGCGTTCGTGCTGCCCGACGGGCGCAAGATGGATCTATGGCATCAGTACGAGGCCGAACCATAAGGAGAAGCGGACGATGAACGTGCCTTTGTTGCGCTACAGCATCGCGATGGTGTGCGTCCTGGGAGTTGCGTTGTTCTTGCCGCTCCCGGCCACGAGCCAGGGTCGGGTAACGCAAGAAAACGCCGCCGATTTGCCGACGCCTCGAATGGCCGACGGGCATCCGGACTTGAACGGCCGCTGGGGCGGTGGCGGAGGCGGGGGCGGCGGCGTTAAGGCGATCGAGCCCGATGGAACGGAGATCGACTTCGACACATTCGGCGATTATCAAGCGGCTCTGACAGCCGGACAGATCAACCCGTCGGCGAGAATTATCGGCCGCCAGCCGAATTATCGTCACGGGAACAATGTGTACTCGGAGCGGGACGGCGGGATGGTGCAGCGATACGATGCGAACCCGCCGCTCTACAAACCCGAGTTCTGGGAGCGAGTGCGGTACTTGGATGTGAATGGGAACGCGGAGGACATGACCTTCATCTGCATGCCGGCCGGTGTCCCACGTATGGGCCCGCCCGTTCGAATCATTCAGTCGGAGACTGACGCGGTTCTTCTTTACCAGCAGAGAAATACCTGGCGTGTTGTCCCGATTGACGGACGACCCCATGACCCGGTTAACGCCAATGACCAGACCTTCCTGGGGGATTCAGTTGGTCGCTGGGACGGAGATACGTTGGTGATCGACGTGGTCGGTTTTAACGACCTCACCTGGCTCGACTGGCCGGGGTGGTTTCACTCGAACGAAATGCGAGTGGAAGAACGTTTTACGCGCGTGGGCAACACGCTGCGATACGAAGTCACCGTGTATGATCCGGCCGTGCTGACGCGGCCGTGGATCATGGATCCGCGCGTGCTGCAACTCAACCGAAGCTCGGCGACGTACCTTGAGGATCCGCCCTGCCTTGATTTCGACTCGACGCACATGGTGACCCGGGAGCGCGGCTAGGCCGCGGCCCGGACTACCAGGAGAAGCATAGTGAGAACGACAGCCCTATTTATTGTGATCCTTGTGGTCACCCGCTCGGTGTCCGCTCACCACAGCGACGCGGGTATCGACATGGAAGGGGTAGTGGCCTTCCAGGGTACGGTCACCGAGTTCCATTGGCGGAATCCGCATGTCTATGTCCTGGTCGAGACGACCGACGCGAACGGTGAGCCGGTCGAGTGGGACGTGCAGATGGGACCTGTGAACGTGATTGCGCGCAGGGGGTGGACGGCCGATGCGCTGGTGCCGGGCGACGAAGTGACGGTTCGAGGGCATCCTGCTCGAAATGGCCGGCCCTACGCGATACTGGAATCCATCGAAAAGGAAGGCGGGCTTCTGCTGGGAACGGCAATCGCGGCGCCGGCCGTACCGTCCAGCGCCTCCAGCCTGGCGGGCAGGTGGATGGCGGATCGTTCGGCGACCTTCAACTATCCTGGTGGCTTCGACGGGTTCTTCCACGCTCAACTCGTATTGACGGACACGGGGCGAGCCGCGCAAGCCGCCTACGATCCACTGTCAGGGAATAACCCCGAGTCGACCTGCGTCGGCCGTCCGACCCCGGCCTCACTGGTCTCCTCCAGCCTGTATCTGACGGAAATCGAGATCGATGACGCCCTGGAAACGATCATGCTTCGCAGCGAGTATTTCGATGAGGAACGCACGGTCTATATGGACGGTCGGACCCACCCGGAGAGCGGCGAGCGTTTTGTGACCGGTCATTCGATCGGCAGCTGGGAAGGGGGCACCTTGGTCGTGGACACGGGCAACTTCGCCGATCATCGCTCGCCCTATCAGATTGGCGTACCGTCAGGTGGGCAAAAGCACGTCGTAGAGACCTACCGTCTTGCCGATGACGGTCGGATTATCGAGCTCACGTTTATACTCGAAGACCCCGAGTATCTGGCGGAGCCAATGACTCACGCGAGGAACCTGAAATATTCGCCGCATCTCGAGATGTTTCTGGGCGGATGCGATGAGCAAGCAACGAGCCGGTTCGTCGAGCCATAGACAGTCACAATAAGAAAGTCTTCGTCCGTACTCGCATACGGCGCTCGACATAGACCGTTCATTCGATCTTTCAACATGCCGACTCGGCTCGGTACCAATCAGGGAGTTGCCATGAGAACCTTCATCACGACTTTCGTCCCGTCGGGCGTCTTGAGCTATTGCTCGGTAATCGTTCTCTTACTGTTGGCGGTTACGCCGCTACGCGCACAGCGGGCGAATGGTGACGTACCGCTGATTCCCTATGAGTCGGTGCCCAACTTTCTCAAGTACTCACCCGAGATGAATCTCGGCGAAGCGCTGGGTGTCGCAGTCAACTCCAAAGGTCATGTCATGGTGTTGAATCATCCGGGATCGGCGAATTCGGGCGGCCCGGTCTACGGCAACGCGACGTCGCAATTGCTGGAGTTCGATGAGAACGGTTACTTCGTGCGAGAGATCGGCCAGAACGTGTACGGCTTGGCGTACTCACATTCGATTCGATACGATCGCTACGACAATCTGTGGCTCGTCGATAAAGGCGCGCACTCCGCGATAAAGTTCGATCCGGCGGGGTACGTCACGCTGAATCTGGGGC
>Ga0310122_10001648_pt1 | contig 14245 bp, 14 predicted proteins | sample CB6_Bottom_1051__FD_203503 | JGI IMG/M metagenome (GOLD analysis project Ga0310122, IMG submission 203503) | Marine microbial communities from Western Arctic Ocean, Canada - CB6_Bottom_1051 | ecosystem: Environmental > Aquatic > Marine > Oceanic | place: Canada: Western Arctic Ocean | collected...
CACCGGTGTGCTGGCACGGGTGCTGGCGGGCGGGTCGCGCCCGTCCCTGGCGACGGCCATCGCAGCCTTGCAACGTGCGGAGCCTGTTGTCTCCCACCGCCAGTGAGGCCTGCCCGGGTCCTCACTTGCGGCGGGGTAGCGCTGGACACTACAATCATAGCCATCGGGTGTGGTGTCGGACGGCACCCGGAACAGTTCGCAGACTGCACGCTTCCTGTTCAGCATGGGGGTCGCCCGACCCGCACGCCGCGACGAGCTTCACGGTCTTCGATATTCCCGGTCCTGCTCTGTGTCGTGTGGGTGGAGCCACATGGCGGACGCGACAGGACCTCTCTGATCGAGGCGCCGCGTGGGACCACTGCTTCGCATTCCCGTCATCCGTAGTCTGCACGACCGGCAATTGCTGTTTCCGGTCGTGGTGGTGCTCGTCGTGTCTGGCGTATTGGTCCAGGGGGTGTGGCAAGAGAATCTGCCGGCCCAGACGGCCGTCCTGGAAGACACGCCAGCGCCGTTGCCGGCACCCGTTTCACGTCGACCCGATCTCGAGAAGACGCCGCTGACCTATTTTGACGACTATTGGCGTCAGCTCAGGGAGCGCGTTGAAGACAAGGTGGTGCTCGTCGGTCCAGACCGGACACCGGCGGTGGTGGTGTTGCCAGGTCTGGCGCTGACGTCGGCCGAGGCCGGCGAGGCGGTGCTGGCGCAGATCGAGCGGGCGCGGTTGGTGCGCCCCCCGGACGAGTCGCCCGCCATCGCGGGCGCGGAGGACGTGGCAGGGGCGGCGGATGCCGCCGTGGCCCTGGCGTCGCCCGGTGGTGAGGGCGCAGCGGCGCCGCCGCAAGCCGGTGATGAGGACCCGGTGGCGGAGTCGGCCCAGACGGCTCGCCCGGGTGGGTTGATCGCGGTGGACCGCGACCTCGGTCTGTCCCTGTTTGCGGTGGATCCGTCTCGGGTCGAGGCGTTCTCCCTGATCCCGCCGGCTGCGGTGCCGTCAGGGGCCTACGTGGCCGCCGTGACCCGTGATCGGACCGGTCGAGCCGCGATCACGCCAGGACATCTCGTATCGGCTCGAGGCGAGCCAGGCGGGCAGTCGCTCGAGGTGTCGATGCGGCTGGCCGGGCCGGGGGCGACGGCGGTCGTCGATCTCGATGGCGCCCTGGTCGGCGTGGCGGTCGACCGGGGTGACGGTGACGCCGGACCGCGGATGCTGTCGTCGAGCATCGTGCGGCAGGTGGTCGCCCAGCTGCAGCGGCAGGTTCCCTGTCGAGCCCTCGTGGTCGCCGAGCTTCAGCCGCCGGTACTGGCGCTGCTCGGGTTCGAGAGCGGTTTACTGGTCGAACAGGTCAGACAAGACGCGTTTGTGCCGGAGCCGTCCTTGCGTGCCGGCGACGTGATCCTGGAGTGGGACGGCGAGGGGGTGACCACTGTCGAGGCGTTCGAGACCAGGACCGACGGGTTGGCACTGGGTGCGCTCGTGCGATACCGGGTTCTACGCGGACGCCGCCGGCTGGCTGGCGCCACGATCCTGCCCGGCGACGACTGTCGCCCGCTCGGCGAACCGCCGGTGCAGCTCGCCCGTTTCGGTCTCGCCCTGCGCTGGAGCGCGGTCGGGCCGGGGGATGGGTGGCGCGTGGCCGCGACGGCGCCAGACGGGGTCGCGGCGACGGCGGGTCTCGAGCCACATGATCTCCTCCTCGCTGTCGATGGGAGCCCTGCTGAGGGGCTCGGTGCCCGCGCGCTCTTCGAGCGGATGGAACGGCGTGGCGAGCCGACCCTGGTGACCGTCCGTCGGGCGGATCGGGTCCGGATACTGGTGCTTGACCCCGGCGAGTGATGGACTCGAACGACAGCAGTTCTCCCGGACAGACGCCGCGACCTGCCAGCCCGGGGCGGCTGCCGTCAGCGAGTTGGCGGTGGTTCGCAGATCGGATGCCGATCTGGCGCTGGACGAAGGTCTTTCTCCGCACGTCGTTCCTCCCCGAGCAGAATTACCTCATCATCTTGGCGGTCGTCGTCGGTGTTCTGACCGGCTACGGCTCGGTCGGGTTCATCTTCGTACTCGGTTGGATCGCTGAGTTCGCGCGCGGGCCGGTCGCGTCGGCGCTTGGGGTATTCGGTCCAGCCAGCCTCGTGCTGCTCCCGGCGATCGGTGGACTGATGGCTGGACCGTTGATTCACCGCTTCGCGAAGGAGGCCCGGGGTCACGGCGTGCCGGAGGTGATGACGGCGCTCGCGAGCCGGGGCGGCAAGATCCGCAAGCGCGTGGCGACCATCAAGGTCATTACCTCCTCGCTGACGATCGGCTTCGGCGGCACGGCCGGGCGCGAGGGCCCGATGGTGCAGATCGGGTCGGCCATCGGCTCCGCGGTCGGCCAGTGGACCAAGCTGACCCCGCACCGCGTCCGGACGCTGGTGACCTGTGGGGCGGCCGGCGGCATCGCCGCCACGTTCAACGCCCCGATCGCCGGCGCGATCTTCTCGATGGAAGTGCTTATCGGTCGTGTACAGACTGACTTCTTGCTCGTGCTGCTCACCTCCCTGAGCTCCTGTATGGTGGCGCGGTCCTATCTGGGGAATTACCCGGCGTTCACCGCCCCGGCCTACGACCTCGCGAGCGGGCGCGAGCTCCCCTTGTACTTTCTGATGGGGCTGCTGATCGGCTGGGCCGCTATCCTGTATGTCCGGGCGCTGTACAAGGCGGAGGATCTGTTCGGCGCCTGGCGGTTCCCGGACTACCTGAAACCGGCGGTCGGCGGGTTGATGGCGGGGCTCGTGCTCCGCTATTTCCCTGAGGTGTATGGCGCCGGGTTTCCGGCGGTCGAGTCGGCGCTGTGGGTGCGTCTGCCCTGGGAGCTGTTGATCGGGTTGTTTGTGGCGGAGTTTCTGGCCAACTGCGCGACCCTCGGATCGGGTGGGTCCGGCGGGGTGTTTGCGCCCAGTCTCTACATGGGTGCCATGTTGGGTGGCGCGTTCGGGTCCCTGGTCCACGTCCTGTTCCCGGACTGGACCGCCGGTTCTGGTGCCTACGCGATGGTGGGGATGGCGGCGTTCTTCGCTGCGACCGCGAAGGCACCGACCACGTCGATTTTGATCCTGTTCGAGATGACGAACGACTACCGGATCATGTTGCCGCTGATGGCCGCGACGGTCGGGAGTGTCTATCAGTCACATCGGCTGTCGCCGTTCAGTATCTACACACTGAAGCTGCATCGACGGGGAATCAACTACCCGGGGCGCGAGGAGGCTGAACGGGCAACCCAAAAGATGGCCGCGTCGAGGGCCGCCAAGGCTGCACCCTCGGGTCCCGCGTAAGAACGACTACCTTTTTGGCCGCCGATCGGTCGCACAGGTCGGCGCTGGACCATTCCTTCCAGGAGTCAAATGCCCCCAGCATTTGCCCTTCTCGCGCCCGACTGTTCAGGGCGAAGCAGAAAGCCTTTCTTAACAGCCGGTCTCGTCAGGCCCTATTGGGCAGGCTCGGTGATCGTGATGTCCCCGAGGTCGTCGTTGTCGGTGGGCAGCTCAGTGTCGCCGCTTGGGACCTTGTTCATCTGTAGCAGGTAGGCTGAGATGTCAGCGTAGCCGGCTGGGCTCAGACTGGCCGGGGCGCCCTGAGGCATCGTGGTCCGGATCGCGACATACATGTCGCCGACAGACAGCTCGCTCCAGCGAAAGAAAAACGACGAGCCGATGAGGGACGGGGCGATGCCGTCGCCCATGAGGTCGTCGAGGTGGCACTGTGCACACTCCTGCTCGTAGATTTTCTGCCCCCGAGTGGCCTGTTCGTCGGTGTAGACCCCGTCCCAGATCGTCGCCCCGTCCTGCGCGGCGAGCGTGACCTCGATCGCGGGGGTGTTCGCCGAGTTGGGGAGGACGACGAGCGACGCCACGAATGGGCAGAGCCCAGCGATCAGCAATGCTGCAAACAGGCGGCGGCGGTCTGAAGACGGTCGGTTCCGCATCGGTCTTACACCTCGCAGGGTTGTGTGGCGTCAGGAGACAGCGTGCCCCGAACGCGCGGAGTTCTGTGGATGGTCGGCGACGACATTGCCGACCGTCCACCCACTATATCACCGACCAGAAGTGACGGTGTTCCGACGGGATGGGTCGGGTGGACGACTACTTGCCGTCAACCAAGTCGCCGAACCCAGAGGCTTGAGCCCTCGCTCTCGTGCGACCGCCGGTCTATGGGGCCCGGTCGTCGGATTATGGCCCCAGATCCGCTGTGGTATCGTGACCAGTAGGAGTGGTCGACTGGGTCGAATGGCTCGGCGCCCGACCCGCCCCAGGCAAACGATGAGTCGAGGATCCAGGCCGGCGTCGGCGTCTCGGTCGACGGGAACCGGGGGGGCTGGGTTTGGCGACGCCGCCGACCTTCGCGTGGCCGATTCCGGGGTCGCGGTCGTCTCAGAGGACTGCGCGGACTGTCAGCGGTTCTTCGCGGGGCTGACCGAGCTGGCCCCGCTACGCGCCCTCAAGCTGTATCGGTTGCGTGTGGATCTCGCGACTGCCGTTCCCAGCCTGCCGTGTCTCGACCACGAAGCGATGCTGCATGAAGGGATTGCGCCCCATGCCGCCGCGTATGTCGAAGACCTCGAGACCGGCGAGTTGCACGAGATCGTCCTGATTCCGTCGCGCCGCCGTGTCGAAATCGACATCGCGTCGACGCTCGACGAGCACACCGCCGACGGCCAGGAGCGTCTTCTCGAGCGGCTACGCGAGCGGTTTCCGGGCTTCACGTATGCGGTCAACGATGTGTCATGGCTCCGGGGAGACCGACGCGTGGCGCGCGCCTGTCGGGCCCAGGTCACGCTGCGGGATGTGCTGCTGTGCGACGACTTCGACGGCCTTGCCCGCGCGCTCGACCGGCTGCGTACCATCGGCGCGCTGATGGAGAAGCAGTCTCGCGTGGCGTCCTGGACCGTCCGCACGGTGACTGGGCCGTTCCTCGCGGCGGTCGGGTTCGTCGTCTTCTTGGGACTCGGCGAACTGGCGCCGGAGATCGGCGGTCGGATCGTGACCGTCCTGCAGGGGCTGGTGGTCGGCACTGCCGGTACGCTGTTCCTCTACTTCGGATTGAAGGCTGTCCACCTGACAGCGATGGCGAACAAGGTGTGGAAGCGAGCTGCGGAGTACGGGTTAATCGTCGACGAGCGACAACGGCTCATGACACGTGCGCAGCGGGACTCTAGGGAGGTTGTAGGAGCAGGGTCCCGAACAGCACGACATTGATGGCGTGTGACGTGAGGCAGAGGACGCAGTTGACCCGGGTGACGAACAGCAGCGAGTAGGTGAGGTAGAGGCCCAGCAACACGGTGACGCCGCTGACAGCGAGCACGACGAGACGGATCACCGGCTCGTTCAGGCCACCGGCCACAGCGACCATGGCCAGCATCGCGTAGAACAGCTGGCCGAGCACGGAGTTGGGGACGCCGAAGATCTGCGCCCGACGCGTGAAGACGATCGTCGCGCAGGTATGTTCGCCCATCCGACAGACGGACGGAATCCAGCGGGTGTCAGGAGCGACCCACCGGTAGGCTACGCCGGTGAAGTAGCTCGAGATGCCGAACCCGACGAGGCACAACCCCACCAGAACCCAGACCATCGTACGACATAGTACTGCCGGTCATGGCTACGGTGACGTATTCGGGCGGTGAGGGACCGCAACGGTGATCACCGTCGCCCGTCTGGGCGTCGCCACGGTGTTGACGGTGGCCTGGCTGGCGGGCACCGCGGTCCACGCCGTCGCACAGCCCGGCGACATCGGCTGGACCGTCTCACTCGTTGCCGGTAGCCTGTTTGGGGCGACCTGGAGGCGGGAGAGCAGGAGTGGACCTACGCCGGCGCGGTCGGCCGGAGCCTGGGGCACGGGGTGTCGCTGGAGGCCGAGGTGGCGGCGGTTCCCGAACTGGCGGCGTTCGGCGACCTCGAGCTGCAGATCGGGACCGGCAGCCTGTTGTATCACCCGTTCACCGTCGGGCGTCTGACACCCTACGCGCTGCTCGGCGGATCACTCGCTCGACTCTCGACGGGAGGGCCGGCGCCCCAGACCGCGGTCGAACTGGCGGTCGACGTCGGAGCAGGGTTCTGGCTGCGGGGCGGTGGCCCGCTCGCGCTCCGGACCGATCTCCGCTTCATCCACATCGACAACGCGCCGAACTTCTGGCGCGCCGTCGCCGGCGTCACCTTCGCGCCATGAGGTGGTGGCGCGCCAGACGTCAGCCGGCAGAGGTCAGCAGCCACCCGGCCCTGTCCGTCTTCGGCGCAGGCGCGAGGGCATCGCCATTCATCCCGATCGCTGGTCTCCGCAGGCCCCGACTACGGGAGCGGCAGCAACGACTGGCTGCCGGGCACCCGTTGCACGTCGAACGTCTTCAGGGTGTAGTTCACGAAGGTGTAATAGCCGACGAGGCCGGTGAGGTCCATCACCCCTTCGTTGCCGAACAGCGCCTGTGCCTCCACGAACGCGTCGGCGCTCACCTTCGGCTCGTTGACCAATTCGCGCGCGACACGGATGATCGACCGTTCACGGTCACCCAGGCCAGGCAACGCGCCCGCATCGGCTAGCGGCCGACCGAAGCGGAGCAGCTCGATGATCCCCTCTTCGAGCCCTTCGCTCCGCGCGGCGGGCTCGTGTGCGCTCCACTCGTACTGGCTGTCGAGCTCACGGGCGGTCGTGAGGATGGCGAGCTCGGTCAGTCGCTGGTCCCGCTCGCCGTCGGCGCCATAGCGTAGGTAGGTGCGTGCGGGGAAGATGAGCTCGGCCATGCGTGGGCTATACATCCACATGCCGACCGGACCCCGGAGGCCTGCTGCGTAGGTACTGTCCGGATTCACGATGACGTCGAACGCGCGTTGGCCTTCGGCGTCGAGCGACTCGCGGGTGATCGTTGGCAGCCGGGCCCAGGAGTCTTCGTGGATGTCCTGCGGGATGTCGGCGGCGGTGACCTTGTGTGGCGTAAACACCTCGGTGGCGGCCGGCGCCGCGGCCTCGAGCGTCGCTTCGGGTTCGACATCATTGGCGGCGCCGCAGGCTACGAGCGACAGGACGCACACGGCGAGCATGGGGGACGAGAGCTTCACGGGACCTCCTCTTTGCGCGGGTGCACGCGGCTGACGCCTATGCGGCGATTATAACGTCCAGCGAGCCAGCTGGTCGCGGCAGGTGCAGAACCGGCCGAGGCGGCAGACGGCGATCGTGCGTCCGGTAAACATAAAGGGGTCGCTGGCGACCGGGTCTGAGCCGATCCCGATCGTGATGTGGGGGTCGAACCGGGAGAAACTCGAGTCGGCGCGGTACCGGGTCACCCAGGCAACGTCGGCGGCGCGCGGCGGGTCGCCGTCTTGCCGGAATGCGGCGGCGTCGCCCGGGATCTCAAACGCGGCGAGCGTGTCCATGAGCTGCGTGTGCAGCTGTTGCAGCGCCGGTGTCGGTGCAATGACGAGCACCTGGGCCGTGCGCCCCTTCCGTGCGCCGGTCACCTGCAGCTGCAGCGGGGGGAGGCCGGACAGGACGGTCTCGACATCGCCGTACAGCTGGGTGAGCCGGGCATCGGTGACGAAGTGCTGACTCAGCGAGACATGGGGATGGTGCGTGGCGTCGAATTGAAACCCGTGTCCGGTCAGACCGCTGTTCAGGCGTTCAACGACGGCGCGGGTCTCTGTCGGGAGCAGCACGGCCAGATCGATCGCGATGGCCGGCACTAGTCTAGCGAAGGAACTGGCCGGCACGTGTCACGCGCCGTCTGGCCGGCGGAGTACGGGGGAGGTCCTTCGGTCGCCACCCTGATCGGATCAGCGTCGTCTGGAGCCGCGCGCTTGCTGTGAAGAGTGCCGCGTGGTCGACGCAGCGTTGCCCGTGCAGTTCGCCGCCGGGCTCGCGCCGTATGAGTCGGAACCCGTCGTCATGTTCCTCGCACCACACGCTGATCTGTTCGTTCGCCGCTCTGTGCGGATTTACAAAGTTCACCATGATGGCCGGTTGTATCGGTGCGAGACGCCGTTGGCTGTAGGCTGAGGCGGACCCTCCGTGACTTGCCGCGGTCGGGTTGACGAATCCCGAATGTAGGAGATCATGAACGACCGTAGAAAAGGGGCAGCTGGCGCTCCGCTCTTCTTGTCGGTCTGAGGCACAACTTTACTGCCAGGCGAGCGATGGACACGACCGAGTCAGTGATTCGCCGCATGACGCGGCTGGCCGTCGAGCACGATGCGGTGAATCTGGCGCAGGGGTTTACCGACGAGCCGCCCGTGTTCGATCTCGTGTGGGCTGCGGTGACGGCGTTGTTGGGTGGCGACGAGGAGCGGATGGCTCGCCTGAGCGCGTCCACCCTCAGAGAGTTGGTGCCCGGCGCCGATCCGACCGCGTTGCTGGACCGCCCGTTGAAAGAGGTGCTCGCCGGTCTCCAGGGCAGGCCCGACCGGTTGAACCAGTATTCGTTCCCGTTCGGGTTGACTGAGCTGCGCGACGCCATTGCCGACTACACGGAGCGGCTCTACGGCTGGCGCCCCGACCCGCAGCTCGAGGTGACGGTGACGCTGGGTGCCACCGAGGCTCTGGCCTCAGTGCTGGCCGGGGTGTGTGCGGCGGGCGACCGCGTCATCGTGCCGCAGCCCTTTCATGAGATGTACCCGTCGCAGGCCGCGATACTTGGGCTCGAGCCCGAGTATGTCACTCTGGTCGAGCAGGCCTCTGCCAGTGTGTGGACGCTGGACCGCGACGAGTGGGCGGCGGCGGCCTGTGGCGCCCGCGCGTTGATCCTCAACACGCCGCATAACCCGACCGGCAAGGTGTTCTCGGCCGACGATCTCGCGTGGGTTGCCGACCTGGCTGCACGCCATGACCTGATCGTCATCACCGATGAGATCTACGAGCACGTGGTCTTCGACGGGCACCGGCACGAGAGTCTCGCGGCGTTGCCCGGGATGCGGGCACGCACGATCGTCGTGAACTCGATCTCGAAGACCGGTAACGCGACCGGCTGGCGGGTCGGTTGGGTCATCGCGTCGGCTGAGCACACGCCGTCGATTCGCGGGTTTCACGACACCATGGTCATCCAGGCACCCACCCCGCTGCAGCGGGCGGCGGTGGCGCTTCTCGGGCTCGACCGTGGCGTCTATGCCGGGCAGCGTGCGGTGTACGCACGAAAGCGCGACGCTCTGGTTGCCGCACTCCGGCGGGCCGGCTTCGGCGTCAGTCCACCCGAAGGGGCGTACTATCTGTTCGCCCGCTACCGAGAGGTGCCGGCCATCGGCGCGCGGTCGCCGATGGCGGCCGCGCGACACCTGATCGAGGAGGTCGGGGTCGCGTCGGTGCCGGGTGACAATTTCTATGCCACAGGGACGACCGGCAACCAATACCTCCGTTTCGCGTTCTGTCGCAGTCTCCCGACGCTCGAGGAGGCAGCCCGTCGACTCGCGACGTTGGGTCGGTAAACTGCTCGGTCGACGGATGATGTCGCTCGGAAGAACCTCGCGACCTCGTGACCGTCTGCTTATCCTGTGGCGGTCGCCCCGCCGGTCAGGATTGTGCTCAGCGTCTTGAGCAGGACGGTCTGTTCTTCCTCGGTGCCGACGGTGATGCGCAACGAGTCCGAGAGCGCTGTTCCACCGAAGTAGCGCACCAGGATGCCGTGCGACTCGAGCTCCCGACACACTCGTTCGGCATCACCGGCGGGCGGGCGCATGAGGAGAAAGTTCGCCTGGCTGGGCCAGACCCGGCAGCCCATGGTCTCAAGGGCAGCGGCCAGCCGCGTCCGGCTCGCCTTGATGTTCGCGACGACCCGTCCTGTGTATGCCACGTCCCGGATGGCGGCGGCGCCGACACGGGCGGAGACCGCGCCGACGTTGTAGCTGTCTTTGACTTTGGCCAGGCCTTCGATCACCGTCGGGTGCGCGATGGCGAAGCCGAGACGCAGTCCGGCCAGGCAGTGGCTCTTGGACAGTGTGCGTAGGATCACGACATTCGGATGCTGGCGGACCAGCCGCAGGGCATCGTCGTCGGCGAACGCGACGTAGGCCTCGTCGATGACCAACAGCCCGTCGAGGGCGGTGGCGAGGACGCTCAACCGTTCGGTTGACACCGTGGTGCCGGATGGGCTGTTCGGGTTGGCGACGAACGTCAGTGCACCCCGCGCCGCCAGCAATGGCTGGACCGGCAGGCCGAAGTTGTCGTCGAACGGTATCTCCACCACGGGTGCACCGTGGATCTCGGCCAACGTCCGATACAGCACGTAGGTCGGTGTCGGGAAGACCACCGGCCGACTCGGCCCGGTGACGGCGCGCACCAGCATGGTTAGCAGGTCGTCGCTGCCGTTGCCGGGAAGCACCCAGGTCGGGTCGACCGCGAGCACCTCGGCGACCGCCTCGCGAAACTCGTCGGCGAAGGGGTGCGGATAGCGACGGAGCCGGTCCTCGTCGACTGCCCTCAGGGCGCTCAGCGCCTGCGGGCTCGGCGGATAGGGGTTCTCGTTGGTGTTGAGCTTGATGACACGAGCTCCTGGCGCCGGCTGCCGTCCGGGCAGGTAGGGGCGGAGCGTGTCGATCCCGGCTCTGAAGAAGGGCACCGGTCGCCTGGGGTTTCCTGGTCAGTGGGGCCACGCGGAGTCAGCGTGTCCACGACAGCGTGTGCTCGGCGGTGACGACTTGGGAGGTACCCAGTGTTGTCACGTTATCGCCGGCGAGATGTTCACCGAACTCGCCGTATCGTGTGCCCACCGTCTCCGGTTGCCGTGCGATCGGAAACTGCACCTGCACACGGACATCGCCGACCGGCCAGAGGGCGGTGTTGAGCCTCGCCCAGTACCGGCTCTCCTGGACGACCGCCGTCCCGTCGACGATCAGATTCTGTGCGGGCCACTCGTTCCGCGGCAGCTCGTCAGCCAACGCGTGGGCGACGTGGTAGGACACGACGGCGCCGTCCGGAAGGTCGGTCGTGCCCTCAATACGCAATTCCCTCCAGCGTGACCGGTGCTCTACCGTCAGCATGACGGTTTCTCCATCCGACGACCCGTTCCCAGGGTTGGCGTCGCCGCCGCTGGTCGATTCGCATCCGCCGATCGACAGGACCACGCCGGTGAGCATGACGACGGCCGCTCCACGCATCGTGACTCATTATATGTCGCGATACGTCGCGGCGGGGCCGACGGCGACGCCGGAGGTCTTCCAGGCTTCGCGAGTCCGGCCGATTACAAGTTCGTCGATGGACGCCGGAATCTGCCTTGGTCCAACCATCGCCTAGACGCGATGGGACGATATAAAATAGTTATTTACAGCACGTTACATAGGTTAAGCCAGATGTTGGCGCCGGTATGGGACTTGCCCAATGGGATGTCGTGACTTCGACGTGTTCGCACTGCGGCAACCGTGACTCCCACGAGAGGTTCAGATCGATCGCAGGGGTCTGGTATCGGTGCGGCCGCTGCAACTACGCCTGGAGGGGGCTGGGCCAGTCGCTAGCGGCGGTGTTTGCGCGACCGCATTCCGACAGATCCGCAGGGGCCCGCGCCATCGACCGCGACCGCCACCCGCGGTCCGGGCGGTTGGCCCAGGCCCAGGCCCGCGCTCCGCGACCGGTGCCGGCGGCGCCGCAACGGCGCCCCTCATCCCCAGCGCATGTGTCGGGTCAGCGTCCGGCCGGGGCTGAGCACTGGCTAGCCGGCGTCGAGGCGGGCCTTGCGGCTGGCCACCCGGTCACGCCGGGCGGGTCTGGAGCGACTGACCCCGACGGCTGGACCTCTGGCCCCCGTAGACTGTCGGAGCGGCAGGTCGACCCGGCCCCGACGGTGGATGCGGACGGCAACAACCAACCGGACGTTCTGTCGGATCCTGCTGGGGACCATCGGCTCGCCGTCGAGGCCAGCCCGGCCAACGTCGTGCGACCGCTCGAGGACGCCCAGACATCAGGCGAGCCCCGCTCGGAGCTGGACGGCCGGCTGGAGACAACGGAGACGTTGTCGGTGGTGTATCGGGATGCCGCTGGTGGTCGTCGTGGTGAACGACCGGTGGCTCCCTCGGGCGAGCGTTCTCGTGTCAACAGGGAGACGTCCTCCTCCACGACTCTCCAGGCCGACCCACCGGCGTCGACGGTGCCGATCGCTGTCCTGATGGCTCGCGTCGGTGACATGGATGCTGATCTGCTGCGAGTTGGCGACGCGCTCGCCAAGTGCGAGGCGGCGTTCCTACGTCTCGTCAGACGCCGGCGCCGGGTCGTGTCGCCGGCCACGTTCGTCGCACGGGTGTATTGATCGCGAATCTGAAATCGCATACTGTGTCCGGGCAGATAGGGGGGTGGGGTTGTTTGTGCCCGGTGCGCTGATGCTTTGGTCGGCAGCGTGACCCTGCACCGACGGCCCGAGAACGCTGAGTGATGAAGACCACCTGGTCTGGGCTGTGCCAACCGGGCGTCACACGAACGCGTCCGGAGCCTCGGCGGCACAGGGAAGCAGACTGGGGAGTGGTGATTCCACTGATGCGACGTCCAGCGCTGCGTGAAGCGGGATGCCCCGTATTGCGGACGCACTCCACGAGTGGCCCGAATCATGGATGACCAAGGACACGACCGGCTCGAGCCGCTCCGGCAACTCACTGAGGCGACTGATGATGCGCGTCTGCTGGATCTGATGATCGCGACGGTAGAAATACTGGAGAAGGATACCGCGTTGGTGTTGGAGCAAACCCTTATTGCCAGCGAGCTTGCCGCACGCACGAAGGCTGGCGACTGGATCGCGAACACCGAGTTGAGCGAGATAATATCCGACGCCGACTACTTCGCGCGGGTCTACAAACAGCAGCGCCAAGATATCGCAGCGCTGAAGGCCACGCTACGTGGCAAACGGAGCCAGCTCACACCGTAAGGGTCCGTCGTGACGGCTGTCCCATTTACTGCGCTTTCTCGGCTAGCCGGTTCCGCAGCCGCGTGATGCGGTCGGCGACGGGGGGATGGGTGGACAGATAGGTCCCGAGACCCGGCGCGCCGGTCGAGTCGTCGAGCTGCTGGAACCGCGCGAACAGTCGCAGCGCGCCGCGCGGGTCGAACGCAGCGGCCTGGGACAGGAGCGCGCCAAGTGCATCCGCCTCGAACTCTTGCTCCCGCGAGTATCCTCGCTCCAGCCATTCGAGACCGACCCTACGTAGCCAGGGTGCGATGGTCCCACGTCCCGGTGCCACCATCGACGCCGCCGCGTAGGCCGTCTGGCGGAGCACCCGGTTGATCGCATGTCGCCGTATGACGTGCGCCATCTCATGAGCCACCACAAAGGCCAGCTCATCGCGGTCGCGCTCGCAGAGTTCGATCAGTGCCCGCGTCAGGAAGACGAAGCCGCCCGGAAGGGCGTAGGCGGTCGGCTGGTCGTCGGCCACCACACCGACGTCGAACCGGTGCAGCTTGTTCCGCACCACCCCCGCGAGCCGGTGACGGGTGTCGTCGAGCAGCGTCCGCAGCGCCGGGTCGGCCTCGCACCCGCTCTGCGTCCTGACGACTGCCGCCATGTCCGAGCCGACGCCATACTCGGCCCGGATGGCCTCGGTCTCGTCACCGGTCAGCGAGTTCCACATCCACTTGACCTTGCGCACCTTGCCTCCCGCCAGCCGCCCGAGTTTGTAGAAGCTGCTGTCGGTCATCGTCGTGGCGTAGTAGTACGGCCGGTCACAGTGACGGTAACGCGTCGACTCGTGACGCATCCCGCCAACGGCGGCGCTGGACGTCTGTTCGGAGGGGCACATGCTCCCTCTCGCGCGCGGCATGAGCGCATGAGTACGACGCCCTTATGCTTGACCGGACCCGCAGATCGGCGCGATGCCCTCGCCACGGATCTGCTGGAAAACACGGTCGGCAGCCGGCTGGTGGTCACAGCCGTTGACCCGATAGCGTAGATACTCCTGCAGCCAGACCGCCTTGCCCTCGAGATCGATGTAGCTGTCCGACGCGGTCTCGTGCAGCGTGTCCCGATAGAACGTGTCGAGCGCGCTCAGGAAGTCGAGCGACAGATTGCGCGGCGGGAAGTTGATGACACCGTCTGCGACCACCCCGCAGACCGGCTGGAGGCCCATCCCCTCAATCTGCAACAACACGCGGGCGGCCGCTTCCGCGGCCGAGCAGCCATTCAGCACATAGCGCAGCCACTCGGGGAACCAGATGGCGGAGCCCTCCGCATTCACATTGCCCGCATTATTCCGCTCCCGCCCGAGCCCGTCGCGATACTCGTTCTCGAGACTCAAGAAGAAGCTCAACACCTGGTCGCGCGGC
>Ga0310122_10001650_pt1 | contig 14237 bp, 11 predicted proteins | sample CB6_Bottom_1051__FD_203503 | JGI IMG/M metagenome (GOLD analysis project Ga0310122, IMG submission 203503) | Marine microbial communities from Western Arctic Ocean, Canada - CB6_Bottom_1051 | ecosystem: Environmental > Aquatic > Marine > Oceanic | place: Canada: Western Arctic Ocean | collected...
GGCGAGTCTGAACGCCGGGGTCGACTTCGCCGGCCAGGTCGGGCTAGAGGGGGTCAGCCGGCATCCTCGCGACGTCGGGTTCCCGCAGATTTCGACCGCCGGACTCTACAGCACCATGGGCGACCCGACGACGTTCGTGTCGCGGCACAACGAGCACTTCGAGGTGTACGACAACTTCTTGATCGACCGGGGCGACCACCGTGTCAAGTTCGGAGGTTACCTGTTCTACCTGAAGTTCCGGCCCGTCAACGCCGACACCGCCCGCGGCGCGTTCACCTACACGGGACAGTGGACCGGGAACGCGCTGGCCGATTTTCTCCTTGGGTTTCCGACTTCGGCGCGGTCCGGGATCGGGGGCGGCGACGAGAACGCACGCACCACCTGGGTGCATCTCTACGCGCAGGACGACTGGCGCGCTCGCAACAATCTGACGATCAACTACGGGCTGCGCTATGAGCTCAACTCGCACATGCAGGATGTCGACAACCGGCTGTCGTCGATCGACCTGTCGGTGCCCGGCGGGCGCTACGTGATTGCGAGTGACGAGGCGGGCAACATCTCGCCCGACGCCGAGGCGCTGCTGCCGCTGATTCCGATTCCTTGGGTTACCTCCGCCGATATCGGCTGGGAGCCGAGCCTGCTGCGACCGAGCAAGAAGCGGTTCGCGCCCCGCGTCGGGTTCGCGTGGTCGCTCGGCGAGACGCGGCCGGCGGTGATCCGGGGCGGCTACGGCATCTTCCTCAACCAGTGGGCCTATAGCGTGCAGACGGCGTTCACGCGGAACCTGCCGTTCTTCTTCCTGAAACAGGTCGATGCGCCGTCGGACCAGCCAGTCCCCACGCTCCAGACGCGCGACATCCTGACGAGCGACGCCAGCGGCAGCATCGCCGGCACGATCATGGACCACGACTTCCAGGTGGAGTACACGCAGACCTGGAGCGGCGGCATCCAGGTGGAGGCGCTGCCACGGACGATGGTGGAGGTGTCCTACATGGGCTCGTACACCATCGGGGCCGACAACTCGACCATCCGGAACGTGCCACAGCCGGGGGCGGGTCCGATTGACACGCGGCGTCCGATCCCTGCGCTCAGCGCGATTCATGCGATCCGGTTCGACGGCACGTCGACCTATCACGCCCTGACGGTCAAAACGGAGCGTCGGTTCAACGGGCGCTACTCGTTCAATGTCGCCTACACGCTGTCGAGATCGAGGGACGACGCGTCGAGCCCGGGTGCCACCGCCTTCGAGTCGAACGTCCCGCAGGATGTGCGCAACATCTTTCCGGGTGAGGAGGCGTTGTCGAGCTTCGACCACCGGCATCAGTTCGTCGCCAGCGGCAGCTACCAGTTTCCGTTCTTCGAGGGGGCGGGCGGCGCGACCGAGGCGTTGGCCGGTGGCTGGCGCGTGAATGCCATCGTCACCCTGCAGTCGGGGGCGCCGTTCACCGTCAATCTCGGACAGGATCGCGCCAACATCGGGTCCGGCCCGGCGCAGCGTCCCGACCAGCGTGGCGACCCGAATCTCCCGGCCGGCCAGCGGTCGGCTGAGCAGTGGTTCAACACCGCCGCCTTCGCCCTGCCGGACCCGTTCACGTTCGGCAGCGCCGGTCGCAACACCGTGTTCGCGCCCGGTCTGGCGAACGTCGATGTTTCGATCGTGAAGGGGTGGTATTTCGGCGAGCAGGGCCGTCTGGAGTTCCGCTGGGAGATCTTCAACCTGCTGAACCGCGCCAATTTCGACGTGCCCAACCGGGTCTTCGGCACCCCCAACTTTGGTCGCATCTTCAGCGCTCAGCACGCCCGCGAGATGCAGCTCGGTCTACGCTATAGTTTTTGAGCCGCACGGCTCCGCCGGCTCACTGCTGTGTCCGCATCACACGGCGCGCGATCTCCGACAACACGTCCCCCAGGAGTACGATGAGGGCGCCGACCAGGATCAGGAAAAACATCTCGTCGTAGTGGTTCCGTGATCGGGCGTCTTCGATCCAGTAGCCGAGCGACACGATGCCGAGCATGCCCAGCACCGTGGCTTCCCGGATACACGTCTCCCACCGGTAGAACACGAAGAGCAGCATTCTCGGCACGATGGCCGGGAGAATACCGACCCCGGCAATCTGCAGCCGGGATCCGCCCACACCCCGAAGCGCCTCCAGCGCTGGCGTCTCGAGGTTCTCCACCACGTCGGCCCCAAGTTTGCCGAGCACACCGGTATTGTGTAGCGCCAGCGCGAGCACCGCCGGCCAGGCTGTCGGCCCCAGCATGGCGACCAGCAGGAACGCCCAGATGTACTCCGGCACCGCCCGGAAGAACGTCAGCAGCGCACGGGTGCCGGCCACCACCCCGCCGGACCCGAGCCGCCGGATGAGACCGGGCGGGCGTGGACCCGGCAGGTAGGGTTCCGCGTCGGCGATCGTCCGTGCGGCTGACAGCACCAGGAGCAGCGCGCCCAGCGTCGCCAGCACGATGGCCAGCACTGAGATGGCCAGGGTGGTCACGGCGGCCGGCCACGCCTTCTCCCTGAGTAACTCCAGGGTCCACTGTCCCGCGACGGACCAGTCCCAGGCTCGGCCCTGCAACGGAAAGGGTCTGAGCTCGGTGAGGAACCGCTCCACGTTCTGCCACCGCTGCGGGGAGAGGACATCCGACAGGTTGACGCCCCCGAGCATCCAGCCGTGCACGACGAGCGCCAGCAGCAGCCCGCCGCTCCAGTGCACGAATCGACTGCGGGGCCGGTCCTGCCACAGCCGCCGGATGAGTGTCTCGCGGTCGTCCGTCACGCGAGCGTCCCGGAAGGGGTTGGCGCTCATGCCACGAGTCTCCGCCGCAACTGTCCGCTCCACCAGTCCACCAGCGCGATCAGGACAAACAGCACATAGAGATAGGACCACACCTCGCCGTAGTGCAGGTTCTCGAACGACGCGGTCACGTAGTACCCCAGCGTGGGAAAGCCGAAGAAGCCCAGGATCGCCGATGAGCGGAGTGCGCACTCGAAGCGATAGAAGGCATAGGCCCCCATGTCAGGGAGCGCCCGTGGCAGCACGCCGAAGATGAAGGCCTGAAACCGGGACGCCCCGAGACCGTCCAGCGCGTCCCCGGCGTCTCGCGGCGCCTCGTCGATGAGCTCGGAGAAGACCTTGGCGAGCACCCCCGTGTACGGGATCGCGATCGCTACAACAGCCGTGAGATTGCCCAACCCGAAGACCGCCAGCAGCAACACCGCCCAGAAGAGCTCGTGTACCGACCGCATCACCGCGATCAGGATGCGCAGGCCGGCGTACGCCACGACGAACGGGAACCGTCGCCTGACCCCACGGACCGTTCCCCGCCACCAGAACGTGGACGCGCACAACCCCAGTGTGCCGCCGGCGACCAGGGCCAGACTCATGGCCGCCGCCGCGATCGCGAGCGTCATCCGCGCCGCCTCCGTCGCTTTGACGAGCAACGGCTGCGTGCCTGCCGGCACCACCGCGGCTTCGTAGGTCAGCGCCGGAGACACCGCCCGGGCGAGAAATTCCGCCGCCACCGACCATCCGCCCTCCGTCGGCACGAGCCGCCGCACATCGAGGTCCAGCGTCACGGACGCCCACACCGCGCTGGCCAGCAGTGAGAGCAGCACCCAGCCGCGCGGTCCGATGGAAAACGACGGCGTCTTGGCGGTCATGCGCGGTCTCCCGCCGTTTCCAGCCGGAAGAGCGCGTCGATCTCCCCCTGTGCGAGGGTCGATGGTGGCCTGTCGAACGCGATACGTCCATGGCGGAGTCCCACGACGCGCGGAAAATAGTCTCGGGCCAGTTCGAGGTTGTGCAGACTCACGCACAGCGTGAGGCCCCGTTCGGCGGAGATTTCGACCAGGAGCTGCACCAGATCACGCGCCCGGGCGGGGTCAACGCTAGAGACCGGTTCGTCGGGCAGCAGCGCCACCGGCTGTTGAAAGAGGGCGCGTGCCACGGCCACCCGCTGACGTTGCCCGCCCGACAGGCGGTCAGTGGACGCGAAGAGTTTCTCGGGGATACCGACCCGCTCCATCTCGTGTACCTGGCGGACGGCGTCGCGTGGTGGCCATACCAGCGCGCGCACCGCTCCCAGGGTGGACAGCCGACCAAGCTGGCCGGCTGTCACGTTCTGGAGCACGCGCAGGTTGGGCACCAGCCGCAGGTCCTGGTGCACGAAGCCGATCGACGCGCGGGCCTCGCGCAGCCGACGGGGCGACATCTCGGAGAGCCGTTCGCCGCCGACCGCTACGGTGCCGCTGGTCGGGCGCGCGCTCCCGTTCAGAAGCCGGAGCAGGGTGGTCTTGCCGGCCCCGCTCGGTCCGACGATCGCCACGGCCTCGCCCGGGTCGACCTGCAGATCGACGGCGGCAAGCGCGCGGATATCCGGGTAGCTCACCGTGACACGCCGTAGTTGGAAGGTAGCCGTCACCGGTCACCCGTCCCGCTACCGCAGCATGTCCAGCGTCTCCGCCACGACCCGAATATTCTCGAACTCGTCGTTGGAGGCGGCGACGAGCCGGCGACGCGGCAGCGCGGACAGCAGTGTCGGGTCGTCGATCGCCACCAGCACCTGCTGCAGCCGGTCGATGAACCCCTCGCCGAACAGCCCGTCGAGGATCGGATGGGCAGTCCAGTTGTAGTCCGGATAGATGGGCGTCTGCCAGATGATTCGCACAACGTCCGGGGCGACCGTGCCCTCGGCAACCCGTTGGTCGAAGACCTGGTAGCTGACGGCGCCGACATCATATTGGCCGGATGCCACGAGCTCAATGGTGCGGTCGTGGCTGCCGGAGAAGCCCACGAGCCCATCGAAGAGCTCCTCCGCCGAGCGACCCGTTCGTTCCCGTATGAAGAATTCGGGCATCAAGCGACCAGACGTCGAGCTCCTCGAGCCGAAGGTGAAACGTCGGCCCTCGATACCGAACGGGAAGTCAGACGAGCGCGGGAGACCGGTGTCCCGGTGCGCGATGAAGTAGCTGTAGAACCGGGGGTCGGTCTGTCCCTGGGCGATGGCCCGCGCTCCGGTCACGGCGGCACGCGCCTGTACGCCGGTCAGACCGCCGAGCCACGCGAGCGGCGCGTCGCCGTTCTTGAACATCTCCACGGCGGCCTGGTAGTCGCGCGCCGGGACATACTCAACGACGACTCCGAGCGCCGTCGTCAGGTGAGACGCCAGTGGCTGGAACTTTTCCTGGAGCTCGGTACTGTTCTGGTCTGGAATCGCGCTGAACCGCAGCGGCGGCGGACCATCGCTGGCGGCCTGGCCACATCCGGCGGCGATGATGGCGAGGGTGGCCGCCCGACTCAAGCGAGACCACAGTGTCCGTGCCCGGCCGAACGTCATCATCCGCATCGTGTCCCACTCTTTCTTGCGCTAGGACTCACGGCGGCTCGTCTCGGTGAGCCGCAGGCAGTCGTGCCCGGCGCGACGTTCGCGGTGTCGTGGACAACGTACGCGCGATGGCCGGGGCGATGGCGAGGAGGATGCACTACCCGAACGCGTCGTCGAACGTTCGGCGCTGCCGCACGCTGCCGAGCATGATGAGCTGGGCGCCGGCCTCCATCTGTATCGTGGCCCGCAGGTTCGTGATCAGCTGACCATCTTGTCGCACTGCGACGACACTCAGCCCGGTGCGGGACCCGATTCCAGTCTCGGCCAGCGTCTTGTTCTCCAACGAGTGTGGCAGCCGCACCGAGAACAGGTCGACGCCTTCTCCCAGAATCACGAGCTCGTGCCCTTCGAGAAGAGACATCACCGCTTCGGCGCCGAGAGACGAATAGCTGAGCACGAAATCTGCCCCTGCGCGATGAATGGCCTCAAGGTTCCGGTCGTGCGTAATCCGGCTCACGATGCGGAGATCGGGCTTGAGCCGTCGGCAGTAGATGGCAAGATACACGTTCACGGCGTCATCGTTCGTGGTCAGGAGCACTGACGGTGCGTCCTCCAGTCCAGCCTCCCGTAGCGCCTCGCGGTCGTTGGCGTCGCCGACGAGGACGCGATCGGCGACGTCGATCAGACGCTCCTGCGTGCGCGGGTCGCGATCGAGCACATGGACCGGGACGCCCTTGCGTTTGAGTGCGCGGGTGGCGGCGCTGCCGACGGTGCCGCCCCCGATGACGATGACGGGCGCCTCGGAGTGGGGCGTGGCCTCGAGCAAGGTGTCGAGCGCGGTCAACTGTGCCGGGGTGCCGGCGACCACCAGGATGCTCTCGCTGGCGATCGGGCTGTGGGGGAACGCGGGTCTCAACCGTCCGCGCTGCCAGACACCGACGACGTTCAGCCCCGTCCGTTCCCGTAACCGTGTGTCGCGAACGGTCATGCCGGCAAGCGGCGTGTTCCGTGCTGAGAACTCGGCGATCTGCAGCCCTTCGAACGTCCCGATGACGTCCGCCGTGCCAAGACCAGCACTGACGCGGTTCGCCAGGTATTCTCCCAGACGCACTTTCAGCGGCAAGACGTGAGTGCACCCGCTCAGCTCCAGGATGTCGGTTGAGTCCTCGTGCTCGACGACGCCGACGATCGGCACATCTTGGGACACTTCACGGACGGTCAACGTGATGTTGGTGTTCGTCGTGTCCTCTCGGTTCGCGAGCAGCAGGCGGGCTTGTCCCACCTGCAATCCGTCGTAGGTCGTCCGGCTGTCGAGCTCGCCCGTGACCACAGTGACCCCTTGGTTCAAGAGGTGTGCTGCCGCGGCCGGGTCGGGCTCGACGACGTAATACGGGATCCCTTCGGGCTGGAGCCTCTCGATGAGCACGGCGGCGATCTCATCATGGCGACTGATGATGACATGACCTCGCACGCTGGAGGGCACTCGCCGCGGCGCCCTGAGCCGCACCTGGGCTTCGAGCCAGGGCGCGTAGAAAAAGCGGATAAAGGTAAACGGCAGCACGACCAGCAGCAAGACGACCCCTGACCCCAGCACGATGATCGTGAACAGCCGACCGGTGTCGGTGGTAAAGACCACGTCGCCGAAGCCGAGGGTGGTCATCGTGACCAGCGTCCAGTAGACGGCGGTGATCCACGAGTGAGACTGCCCTTCCACCTGCACCATGATCAGCTGGAAGAGCACCGAGTAGATCGCGATGACCGCAACGAGCAAGGCGCCGTAAGGCAGAAGCGCCTGGAGGTCTCGGCGCGCTTCGCCTTCGCGGAGGATGGAGGCGAGCGCACTGCCGGGGAACTTCATGGTCGCGCGTCGACCCTCAGCCGAGAGCTGACCGTCGTTGGTCGGGTCGTCCTCGATTTGGCGAAGTCAGCCACACCTATACTCTACGCTGGACCGAGTTTGTATCATCCAACGTGGGTTGAGACGATCATGTGAGACCGGACTCGCAACAGTGCCGCCTCGCGGCGTGGTCCGCTCAGGGTGGCGGCGGTTGAGGTGCGGAATATGACGCTGACCCACGTGACGTCGTCTGCACGCTCAGGCACCAGCCGCTGGCCGGAGCGCTTCAGCGGCAGGGTGCAGGTCCTGGCGGGCCTCGTCGCCGGCGTACTGGCGACGACAGCGTATGCGCAGGATACCGGTATAGTCCGCGGTGCGGTGACCTTCACTGACGGCGGTGCGCCGGTCCACAGCGCCGTCGTCCTGGTGGTCGGGCCGTCGCTCGTGACGTTGACCGACGAGAATGGAGCATTCGAAATTCCGGACGTTCCGGCTGGCACATACGAGGTCCTCGCCCAGCGCGAGCATCTCACGGCGGCGCGTCAGACGATCACGGTGCGGGCGGGCGATGCGGTGGTCGTCGACTTCAGACTGGAGCTCACGGCGATCCACGAGGAGCTGACGGTCACGGCCACGGCGGGTGGACAGACGACCGCGTTCGAGGCCTTCAACGCGATCTCCACGCTGGACTCGTTCGATCTCGTGACGAACGCGCAGGGCTCGCTCGGCGAAGCGCTGCAGCACCTGCCGGGGGTGGCCAATCGCAGCTTCGGACCGGGCGCCAGCCGTCCGATCATCCGTGGCTTCGACGGCGACCGCGTCCTGCTGATGGAAGACGGGATCCGCTCTGGCGACCTCTCCAGCCAGTCGGGAGACCACGGCGTCACGATCGATCCGAACGGTCTCGAACGGGTGGAGATCGTGCGGGGGCCGGCCACGCTGCTGTATGGCTCCAACGCCGTAGGCGGCGTGGTGAACGCGATCACGCCGCACGAGAGCCAACGGGACTCCCAGATCCTGGGCACCCAGGGGCAGTTTGGCGCCGATACCGGGAGCGCGAACGCGCAGGTGGGTACCAACGCCAGTGTGCAGCATGCCACGGGACGTGTACTGGTATGGGCGGGTGGCGGCACCCGACGCAGTGGCGACTACGCAACACCCGACGGCACGATCGCAAACTCGGCGACACGGCTATCGAGCGGTCGTGCCGGTATCGGCTATCTCGGCGACCGTTTGTTCGCGAGCGGCGGTGTCCAGCTCGCGGACAGCCGGCACGGTGTGCCGTTCGCGGGAGTGTTTCACGGAGACGCGGGAGACGGGGCGGCTGCGGAGGAGGCGGTGGAGGACGACGAGACGGTGCGGGTCAATCTCGAGTCCCGCCGCCGTGTCGGCCGCTTCGACGCGGGGATGCGGAACCTGACCAATGGCGTGCTCGACGGATTCCGCGTCGTGTTCAACGTCATTGACTACCAGCACACGGAGCTGGAGACGGCAGCCGGCGTCGAGCAGGTCGGGACGGTCTTCGACAATCGGACCTATGTCCTGCGGGCCGAGGTCAGCCAGCGCCAGACCGCGACGCTGGCTGGTAGGTTCGGCGTCTGGAGCAAGGTTCGCCAGTATGTCGCGACCGGTGCGGAAGCGCTGGCTCCGCCGACCGACCAGACCGCGCTGGCGGCGTTTGCCTACGAGGAGCTCGACTTCGGGCGCTATCGGGTGCAGTTCGGCGGGCGTGTCGAGCGGAACGCCTATACGGTTGACCCGCGACCCGAGAGCACTCCAGCAGGTGCCGGGGACCACGACGCGGTCGAGCCCCCCGATGTGCGTGATCGTAGCTTTGCCGGCGCCTCGGCCTCGGTGGGTCTGCAGATGGACCTGGGCGAGCACGTGGCGCTGGTCGCCAACGTGACCCGTTCCTATCGCGCTCCCGCGCTGGAAGAGCTGTACAACTTCGGTCCCCACGTCGGGAACCTCGTGTTCGAGGTCGGCAACCCCGACCTCGAACGGGAAGCCACCATCGGTCTCGACCTCAGCCTGCGTCACCAGGCACGGCGGTTCCGGGGCAGCGTGAACGCCTACCGCTATGACATCGATAACTTCGTGTTCGCCGCGGTGCGCGACGTGGAGATCGACGGGCTCCGGGTCGCTCCGTTCCTGCAGGCCAACAGCCGGTTCGTCGGGTTCGAGGTGACGACCAGCGTGCAGCTGGTCGATACCATCTGGGTGACCCTGGGGCTCGGGCTGGTGGACGCGACGCTGCGGGACACCAACGAACCGCTGCCACGGATTCCACCGCTGCGAGGGCAGGTGAGTGTCGACATCCCGTATCGAGGGTTCACGGTCAGCCCGGAATGGACCGTCGCCGCTGCGCAGGATCAGGTGTTCCGGAACGAGACGGCGACCGACGGCTATTCCCTATTCAATCTCAAGGGGTCGTATGTGTGGCCGAGACAGCATCAGGTGCACATCCTGAGCGTGACCGGCTACAACCTGACCGACGAGCTCTATCGTAGCCACACCTCGTTCATCAAGGACCTGGCGCCCGAGATCGGCCGTGGCGTGAGGCTCGCGTACTCGGTGCGGTTCTTTTGATGAGACGGGGCTGCGCCCCGAACCCCACGCGACGGCTTGCGGGGACCCCTTCGCCCCGCACCGTCGCCGCGGGGCGCGCACGTGCGCGCACGCAATCTTGAGATCCGTTCTCATTTTCTATTGACGATCCAAATGGGTCGGATCTACACTGGGATTTAAAATTGAGATCCAGTCTCAATTTGATGCCGATGTTGCGGGCCCAACTTCAAGCGGGCAGTAAGACAACCCAGGAGAACCACCGGGGGCGTGCCACCGAACGTAGGAGACACGCCATGAGACACACGATGTTTGCCGCGTTGCGAGCGTTCCTCCTGAGCATCACGATCTGTTGCGTCGCGGGCACCGCCGCGGCACAGGACGTGACGGGCGACACCCCAGCAGTGCCCTCCGATGCCGCGGTCGGGACCACCGCCGACGCCGGCGCGGGAGATGCGGCTGGAGTGGAGGCGACAGCTACCAATGAGGCGCCCGAGCAACAGCCGGACCCTGTGAACGTTGACGAGCTCATGCGTCGTCTCGATCTGCTGGCCGAAGAGGTCGAACGGCTGCGAAGTGGGGAGGAGCCACGCGCCGGTCTGAGCGCCGACGAGGCGCGGGCAATCGGATTGGCGCCGTCCGCCGCCGCGACCTACGGGCGGGGAGAGGGGCTCTCGATCGCCGGCTACGGCGAGATGTTGTATGAGAACTACGCACCTGAGAACGAGGCGGGGGTGCCGAGCGGGAGGGGCACACAACTCGACTTCCTGCGCACCATCGTCTACGCCGGATATCGGTTCAACGACCGGTTCCTGTTCAACTCGGAGATCGAGGTCGAACACGCCGACGAGATCTCGGTCGAGTTCGCGTATGTCGACTACCAGGCGCATGAACATTTCGGCGTGCGCGGCGGCATGTTGTTGATCCCAATGGGGCTCGTCAACGAATTTCATGAGCCCACGGTCTTTCTCGGCGCCGAGCGGCCGGTGACCGAGAACCAGATCATTCCGTCGACCTGGCGGGAGAACGGGGGTGGTATCTACGGGTCGATCGACCGGGTGACGTTCCGCGCCTATGTCGTCAACGGGTTCGAGGGGTCCAGTTTCTCGGCGACTGGTGTGCGCGGCGGTCGTCAGAAGGGCGGGAAAGCCAAGGCGACCAACATGGCGTTCACCGGGCGGATAGACGTGACCCCAACCCCCGGGGTCTTTGTCGGCGCCAGTCTGTATACCGGTGGGTCTGGGCAGGGCGACATCGTCGTGGACGGGGCCGAGCTCGACGTGCGGACGACCATCGTCGACCTGCACGGTCAGGCGCAGATCCGCGGGTTCGACATCCGCGGGCTCGTCGCGCGCGCAAGTCTCGACGATGCGGCCGCGCTGAATCACGCGCTGGGTCTGGCCGGTGCGAGCGGGGTTGCGGAGCGGATGCAAGGCGGCTACCTGCAGGTGGGCTACAACCTGCTGTCACAGCCGGCGTCGGCGGCGGGCGTGGCGCTGACGCCGTATCTTCGCTACGAGCAGGTGGACACGCAGGATCGGATGCCCACGGGGTTCGAGCGGAGTCTCTCGACTGACAACACGTTTGTCACGCTTGGCGTCGAGCTGAAGCCGATTCCGAACGTGGTCGTCAAGGTCGACCATGCCTGGGTGAGCAACGCCGCTGACACCGGCGTCAATCAGTTCAACCTGAACATGGGGTACGCCTTCTGAGTAGGTCGATGAATGGAGCGTTCCTGTTTCTCCCTCTCCCTCTCGGAGAGGGCCGGGGTGAGGGGCAACAAGTGAAGCGTCGTGTCGCCGTCTCCGTGCTGACGCTGTGGTTGCTGGTCGCCAACGCGGCCGACCTGGAGGTCAGGGCGCAGGGTGGCCGGGTCACGCGTGAGGAGGCGCTTGCTGCCGTGTTTCCCGGGGCGGTCGTCGAGGCTGAGCGGGTGTTCCTGACCGAGCGGCAGATGGAGGAGATCGCCGAGATCGCTGGTGTCGAGATCGAGAGTGCTCTCGTGGCCCGCTACGTGGCGACCCTGGGCGACACGGTGCTGGGGCGCGCCTACCCGGACACGCACGTCGTGCGGACCAAGCGCGAGAGCCTGCTGATCTCCCTCGAGGCGGACGGGTCCGTCAGGCGAGTCGACGTGACCGCCTTTCTCGAGCCACGCGACTATCTAGCAGCCGAGCCGTGGCTACGGCAATACGACGGGCGGCCTCTCGACGACGACCTCGCGTTGCAGCGGGCGATCCGTCCGATCGCGGGCGCCACCTTGACGGCGAACGCCACAAATGCGGCGGTGCGTCGGGTGCTGGCGACTGACCAGGTGCTGGAAGCAGCACGCACGGAACCGGTGACACGATGCAGATGACGTGGTGGGAGCAGTGGGCATTCAACCTCTTGCACGGGGTGGTGGCGGTGTCGGGCGCGCTCTATCTCTACATGAAATATGTTCTGACCACGACCGACCCCTTTGCGGTCATCAATCACCCATGGCAGACCGCCACGCTCTCGCTGCACATCGTGGCCGCACCGGTCTTCATCGCGTTCTTCGGCATGCTCTTCCGGTCCCACACGCTCCGGAAGCTGGTGTCGCCAAACTCCGGTAACCGTCGCACCGGGTGGACGTCGCTGATCAGCTTTTCGTCGATGGCGGTGACCGGGTACCTCCTGCAAGTGGCGTCCAGCCCTGCGTGGCTGACTGCGCTGGTGTGGGCCCATGTGTCGACCAGCCTCGTCTTCGTCGCCGGTTACTCGACGCACCTGGTCATCGGCTGGCGTCTGAGCTCGGCGACGTCGGGCCTCTCTCGCCCTGTTCGCCTTCCTCTATGAGCCTCGCGCTCCTCGGCGTACCGCTCCTGCTCGCGCTGCTTCTATGGGAGACGGTCGAGCGCACCGTGTATCTGATGGGCACCCGCGCCACGTTCGTCGTTCACGCGACGGACCGCGGTGTGGGGTTGCGGCAGCTCGACCGAATGGTGCGGAGCGTGGAGCAGACCGAAGCGGAGCTCAGTACGTGGCAGAGCGAGTCGGTCCTGAGCACGCTGAACCGCCAACCGATCGGCGAGCCGTTCACGCTCTCGTTGCCGGTCTGTGGGTTGTGGGGCGAGCTGACGGCGTGGCATCGCGACACCGACGGCGCCTTCGATCCGGCCATCGGGTCGCTGATCGAGGCCTGGGGCTTGAGGGTGGGTGGGCGTCGTCCGTCGACGGCCGACCAGGCGGCTGCGCTGCAGGTGTCCGGGATGGCTCATCTGCGGTTCGACGCGGCGGGCTGTCGCCTGACTCGCACTGTTGCCGTGACGGTCGATGCCGGTGCGTTTGGCAAGGGCGAGGCGCTCCGTCGGCTGGCCAGGTTGCAGGACGAATTGGCCGCCCGATGGATGGTAGATCTGGGTGGGCAGCTCGCGGTGTCCGGGGCGCCGGTCGGGGGCTGGCAGGTCGCCATCGCCCATCCGACGCGACGGGCCGAGCCGGCGGTGGTACTCGCTTTGGAGAGCGGTTCGCTGGCGACGAGCGGCGCCTCCGAGCGGTCATATGCGATCGAGGGCGGGATGGTCGCCCACATTCTCGACCCCCGAACCGGTCGACCGCTCGACCGGCCCGGGTCGGTCACGGTGTGGCACGAAGACGCATTGACGGCCGACATTCTGTCGACGGCGTTGTATGTGCTTGGCCCGGAGGCAGGGCTGCGATACGCGGACGCGCACCGGCTCGCGGCCCTGTTTCTCACACCGGTCGGCGAGGCAGCCGTGACGCTCCGCGCCAGCCGGACGTTTCGTCGGCGGTTTCAAGGGCTAGGGGGCAAGGAGCAGAAAGGCCATTGACGCCCCTCCCGTGATGATCAACGCGAAGAGCAGCTTTCCGCCCCCTCCGCCGCTCGGTGTCGCGGGCGGATTATCCTGCACGCGCCACGCGTTCGTGTTCCCACGCCGCCGCGGGTCTGCTGCGCGCAGACGCGCCTCGGCCCGAGCCGTGTGTTCCGGCGCCTGCGCAAAGAACGCCGCGCGGGGGGATGCCGCGATGACCGGCAGCCGAAGACGAGACTCCGGCGTCGGATCGGCGTCCTGCCCAGACGCGAGGGTGGCCCCTCCTGTCAGTACCAGTATGGCCGCAACGATCACTCTCATGGGTCCTTACTCGACGATCGAGCTCCAGTGCTGCGCGAGATGTTCTGCGGTGCGCCAGGCCAGCGCTTGCGAGGTGAGCGTCGGATTGCGCGCACCGCTCGTCCCCATGACCGAGGCACCCAGAATGCCGAGGTTCGGCACCTCGTGCGAGACGCCGTAGCGATCGACGACATTGGTCTCGGGGTTGTCGCCCATCCGCGTGCCGCCATACGCGTGGGTCGTCACCCCCATCTGGCTCCCCAGGCCTCCCCGGAGGATCTCGATGGCGCCCGCCTCTCGATACCATCGGGCCATCTGCTCTTGCAGGTAGTCGGCAATCGCCAGCTCGTTCTGTTTGTACTCGGCAGTGATCCGGATGACCGGGAAGCCCAGGGGGTCTTTCACCACCGGGT
>Ga0310122_10001651_pt1 | contig 14236 bp, 11 predicted proteins | sample CB6_Bottom_1051__FD_203503 | JGI IMG/M metagenome (GOLD analysis project Ga0310122, IMG submission 203503) | Marine microbial communities from Western Arctic Ocean, Canada - CB6_Bottom_1051 | ecosystem: Environmental > Aquatic > Marine > Oceanic | place: Canada: Western Arctic Ocean | collected...
CTGCCCCAACTAACCCTAACACCGCGCCCACTAAAACTGGGGAAGTTCAAGCTGCATTGCTCTTGGCTAGCGGGAACCGTGAGGTTCCTGGCCAAAACGGATAACTGTCCGACTCGTCCTTTAACTTGACGAAACGATACCGTCGGTAAAGTGAGTGCCATTGGGAGCTAGCCTCCGGATTGCACGGACTCACGTCCGCTGGTTTTGAAACTGGTTCTTGGAATCGATGCAAACACCTAGAAGCGACCTTATCTCCGACAGCCTCAAACATTTCCCAAAGAATTGAGTGGTCCCGTGGAATCGATGTTCAGCGAAGCTTTCGAACGGTTTCTTGAGTTCGTCAGCACAAGCGTGTCGGGCGGTTACATTGTCGCTTTGACGGCAGTTTGTCTGGCGCAGTACTTCCTGCATTTCGTGCGAGTGTATCGCCTGCGATCTCAAGCACAATCCGACCAAGATTTGGTAAAACGCCTGACTGACGAATTACTGGTTGTCCGCAAGGACGGCACGGCGGCCGATATGTCCAATCATATTCTGCGGGATTTCATCGCCGAGCCGAAAGTCGAGCGCGCATTGGAATTCCTGCTTCGCCGATTTGTACCAGACCAAAACAGTGGATTCGCGGCGCTGTTACAAATCCATTCGAACACGGCGGTCGTCGTCACGAGCCGCGGTCTGTCCGATCAATCGCGGCAAAACCTGCAAATCGATTCCGAACTGCTTGAACGGGTACGGCGTGATGGAAGTGTCGTCGTTGAAGAATCGTCTTTGATGGAAAACCAATATCTGCCAAACCTGTCGTCCGAAGATCTGCTGAAGGCCGAACGAGTTTATCTGATCGCCATCAGCGAAGAAGAAGAATTGGATGGCGTTTTGATTACGACTCAGTTGTGCGCGTCCGACGCGCAGGTCGAAGAGCAAATCGAGCTGGCGAAACAGGTCATGTCAAGCGTTGCCGTGACGCTGAAGCGGACCAAAGTCTTCGAGACGCGGCAGTACCAATTGCAATCGACGCAACAAATGCTGGATCTGAGTACGATTTGCGACTTGCCCTTTGAAACACCGATGAAGATGGTCGAGACTTTTCTGACCCGGCTGATGGGCATCATCGGAGCCGACCGCGTTGTCCTCTCGCTGAACAAGCCCGATCGGACCGACGAAATCGAGGTGCTGATTCGATCCGGTATCCCACTCGACGCTGATATCGAATCGCTGTGGATCAAGTGCGAAAACTCACTGAGTTCCGAGTTGATCGGTCAGTCCGAGGCTCGGACGTTCGACGTCATCGATCTCGAAAAAATCGGGATTCAAGAAGGTATCGGCAGTGCCGTTGTCGCGCCGTTGGTGCAAAAACAGGAAGTCATCGGAGTCATCACGTTCAGCCGCGGCGACTCGGAACCATTCCTCGATTACCAACGTTCACTCGTTACTTGGGCTGCCGAACACTTGGCACATACATTGCAAAGCGCCCTAAACGGCGAACTGCGTCAAGAATTCCGCGAATCATCCGTTGAATCGCAATTAGTCCCGCAAGGAATCCTCACGGGCAGTTGATGCCGTTCGCCGATTTCTTGGCGACGTTGTCCGTGAGCTGCGCGGCCGGCCGTCCACGAATGCTTACGGTTATCCAATCGCCAACGCGACGACGCCCGCGACCATAATCAGCGCGGCGACGATTCTTCGTGTTGAATGTTCCTCGCCAAGGAAACGGCTACCCATGACGGCACCGACCAGGATGCTGATTTCTCGTGCCGGCGCGACATAGCTGAGATTGGTGAAAACCAAAGCCGTCAAAATCATTAGATAAGAAGCGGGCTGACAGATGCCTATGCCAATCAGTTTGCCGCGATGACCCGTCCAGGCCGACTTGACCTGATCCCAATTCCGCAGTGCGAACGGCGTCAGCATCAGCGCCACGAAGCCCTCACTGCAAATCTGCAGCACCAACGGTGGCACGGCGATCTCGCTGACGGCGTAAGTGTCCCACACACTGTAGGTCGCGATACAAATTCCAGTCAGCAAGCCATAAACCACGGCGGCGCGAGTGTTGCCGGCTCTTCCGTCTCTTGGTGTGAACGTCAGAAGAACTGTCCCCGCAACGACCAGGACGAATCCGCAAAAGGCCGTCGTGCTGGGACGTTCGCCCAAGATCAGAATTGCAGCAATCGTCGAGAGTGTTGGTCCCGTTCCCCGCGCCAACGGATAGACAAGCGATAGATCGCCAACGCTGTATGCTCGCTGCAGCAGCAAGAAGTACAGCAAGTGCAGAATTCCCGTCCCGATAATGAAACCGAACTGCATGGCTCCCAGAGTTGGCCGCTCGACGATGATGAAACCAATCATCACGGGCGCGTACATGCCCGCGGCGAGAGCCGAATAGAGCCAGATGACGGCGACACCGCCTCCAGTGCGTTTGAGCAGCAGATTCCAAAAGGCGTGAATGAACGCCGAAACCAGAATCAATGTGAGCGCGAAACTATTCATCAGGACGAAAGCGTCCTGATTTTAGTGAATTCAGAATGAGGAGGCGTGATGACCACTGTCTGTCTTTTCCGTGGTAAACTGTTCTTGAATCGCATTGCTGGGCCACCGATTGCAACCGAAGTGACTTTCGATTGCAATATGGGTGACATCGGTTGAGATGCGACAAGATGAGAGTCTTCGGTGGATCCATCCGGCCGCGCACATTGGCCGACGGAAACGCGATCAGTGATCTTTTTGCCTGAGTTCGTTTGTTTATTTCACGCGGAGAGCTGGATAGGATGTCGTTGTTGTGCCAACGGCTGATCGAATTGGCTTGCCGAAGGCTCACGGATTCCACTTGACTTCAGCTTCGAAGGATCCGGCCATGAGTGATGCAAAAGTTCGCGGTGTCGTTCACTTGATCGAGGAAACAAAAACATACGGCCAAAAAGGGTTCCGCAAGCGGCTAGTCGTGCTCGAGGACGACAGCGGGCGGTTTACGAATTTCATCCCCGTCGATTTTATTCAAGACGCTTGCGATACCGTCGACGATATGAGTGTCGGAGACGAAGTTGAGATCACCTATCGCCTGAGCGGCCGAAAGTGGCAGCGGGATCCCAGCAGTGAAGTCAAATTCTTCCTGAATGCCGAGGCGGTCAGTTACCAAGTTCTCGGTGGATCGGCATCATCGGCGAAATCGGACGATGTCGACGCCATCAACGCGAAATTGGCGGAGGCGGCTGCCGATGATGATGGCGACGCGCCGTTTTGACGCGTCGCACCCGGCTCATTGCATCTTTGTCCGTAATTGTCGAAACTCAGTGTATTCGGCTAGGGTAATAGGGCAGAGCGGTCTCGTCTTGTCCGATCGGGGCGGCGAAAAGAACGCGGATTGACAACTTGAACCGGACAATTACAAGATGGCTATGCCAAGGTCACGTGCAACTCGGTCGAGACTGCAACGTTGCGGTTGATTTTGTCTGTACACTTTCTAGGAGTCTCCTGTGTTCAATCGGCATTCTCGAACATTTCTGCCGGCACTGTTGGCACTCGCTATTCTGACAACGACGCAATCAACTCGGCTCTACGCCCAGGATCGATCGCAAGACAATGATTCAGACGACGAAACGAAAGCACGGCTGCCGCTGGCGATTATCAACTTTGCCAGTGTCGAGCGGTTGCTGGGCGACATGGACTATGTCTTCGAAGCCGCGGGACGTCCCGAGATTTCTGACTTCGTCGGCGGATTGCTGGCCAACGTCCGCGATTTCAAGGGAATGGACCGCGACAAACCTTTCGGATTGATGGTCTTTCTCGATCCGGGACTCGGGCTGATTCCATCGCCCGTACCGATTGGATTTGTCCCGGTGACTGATATTGACGAGTTCATGCAGACGGTATCGATCGGCCCGGTGAAAATGAAAGCGGCCGCCGAGGGCGAAAACCGATACGAACTGGTCGGGCGTGGAGATAAAATGAATGCGTTTTTGAGTAATGGATATTTGTTCGTAACACGCAATGCCGACGATCTCGATCGCAACTTTCCCAGTCCGGAAAAAGTGACGCAGCGGCTCACAAGCCGATTTGATATCGCCGCTTCGGCAAATTTGAAAAGCGTACCGGATGCTACGAAAGAAATATTCCTGAACTTCCTGAAAATCGCCGCTTCGGCGAATCTGCAGAAACACGACAACGAGCCGGAAGCCGCCTATCAGGTTCGTAAAGCAAACGGCGACAGTTGGCTGGAATTCACAGACTTGGTCATCAAATACGGTGAATCGCTGACGATTGGCATCAAGGCCTCGAAAGAGAAGAAGCAAGCCACAATCGATATCGCCATCGATGCGACGAAGGACAGCAAACTCGCCAAGCATTTGAAAGATATCGGCGGCAAGCGCAGCTATTTTGCCGTGATGCTCGATCAGCCCGCCCCGTTGACTTTCTCGACGGCCTGGGGGTTGGGACCGTCGAGCCAAAAGACGATGAATGAGACGATTGACGCCATGGAAAAGGCCGTCACCACCGGTTTGAACAGAGAACAGGGAGTCGCGGCAGCCGCCGATGGCAAGACGGTCGAGACGCCGCCCAGTCCGATCACCGCTGGCATGTTCGAGTCGCTGCGCGAAACCGTCAAAGAGGGTACCTTTGACATGTTCGCTCAGTTCTTGGGTGAGCCGCCGAAAAAGATGGTGCTGGTCGGCGGACTGAAGATCAAGCTCGGTCACACGTTTTCCGCCTCGCTGACGAAGCTGTTACAAGATCCAACGGTGCGGAACAGTCCGGGAATGTCGGAATTGGAATTGAACGTCGCGTCGCATAAAGAGATCATCATCCACCGTATGCGGGGTGACCGCGGCGAGCGAGCAAGTCGGCAGGAAGAAGCAATTTACGGTGAGACGCCATCATTCTTTGTTGGAGCTGGCCCGAATGCCATCTGGTTCGCTCTCGGTGGTGAAGACGCGCTGACCACACTTAAGGACACGATCGACAAGGTTGCCGAGTCTCATAAGGGCCCGCCGAGCCGTCTTGCGAATGCGCCGTTCCGATTTACGATGCATCCACGGAGCTGGATCGACATGGCTCCGGTTGATCAGCAGGGCCGGTTTTTGGAGGCGGTGCGGGCCGCATTTGGAAAAGACGATTTCATCCGTGTCGAATTCCGCCCAACGGAAACCGGCGGGCGGACTCGCATTGAATTCGACGAAGGATTTCTACGATTGATCGGCAGCGCCATCGCTCGTCGCATCGAAGAACGCGAGGGGTTGTAGAACGGTCTCGACGACTGGCCTATCATTAACTCACGCATCGTCGCCTTTCGCTCCGCGAAAGTTGCGCCACTTTCGCGGAGCGAAAGGCGACACTCATTGACCGGCCGTTCCTTACTTCTTCTTCTTGACCTGCACATAACTTTGCAGGAACTGGTCAGAATTCACTGGCACGGCCAATGTGATGCCGGCCTTTTCGAACGTCTGCCTTGTGCGACGGCTGCGTTCCCATTCGTCGGCCGTCAATGAGCCGTCCTTGTTCTTGTCGAGTGACCGAAAAACAAAGCTGGCGTAACGCGCTTCGCGGCTGTTCTTATCAACTCCGCTCGATCCGCTGCCACTCAAGGAGCTTGGCGCGGCGGATGTGGGTTTTGAGCTTGACGAAGTCGTTCGAGAAACCGTCGTCACCTTCGTCGATGAACTGGATCCGCCGGTTGCCGTTGGTTTGCCGGCCTTGACGAGTTCCCGAGGTGTCAGGAATCCATCATGGTTGATATCGAATGCCATGAATTGTGCAAATGCGGATCGTTGCCATTCGTGAAGAGCGATCTGGCCGTCTTTGTTCTTGTCTTGCTCTTTGTATTGTTCGGGAAGATCGACCGTGACACGTGGCCGCGGCTTCTTTTCCTTCTTGCCGGATGCAGACCCGCGGCCTCGCGAATCACCGCGGCCTCGATCAAATCCGCCGCGCCCGCCCCGGTCAATTCCACCACGGGACGAACCTCCGAATCCTCCACGGCTTGATGAAAACCGGCTGCGCATTGATTCGATGATCCGGGGCATTTCGCGAGTCAATTGGTCGCGTGAAATGCCGCGAGAGAGGTCGAGCCCTGAGTTTTGGAGCGCATCCCTCATCGTACCTGGCATTCGCGCGGCCTCGTCGCGATCGATCCGGCCGTCGCGATTGCGGTCCATATAATCGAACATCCGCGACATTCGGTCGGATGAGCCCTGGGCCAACGCAGATTCTGAAACGCTCAATAACGAAAAACCGCACACGCACACCATTAACGCGACTTGGTTGTACGGATTCAAAATCAATTTCGCCATCGTGACACCTCAATTATCGAGCCCATTGTGACCGCTTGACCTTGTCATTAACGTACGATATCCGACACTGCCATGTAAAGACGCTTTGGAATCCGCCAGTTGACAATCCTGAAACTTGCCATAACCCGTTTAAGTATATCTAAATACGGTGACCAACCAGAAACTCGACTATCGTCGGGTGCCACCGGGCGATTAGCCTTTGTCTTTACGTTGTATGTACGTGTAGAATCCTCGTTCTCTACACGTATTAACAATGTTACGGCACAGCCATTGAAATGTCCGGTTCTCGGGTATCGATTCGCGTACTTTTCGCAGTGTCAGGCGGACAAGACAAATGGACCCGGCCATGGATCGATCACTTTTGATTCCCAAACCACCAAGGAATTGCAGCATGCCACGCGCTCATCAATGGATAGCGTTCACACTTGCCCTGTTTTTCGGCCTAACGAGCGGTCTTGAGTCAATCGAGGCACAACGTTCCAGAGGTGGATCCTCACGATTCTTCGGTGGTGGTGGTCGCGGCGATGGTGGCATGATGTCGGTTGTCCGCCAAGATGCGGCTGTGTCCGAGTTAAGAATCACCGAAGAGCAGAAGGAGAAGATCAGGGAACTGCTTGACCGTTCTCGGCAGCCGACGCCGGAATTAGCCGAGCTTTACCCAAAGTTGCGGGACGTGTCGGACGAAGAACGGACGGCGTTGTTCGCCAAAATCGGCGAGTTGCGAAACGTTCAACGGAAAAAGACCGAAGCTGAACTCAAGCAAATCATTTCGCAACAGCAGTTCGCACGACTTCAGCAATTAACATTGCATACTCAGGGGATTCGCGCACTGAGGCAGGATGAGGTCGCCGCCGACTTAAAGCTGGACGACGCACAGAAAGCGAAGATTAAGGCGATCTATGACGACATCCAGAAACAGCAGTCCGAGATATATGCGTCAATGCGCAACTTGCCGAGAGAAGAACGTCGGCAAGCAAACACGGAAGTCGAACAGAAGCGCGAGAAGATGCGAAAGGAAGCCGAGCAAAAAGTTCTCGGCTTGTTAACGGACACTCAAAAGCAATCTTGGCAGAAAAAACTAGGACCACCTCCGGTGGCGCTCGCCCAGAATGACGGCCAGCCCAAGCCGACGTCGGAGGCACCGGCCAAACCCACCGAGGCAAAGAAGCCCGCCGCTCAGCCGGTTGACACCGGTACAACCGTCAACGCCGACGGCACCGAGGAGAAAAAGGAAGTTGTCACATCGTTCGCATCCAACGGCAAGGGTCATGGAAAAGACGGTCAGCCCAAGCAACTGTCGTTTAACTTTCAGTATTCTCCGTGGAGCGATGTGCTGAAGCTGTTCGCGGACGCCGCCGGATTGACTCTTGACTTGGACACGACACCGCCTGGCTCGTTTACCTATTTCGACAAGGGTAAGTACACGCCTACCGAGGCACTTGATGTTTTGAATGGGGCGTTACTTCAAAGAGGCTTCATCATGGTAAGACGTGACGAAGCTCTGGTCGTAATGAGCCTTGATGACCCTATCCCGCCAAACCTGATTCCGAAAGTCAGTGTTTCGGAATTAGAGAATCGTGGTAAGAACGAGCTGCTGAGCATTGTCTTGCCGTTGGAAGGCCTTGACCCGGCCGCGGCGGCGGAAGAAATCCAAGCGTTGCTGGGCCCACAGGGGAACGCAGTCGCGTTAAGCAAGATCAACCGGTTGGTGGTGACCGACATCGGGAGCAATTTGATCCGTGTCGTCAGGCTGCTCGGAGATGTGCCGGTCGGCGACGGCCGGCTGTTCAAAGCATTTCCTCTGAAACACATCGCGGCCGAAGACGCCGAGGATATCGTTCGCGATTTGTTCGGACTGTCGGCCCGCGGCGTTCAGAATGTGAGTCAAAGCGGCACCGGTGCATCCTCATCATCCTCTGGATCACGATTCCAAAGTTCGCGGTTCGGCAGCAGTCGATTTCAAGATCCTCGGTTTGCAAGCCGCACACCCTCACGCACTCCGACGACAACATCGAGTTCATCGCGGCAGCCCAACAGCGGTGCTGGAGACGACAAAGTCAACGTGTCAATCGATCCGCGCACGAATAGCCTGCTTGTCACAGCGCCTCCCGCCGAAATGAAGATTGTCGAGCAGTCAATCCAGGCGGTTGACGTTGAAGCGACGAGCGATATTGCTCGATCCCGCCGTAACAACGAACCGTACCTTGAGGTCTATCAACTGAACTCGGCCGACGCGGTGGAAGTTGCGAAGACGTTGGGAGTCCTGTATCCCGGATCGGTCGTGAACGAAGATGGACGCGCCCGTCGACTTCACGTTTTTGCAACTCCCGAACTGCACAAGGAAATCGCGAATGTCATTCGCCGATTAGATGGCGAGGGTGGTGGATCGACCGTTGCCGTGGTTCAACTGGGACGCATTGACTCGTACACCGCGACGGCGACGCTGCAATCGCTGTTTCTCGCCGATCGAGAAAACGCACCGACGATTCAACCGCATCCGGTCGCCAACGCGTTGCTGGTTCGTGGTACCAACGATCAGGTGACTCAGATCAAAACCCTTATCGCACAGATGATGCCGGAAGGTGGCATTGGCATCGGGGGCGGGAGGATCCGGACGCTGAATCTGAATGGCCGCAGCGCCGAGGACTTTGTCGAAATGCTCGAAAAGGTGTGGGGTCAGTCCGAATCGAATCCCATTCGAGTTGTTATTCCGTCGAATCGTGGAGCAATCCGCGAACGCCGCTTCCCCGCTCGGGGCAGTTCGTTGCGACCGGAACGGTACGAAGAGATTCCGCAACCGCCGCCTGCCAAGAAAACAAAAGATACTGCCGCGCCTGACACCAGAACGGAGCGGAATTCGCCAAACACTGAAAAGCCAAACTCGTTTGCATCGGTCGCGCCGCTTGGCAAAGCTCGGACGATTCGGGTTTCAAACGCCTTGAATCAGGAAGAGAAATCGTCGGCCGAGCCGCTGCCGAGAAAGACGCCCGGCAAGCAAGAGTCACCGATTGTCATCACGATTAACGGCGGAAACCTGGTGATCATGTCGGATGATGAAGAGGCGCTGGATCGATTCGAACAAATGTTTCAAAACCTCGCACAGGCCTTGCCCGCTCGTCAGACTTGGACGTTGTTTTATCTCAGTTCTGCCGACGCGATGGATACGGCGTCGTTACTCGAACGTCTCTTGCCCGACAGTTCGGTCTCGACAGGCAGTTCGTCGACAGGTGGGGGACTGTTTGGCGATTTCACGGGCGGGTTGTCATCGATGGGCCGTGGCCTGATGGATATGTCGGGACTATCGTCACTCGGAACGGGGCCGATGACACTGCGAATCATTCCCAACACGCGTACAAACTCGCTCTTCGTCAGCGGCCCTGCCGCAAAAGTTCAAAAAGTGGCCGACATGCTGGTCTATTTGGATGCGTCAGAAACGCCCGAACAATTGCGTGAACGGGCGCCGCGAAACATCGAGGTTTTGCATGCCAATGTTTCCGACGTCGCCCAGATTGTGCAGGACGTTTACAAGGACTACATGCAAGGATCCAGTCAACAGAACGGCGGCGGCCAGAACCCACTTGCCATGTTGATGGGCGGCCGAGGCGGTCGGAGTGGAAGTTCCCGCGGCGGAAATTCCCAGCAACGCGAGATACGTCTGACCCTGGGTATTGACACGCGCACGAACATGCTGGTCGTTTCGGCCAGCGATGCACTGTTTCAGCAAGTTGAGGGATTGGTGAGATCACTAGACGATGCCGCACTCGCGGCAAACCGGACAGTGCGTGTCCAGAAACTGAAGAACGTCAATTCGGCGGTGATGCAAGAGGCGTTGATCTCGTTAGTTCCGAAAGTCCAGGTCAGCACGACGGGACAAACACGGACATCGAACGGTTCATCGCGATCGGGGCCGAGTGCAGGTGGTTCGCAAGATCAGATGCGTGAGTTCTTTATGCAACGGATGCGAGAGCGCATGATGCAGCAAGGTGGTAGCCAACGCGGCAGCAGCCAGCGCGGCAGCAGCGGATTCCGTCCTGGCAGCAGCAGCGGTTTTGGCCGGGGCGGATCTGGCGGACGAGGTGACTAGCGCGGTGGATTTGATCGAAGCCGCTTTTTCGGGTCACGGGGCCGTTGATGGCCTAAGACTTCGCGGAATTGGCCGAGGACGGAGAATCGACCGGTTGCAGTGCCACGGATGGGCGACATTCCCCTGGAATTTCCTTTCTGAAAGAAAAACCCAGACAACTCGTCTGGTTATTGTTATCCTATATCTTCAGCAATAACATTGATTCCCCACCGAATTGGCCGTTAACGGATTGAGTCTCCCTGCTATTCGCATCACACCGTCACGCTTGACGCCAACGTATTGGGCCAGAGATGGAAATCGGACAAGTATTACTACGACGCGGACTGGTCAGCCCCCATCAAATGGAGTTGGCTGAGGAACAGTCGAACGGAAAACGCGTCGACCAAGTCGTTATTGAACTCGGCATGGTCAGCGAGGAAGACGCTTTGCAAGCATTCGCCGACGAATTGGGAATGCGGTACGTCGACCTGACCGAATACGACATCGACCGGGACTTGCTGGTTGAGTTTCCGACGACGGCCATCTTCCGGCATTCGTTATTGCCGCTGGAACGCAATAATGGCCGCGTGGTCGTGGCGACCAGCGATCCGTTCGATCTGGAAGCACTCGACGAACTCAGTTCGCTGAGTGGATTCCGTCTCGAGCCGGTCCTGGCGCGGCGCGAAGATCTTGTCCAACTGATCAAAGACAATCTCGGTGTCGGCGGTGACACGATCAACGAACTGGTGGCTCTGCAGAGTGACGACGACGTTGAATTGCTGGAAGACATTTCCGAAGTCGATTCGGAACTGGCCGGCGAGGCTCAAGCCGCGTCGGTGATCCGGCTGGTTAACGAATTGTTGGTCGAGGCCTTGCAGCTTACCGCCACAGACGTCCACATCGAGCCGCAAGAGCGTGGATTACGAATTCGTTACCGCATGGACGGGCTGTTGCGCGTGCAACCGGTGGCGCCCGAGATCAAGCAGTTTTATTCGGCCATCGTGACGCGGCTGAAAATCATGTCGCGGCTGAACATCGCCGAAAAACGGCTGCCGCAAGACGGCCGCATCAAGCTGCGGATTCAAAGCCGCGAAATCGACGTCCGCGTATCGATCATCCCGATGTTGCACGGCGAAGGCATCGTGCTGAGATTGCTTGACAAGACTCGCATGGTGTTCAATCTGAAAAACGTCGGACTGCCCGACGATATGGTCCGCTCGTTCAAAGAACTCATTACACACCCGCATGGGATTATTCTCGTCACTGGCCCCACCGGCTGCGGCAAAACGACAACTCTTTACAGTTGCCTTAACGAGATCAAAGATCCCACGACCAAGATTGTCACGGTCGAGGATCCCGTTGAATACCAGATGGACGGTATCTGCCAAATTCACGTGCATTCGAAAATTGGACTGACATTCGCGCACGGTTTGCGCAGCATCCTGCGGCACGATCCCGATGTGATTCTGGTTGGTGAAATCCGTGACAAGGAAACCGCCGATGCGGCCATTCAATCGTCGTTGACCGGGCACCTCGTGTTTAGCACTCTGCACACGAACGATGCTTCGACGGCGTTTACGCGGCTGGCCGACATGGGGGTCGAACCGTTCCTGGTGGCCAGCACGTTGGAAGCCGTGCTGGCCCAACGATTGATTCGGCGGCTCTGCAAGAAGTGCCGAGCTGCCTACAGCCCGCGTGACGACGACTTGCCGCACGATTTTCCAAAGCCGGTTGCGATCGATCTTTGGAAACCAATTGGCTGCCGGGAATGCCGTGACACGGGTTTTGCCGGACGTACGGGAATCTACGAATTATTGATTACCGACGACGGAATCCGCGAGCTTTGCGTCGAACGGGCCAGTTCCGCTCAGATTCGGCATTACGCTCTCAAGAATAGAATGACGACGCTTCGCCAGTGCGGATGGCAAAGAGTGTTGGAAGGTGTCACGGATGTCGAGGAAATTGTTCGCATCACGAAAGGTGACTTGACACCCACCGAGTCCGTATTTACGAATGCCTGAATTTCAGTACATTGCCCGTGAAATGTCCGGCCAGCAAGTGACCGGGTTGTTGACTGCCGGCAGCGAGCACGAAGTGGCGTCTTCGCTTGCAACGAAGCAGCTCTTCCCGGTGCAAATCGATCTGGCCGACGCGGCCAAGTTGCAACAGCGTTACAAAGGCAAGCGGGTCCGAGCGCGGCATTTGACCATGTTCTACTCTCAGCTCGCCGACTTGTTGCGGGCCGGGGTCCCGCTGTTGCGATCTTTGGAATTGCTGGAACGTCAGACTTCGAACGCCGCGCTGAAACTGGTTCTGCAAGAGATTCGGGACGAGGTTGCCGACGGAACTCCGTTGGCGGAAACGATGCGACGGCGGCCCAAGGTCTTCCCGGAACTCGCCGTCAGCATGGTGCGTGCCGGCGAAGAAGGCAGTTTCATGGAAGACGTTTTGAAACGGATTGCGTCGTTCACGGAACACAACGAAGACTTAAAGAGCCGTGTGGCCGGCGCGGTCGCCTATCCCGTTTTTCTGCTGGTCGCTGGAGGCATGATCGTTACCGCGTTGCTCGTCTGGTTTGTTCCCAAATTCGCTCCCATTTTCAAAAAGCTCGACGAACAGGGCGAGTTGCCGGTGGCGACCGAAATACTGATGGGCATCAGCGGTTTCCTGGGCGAGTACGGAATCGTCGCGGTGATTGGCCTGATCGTCGGCATGATATTCTTGGCACAGTACGTCAAGACCGACGCGGGTCGTTTTTCGCTGGATAAGGTGCGGCTCGCGACGTGGGGAATCGGACCGATCGTCCGCAGCCTGGCGATTTCCCGTTTCTGCCGAATCTTGGGCACGCTGCTGCACAACGGCGTCCCTATTCTTCAATCGTTGCGGATTGGAAAAGACGCAACCGGTAACCGAGTCCTCAGTGAGGCGATCGCAAACGCGGCCGACAACATTTCGGAGGGAAAGACGTTGGCCCGGCCACTGGCGACCAGCGGACAGTTTCCCGAAGAAGTCGTTGAAATGATCGCCGTGGGTGAAGAGGCCAACAATTTGGAACAGGTATTGATCGATATCGCGGACACCATGGAACGTCACACGTATCGGCAATTGGAACTGTTTGTGCGCCTTTTGGAACCCGCCATGCTAATGGTGATGGCGGCGTTGGTCCTATTCGTCGTCGTGGCGTTGCTGCTGCCGGTCTTCAAGATGTCGGGAGCGATTTAACCCGGAAATCAGATCCAACGGATCGTATTTGAAACAGACATCCATTGCGGTTGTCACACAGGAGAGACAAATCATGAATATTCGCCGAAGTCTTCAGCCCAGCCGTTGCACCGAAAAATCAAGAGCATGCCGCGGTGGTTTTACTCTCATCGAGGTCCTGTTGGTGCTGGGCATCATCATTGTCATGTTGGCGATGGTTGTGCCCAACTTCATCGGCAGCCAACAGGAAGCCTATGTCAAGGCAACGCGTGCCAGCATCAGTGGTTTCGAAAAGGCTGTGGAGATTTACGCGGTCGCCAATGACGGTATTTACCCAACGGGGGATACCGAAACGGTGCTGGAGTTGCTGCTGCAGCCTGTCGACAAAACGACCGGCCAACCAAGGCCGCCCTATCTCTCGAAAATACCGCTCGACGCATGGCAGAATCAATTGCAATACGAATACCCGCCGACAGGCGACCGCCAAAATTCGGCAGGCATACCGGCCATCTGGTCGATGGGGCTCGACGGACAAGACGGCACGGAAGACGATGTCACGAATTGGCAAGACCCCGGCACAATTTAGAGGAGACCAGCATTTGTCGGTCAACAATCAACTTCGAGACGAGTTGATTGTTGGCCGTCGATTGTTTCTCGCCATGCACAATCGATCGAAACAACCTGAGAGACGGCG
>Ga0310122_10001652_pt1 | contig 14235 bp, 11 predicted proteins | sample CB6_Bottom_1051__FD_203503 | JGI IMG/M metagenome (GOLD analysis project Ga0310122, IMG submission 203503) | Marine microbial communities from Western Arctic Ocean, Canada - CB6_Bottom_1051 | ecosystem: Environmental > Aquatic > Marine > Oceanic | place: Canada: Western Arctic Ocean | collected...
CAGGTCGGCCTGCTCGATGGTGGCGTCGATTCGCACGCGATCCGCCTGCAGTGCGCCTTGAATGTGCGCCGACCCGCTCACCACGGCCGAGGTGTAGGGTGACAATCTCGGATCGAACATCCGGACGTAGGGCGCGAGGGACGCGTTCGTCACGCGGACCCGCACATCGGCCAGCATGTCCGTCATGTCCACCTGACCCGTCGCCGACACGGCCAGCGTCGACGAAGCACCCTCGAGGTTGATCGTGAGCAGGCCGTCGCGGACATTGAGGCGAGCCGTCACCTGCCCGATCTCCTCGTCCCCGACAAACAGGTCCACGACGGTTCCGCGAATCTCGTATCGCGGATCGTCGAACGCCCCGACCCCTGCAATGTTGAAGTTGACAACGCCGGACAGCGGCTCCGGTGGCGCTGGAATGCTGTCCACCGCGTTGACCTCGAGATCGCGCACGTCCCAGTTGAAGACATACGACCCATCCCAACCGATGAAGGCGGCGCCGGTCACGGTCCCCGCCCCCTTGCGCATCTCGAACCCGTCGAGACGAACACCGTTGCCCTCGAACCGCAGCCCGGCAGACGCCGTATCGATCGGTTCGCCGTAGGCCGTCGGCTGGTCGAGCACGACCTGGCCGTACCCGAACATCCCGCCGTACGGGCCATAGAGGCGCACCTCACCGGTGGCCGGCCCGTCGATGGTGTAGCCCTCCTCCAGTCCAAACGCGGCCCGGATATTCGAGGCCGGAAACGAGGCCATGGTGATGACCGCGTTGATTTCTTCTCCGCCATCGACGCGGGCCCCACCTATCGAGAACGTGCCGACGGCGCCGAATTCGGCGCCGTCGTTCCGGAACAGCCCGTTTCTCACCTCCAGGTAGCCGTTATCCACGACGATCTCGCCACCTCCTACGCCCCATTCCACGTTCCAGGCGCGTAGCGCCTCGCCGGCGAACGTCGCTTCCACGCGTGGGCGTGTGAGGTCGCCCAGCATGACCCCCTCGAACGTGCCGGCCCCGTCCACCTCGAATGGCTCGGCCGGCGACCCAGCCGCGGTCATCACCGCGGCCATGAACCGGTACCCCTCCTGCCAGTCGGTGCTCGTCGCTCGGAACGGAATCTCGGTCTGCGCGCCACCACCGGTGCGCCCGTCGAATGTGACGTGGGTTGACGGGGTGGCGATATAGCCCGACGTCAGTTCGATCGCGTCGCCCTCGAACGCATACTCGAGCGCTCCGCCCACCTGGAACTCGGTGGTGGTGAGGTCCGGTGGCCGATCGCCTCGGGACGCCACGCCCTCGGCGGCGCCGGACGGAAGCTGTGCCGTAGCCAGCCTGACGCCCTCGAGCGGCTGCAACTGAATCGTCCCGGTGTGACGGGACCCACCCGACGGTCCGAACGGCCACTCCATCCGGTTGTGCCCGGACGCCCGGGCGATGGGCCGGATGCCATGGAGCTCGAAGAACCGCGCCAACTCGACGACGTCGGCGTCCTCGTAGTAGGCGTCGAAGGTCCCCTCCCACGGGTCCTTGGTGCCGAATGTCGTGAGTTCGGCCCGCACGTCGCCGCCATAGAGCGTGGACGTGACGTCCCACATGTCGAACCGGTCTGGCTGCCAGACCAGTTGCCCGGCCAGACTGGGGAACTGGAATTGCCCAGCGTCGGTGTCCAGGCCGAAGAGCGGACTGGTGATCGATCCACTCAGGTCATACCCGTCTTCGAACTTGTGGAACGTCCCGGCGAAGCGGGCCTCTCCGGAGGCCGTGAAGCCGTCGTCGGCAAAGAAGATCTCGCGCAACCGCGGTAGATCGAGGTCTGATTCCAACTCGTAGGTCATCTCTGACAGGTTGCGCATGTCGACATCGCCCACGAGCCTCGTGCTGGCGCCATCGGTCTCCACGTTGATCCGGATCAGACGCACCTGGCTCCCGTCCAGCTCGAAGTTCGCCGCCATGTCCATCCACATCGGCTCGAAATCGCTGACGCGGACGCTGCCTCCGGTGCACGATGCGTCCCCCCGGTAGCCGAAAATCTTGGTGATGGTGACTTTGAGGTTCGCGCAGACCACGCCAAAGTTCGACCCGTAATCCTCCAGCACGAACTCACCCTGTGTCGCACCGAGATGCCGCAGCGTCGCGACCCACCGGTCGTCGTCGTCAGCGTCGTCGGTCGGGGGACGGTCAGACTCGACTGGCGCTTCGTCGCCCCCGCCCCGACTCGGAACAAACGCGGGAAAGCTCTGCGTGCCGTCGGCGTACGACTCGGCCCGCATCCGCCAGCTCGTCATCTCCGCGTCGACCAGAAATTCTCGATGCAGCAGCGCCAGCCAATCCACGGAGACCGCGATCCGTTCCGCGGTCATGAACGGCTCGTCCTCCGGGGTGAGGCCGCCAATGAGCAGGTCCTCGACGAGGAATTCCCCTGGCATGAGATACATCCCGATGCGGCCGATGGTGACCTCGCGATCGAGCTGGCTCGACGCAGCATCTTCGGCGGCGCTGCGAACCAGCGGCCCCAAGTCGATGGTGACCGTCGCGATGATCGCCACGGCCAACGTCACCGCCAGCGTTCCACCGCCCCATCGGAGCAAACGTCCCGCCCGGCCGCTGATCCACCGACGCAGACGCGCCCGAACGGTGGGCCGCGCGGCCACGCTCTCGTCCGATGCCGTGACCACCTCGACCGGCGGCGCCGGCTCGGGCGTGTCGGCCGATTCCGGTGTCCCGGGGTGCGAATCAGTCATGATCCACCTGGGGTGTCACCGCGGCACGCACGACGACCAGCACTGCGCCAGCCTCCACTGTGTCATCCACCGCCACACGCACCTCGCTGACGACCCCATCGACGGGCGACGCCAGTTCGTTCTCCATCTTCATCGCCTCGACCGCAGCCAGTCCTTGGCCTCTGGTTACGGCATCGCCCGGCTCGACCGACACCCGCACCACCCGGCCGGGCATTGGCGCGGCGACCACATGGTCCCCTTCGACGCCCGCGGCGCCGGCCGGCTGCGCACGACGCCCGTCACCAACCCGCGCCCTGATGTGCAGACCGTCGAGTCCCAGCATCACCTCGCCCGGGGCCAGTGTGTAACAGGTCACCTCTCGGCTCGCCCACGAACCTCCCGCCATGGTGAGTGAGAATCCGCCCGCACGCGGCACCGCGTCCACGACGTAGCTGGTATCGTCCCAGCTCACTCGGACCTGTGAGGAATCGACGGAAACTGGCTCAACCGTCACCTGCCGGACCGACCCGCCGATCTCGACATGGAGACGCAACGTGCGGCCGGGTGGCGTCGGCGTGGACGTCATTGGCCGACACCCTCGAGACGCGCCGCCTGTCGCCACGGCGTGGCCCCGACCGCTGCGGCGGCCGTCGTCGGCGGGACGGACAGATACGCGCTCAGCGCGGCAGCGACCACCGCCAGGTCCGTCTGCTCCGCCGTCAAATCGGAAAATGACTCACCGGCGCGTGCCGCCAGCTCCCCGTCGAGAAAACTCGTGTCGAACGCGCCGTCCCGAAAACGGTCCTGCGCCAGCACCCAGAGCAAGGCCGGGATGACGGTCGTGATGCCCCCGATCTGATACTCGTGCAGCGCGCTGCGCATACGGGCAATCGCGCCAGCACGATCCGGGGCCCAGGTGCTGACTTTGGAGATCATCGAGTCATAGAAGACCGGCACGTCGAACCCGGCCTCGACGCCACTGTCGTCGCGGACCCCCGGTCCCGACGGACCGCGGAGTGCGGTGATGCGACCGGGCGCGGGGAGAAAGCCGGCGTCAGGATCTTCGGCGTAGACACGACACTCGATCGCGTGCCCCACGGCCGTGAGCGCACGTGCCGGATCGACGGTGAGTGGTTCGCCCCGCGCGATTCGGATCTGCCACTGCACCAGGTCGATGCCGGTCACCAGTTCGGTCACGGGGTGCTCGACCTGCAGCCGCGTATTCATCTCGAGGAAATAAAAGCGCCCCGCGGGGTCGAGCAGAAACTCCAGCGTGCCGGCGCTGGCATAGGACACCGCCGTGGACAGCGCCACGGCCGCCTCAGCCAGGGCGGCCCGAATCGCCGGCGTCACCGCGACCGACGGCGACTCCTCGATCACCTTCTGATGACGCCGCTGGATCGAGCACTCGCGCTCGACAAACGGCACGACGACACCGTGCCCGTCGCCCAGCACCTGCACTTCCACGTGACGCGCGCCCTCGACCAACCGTTCGAAATAGACCGTCGACTCGCCGAACGCGGCACCGGCCTCGGAGCGTGCCGAGGCCACGCCGACGACCACCCCCGCGCGGTCGGCCACGCGACGCATGCCGCGGCCGCCGCCGCCGGCGACAGCCTTGATGAACAGTGGGTAGCCGATCTCGTCGGCACGGTCGCACAACGCCTCATCATTCAACGTGTCGGGCAACGCCTCGGTCCCCGGCACTACCGGGACACCCGCCTCGATCGCGGCGCGACGCGCGGCCGTCTTCCCGCCCATCGTCTCGATGACGTCGGGAGAGGGTCCGATGAACGTCAGGCCCGCATCGCCGCAGGCCCGGGCGAACCCGGCGTTCTCAGCCAGAAACCCATAGCCGGGGTGAACCGCGGTGGCACTGGTCGCACGCGCGGCGGCGATCACGCGCTCGATGTTCAGATAACTCTCGGCGGCCGGGCTGGCCCCGATCGCGACCGCTTCATCCGCCAGTCCAACATGGAGCGCCGTGCGATCGCAGGCGGAAAAGACCGCGACCGACGGCACGCCCATCTCGCGACAGGCCCGCAGGATGCGGACGGCGATTTCGCCTCGGTTGGCGACGAGGATCTTCACTGGAACAATGAGTCTGTCGACGACCCGGCCGCCGGACGCATGGCAACCTGGACCCGACCTCTGCCATCCGGATGACGTGGGCGAGACATCCGGCCTCAGGACGGCGCGATCTGTCTATTATTCTAGCACTTAAGGACGCACGACAGTCAGGCTGCGGGCGCCAATGGCTGATACAGTCCGTCTCGTGGCTGGCATCGCCGCGTGGATGGCGCACCTCGCACTTTGGGTGCGGCTCATCGTCGGGTGGGACGACCTACGTGGAGCGGGAGCGACCGTCTTTCTCCTCCTATGGGTCGCGGGTTTCGTGGGACGTCAGTTTGTTCCTCTGGGACCGCTGTTGTTCGCACCCTACGTCGCGATACTGGCCGTGGGCTTGGTTTTCACCGTCTTCAAGGGTGACATTCGCGTGTCATAGCTGACCGCGCAGGTCATCCACGCTGGTTGTCGTGCCGGGTCGAGGTCGACGCGGCGAGCGAGGAGATGGACGCGTTCATCCGGACGTTAGTGTCCGGTATCACTAACCAGGAGCACGCCGATGTTCACCGCCCGCTTCGCCCTACTGACGCTCGTGACCGCCGCCGTCGTGTCGGTGGCGCTGGTCCTCCTGCTCGACGCCACGCCGGTCACCGCCATCTTCTCAGGCCTCGCGGCGGGGGCATTCGCCGCCATGATGCCGGCCGCGGTTCGGGACGGTCGGTTTCCAGGCGCGCACTCAGGACGGCGCGCCAGCGCCATCGCCAGTCTCCTCGTTCTCGGGTCGGGTCTCACCGTGCCCGCGACGCTCGGCTTGACCCGCGGCGCGCAGCTGAGCCTGTCGATCCTGATCCTCGTCGTCGGCTCCGCCGCCTTCCTCCTGGGCTCGGCCGCAGTCATCGAGGAAATCGAAAATTAGACGGGGCTACGCCCCGAACCCCCCGCGGCCGCGCCGCGGGGACCCCGAGTGCCCCACTCCGCGGCCGCGGGGCGCGCATTGTCGCGCGCCTCACCCCTTTTTCCGCACCCTGCTAGATTAGAACGAGAGAGCAGGCTGGCGGTGTTGCTTCGTCGGTCACATGCTCCCTCCTTGCGCCTTGCCAGCCGAACACCTCGACAGGAAACCCCCTACAAGGGGATGTTGCCGTGTTTCTTCGGTGGATTCTTGGCGCGCTTGCCGGCCAGGCTCCGCAACGCGGCGATCAGCTTCGTTCGGGTGTGACGTGGCTGAATGACCTCGTCGATGAAGCCACGACCGGCAGCGACGAACGGGTTGGCCAGCTTGTCCTTGAACTCGAGGATCTTCTCGGCCCGCAGCGTCTCCGGGTCGTCGGCCGCTTCGAGCTCGCGGCGATAGAGGATGTTGACGGCACCCTCCGGCCCCATGACGGCGATCTCGGCCGTCGGCCAGGCGAGGTTGACATCGGTACGGATGTGTTTGCTCGCCATCACGCAGTACGCGCCGCCATAGGCTTTGCGAGTGACCACGGTCACCTTGGGCACCGTGGCCTCGGCAAAGGCGAAGAGCAGCTTCGCCCCATGCCGGATGATGCCGCCGAATTCCTGCTTGGTACCGGGCAGAAAACCGGGCACATCCTCTAGTGTCACCAACGGAATGTTGAACGCGTCGCAGAAGCGCACGAAACGGGCGGCTTTGACCGACGCGTCGATGTCGAGCGTGCCGGCGAGATGGGCCGGCTGGTTGGCGACGATGCCGACCGACTGCCCGCCGAGCCGCGCAAAGCCGACCAGGATGTTCCTGGCGAAATGCTCGTGCACCTCGAGCCAGTCAGCCTGGTCGACGATACCGCGGATGACATCGCGCATGTCGTAGGGCTGGTTCGGGTTCTCGGGTATCAGGTCGTCCAGCGCCAAGACCTCCCGGTCGATCGGATCGGTGTCCGCCCCCAGAGGGGCGTCGTCGAGGTTGTTCGCGGGCAAATAGCCAAGCAACGCGCGAATCAGCGCGAGGCACGCCTGGTCGTCAGGCACGACGAAGTGCGCGACCCCACTCTTGGTGTTGTGGGTCATCGCCCCACCAAGCTCTTCTTTGGTGACGTCCTCGAGGGTGACGGTCTTGATGACCTCCGGCCCGGTGATGAACATGTAGCTGGTTTTGTCCACCATCACGGTGAAGTCGGTGATGGCTGGGGAGTACACCGCCCCGCCGGCGCACGGTCCCATGATGGCCGAGATCTGGGGCACGACGCCCGAGGCCAGGGTGTTCCGCAAAAAAATGTCGGCGTACCCGCCCAGCGACAGCACGCCCTCCTGGATCCGCGCGCCGCCGGAATCGTTCAACCCGACGACCGGGACGCCAGACTCCATGGCCAAGTCCATGACCTTGACGATCTTGGCGGCGTTGGTTTCAGACAACGACCCGCCGAAGACGGTGAAGTCCTGCGCGAAGGCATATGCGAGCCGGCCCTCGACGCGGCCGCGCCCGGCCACGACACCGTCACCCGGCACGACCTGCTCGGCCATCCCGAAATCGCGGCATCGGTGGGTCACGAGCTTGTCCAGTTCCTGAAACGTGCCGGGGTCGAAGAACAGATCGATCCGTTCACGCGCGGTGAGCTTCCCCGCGGCATGCTGCCGCTCCAGACGCGCTTCACCGCCGCCCAGTTCTGCGCGTCGCTCGTAGTCCTCGAGCCGTCTGTGCTTGTCCATACTGATACCGGTCAGCCGTTCTCGAAGGAGTCTACGAACGGCTACCCCGCCGGCTGCTGGGACTTGGCCCAATCGGCGAGAAACTTCTCGAGTCCGATGTCGGTCAAGGGGTGGTTGAACAACGCATCGATCGCCTTCGGCGGACAGGTACAGATATCGGCCCCCAGCCGAGCCGATTCGATGAAGTGCATCGGTCCGCGAATGCTGGCGACCAGCACCTCGGTCGAGAACTGAAAGTTCTCGAAGATCTCAACGCACTGCCGGATCAGCTCCATGCCAGGCGTGCCGATGTCATCAAGTCGGCCGACGAACGGACTCACGAACGTAGCCCCCACTTTGGCGGCCAGCAACGCTTGCGCGGCGGAGAAAATCAGCGTGACGTTGACCCGGATGTCTTCGCCGGCCAGGGTGTGGCAGGCCCGAACGCCGGCCTTCCCGAACGGCACCTTGACCACGATGTGCGGATCGATGGCGGCCAACTCGCGCCCCTCACTCACCATGCCGTCGTACGCGGTCGCGACGACCTCCGCGCTCACCGGTCCCTGCACGAGGTCGCAAATGCGTTTGAGGACGGCGCGAGGATCGTCCCCCACTTTCGCCAGCAACGACGGATTCGTGGTGACGCCGTCTACGATGCCCAGCGGTGTGAGCGCCTCAATTTCGTCCAGGTTGGCCGAATCGACGAACAGCTTCATGAGATGTGTCCTGACTCAGAAATTTCGATGCACGGATTCCCGGCGTGGCGCCCAATTGCGACGACGGGAGGCAAGGGCAACAGTGGCACAACTACTCTTGAGCCGCCACCACATCGTTCACGAGCTCGCCGACCCCTTCGATCGCCACGACGACCTCATCGCCCGGCACGAGCGGTCCCACGCCGGGGGGGGTCCCGGTGGAAATGATGTCGCCGGGCAGCAGCGTCATGACCCGCGTCACGAACGCGACCAGGTCTCGGATCGGAAAAATCAGCTCCCGGGTGCTCGACTGCTGACGCGTCTCACCGTTGACCCGGGACTCCACCCGAATCGGTCGATCGAGGTCACCCGACACGATGCAGGGCCCGAGGGGAGCGAACGTGTCGAACCCCTTGGCACGGGTGTACTGGACATCACGTCGTTGAAGATCACGGTCGGTCACGTCGTTGACACAGGTCAACCCCAGCACGTACTCATGGGCGCGCGACGCGGGCACGTGACGAGCGGTCTTGCCGATCACGACGCCCACCTCCGCTTCGTAGTCGACCCGTCCGGCTCCGGATGGGATCACGATGGGGACGCCCGTGCCGATCACGGCCGTCGACGGCTTCAAAAAAATGAGCGGCTCCTCCGGCAGGGCCTTGTTCATTTCAGCCGCGTGATCCTTGTAGTTCAAGCCGACGGCCACGATCTTGGACGGCATGACGGGCGCGAGCAGCCGGGGCGAATCAGTGTCCAGTGCCGCACCGACCGTATACGCGCCGAACGGATCACCGTCGAGCAGACGCCAGCCGTCGTGGCGACGGAACGCGTGTCGCGGGGCGCCCCGGTGGTCAATTCGATAGAGCGGGTCCATGGCGTGATTCGGGGGCGTGGTTCAACTCGGGCGACCGTGTGTCAGCGCGCCGTCGCGTCGAAAGTCTCCGAGGCGAGGCTGATGTTGGGCGGCACCGCGTCGTCGACCGCCTGCACGGTGTAGACATACCGCACACCTGGCAGAGCCGTGCTGTCCCGGTAGGTGCTCTCCCGCACCGGCTCGGCCGTAAGCGGCAGCAGTGTCTCACCTGGCGCGACACCACGCAAGACCAGGTATCCGACCAGATCCTCCTCCTCGTTCGGTTCCCAGCTCAGACTGACCGCGCCGTCGCTCCCGACCGCGTTCAATCCGGTCGGCGCCGCCGGGGCAAAGGTGTCGAGAAACGTCACGCAGGTCGGCGCTGAGAAGTCGCTGCGGATCTCGAGCTCCGACACGACGTCCAGCGTCACCACCGCGTAGCAGCGCTCGACCCCGAATTCCACCCGCGTATCCGGATAGGTCGGCGCCGCCAGCGGAAGCAAGTGGAGCGGCCGGGGCATGACGAGCGGCCCCTCGTCCGCCTCGACGATCTCGAACAGTTCATACCGCGAGGCCCGCGGCCACTCGACGATCGGTGTCGACGCGAGTGGAGGCGGCGGTGACGGTGGGAACACGGAGACCGGCTCCGGGACGATCGGCGGCGTGCCGGGCAAAGTGGGCGGCGCACCGACCACGGGGGCACCGGCGGCCGGCGCGCCAGGTATCCCGGCTGACGGCGACGCCGCGGCAGGAGCGGGTTGGGTCGTCGCCCCGACACCCGACCCCGCACCGGGCGCCGCCGTGATCTGAACACTGCGACGTACCCCGACCGGCAACTCCCAGACGATCGTCGCGACCTCCTCGTCGTAGGTCACGACGGGTGTCGGCGAGGCGTATGGCGGCGTCACGAGCGGCACCGCGATACGCATGACCGGCTCAGATTCGTGTCCCTCGCTCGACACCCCGACCACCGCATACCGGCGCTCCAGCGGTCCCGGCAACGGCGGCGTCATGAGGGGAACCTTGACTGGCTTCGGCGGCCCGTCGTCCTCTTTCTCCTTCTCCTCCTCCCGTTCGCGCCGGCGACGCTCTTCGTCCCATGGATCAACCGGAACCAGCAGAGCCGTCGTCATCGTTTCAGAGAACGCGACCGGGAATCCCTGCCGCGGTCGAAGGTCCGGAGCCGGATCGACCGGCTCCTCGGCCGCCGTCGCCGGCGGTGGCGCCACCTTGATCGATGTCACCAGGGTGGCCTCTTCCTGAAATTCTTCGAGCTCCAGCCTCCGGTCGGCGGGAATGTGGGGTTGGACCGTCATCGCGTAGATGTCGACCCGCTCCAGATCCGCCGGCTGGGTCCCGTCTTGATTCTGGGTCGGCAACGAGAACCCGACCCACACCTCGTCGCCTATCCGTTGGATCACCAGATCGGTCATCAGCGACGGCACCCGAACAAACGGCGCCAGGGGTGGGCCCTTCTTACCGCAGCCGAGCGGCGCCAGCATGGCGAGACTGATGACAAACAGCGTCGTGGGACGGCGGGACAGAATCACAGGATGTAGCGGGAGAGGTCTTCGTCGTTCACGATATCGGCCAGCATGTCGTCGACGTACTTCGCGTCGATCCGGATCGTCTTTTCATCAAGGTCTGGTGCGTTGAACGAAATCTCGTCCAGCAACTTTTCCATGATGGTGTGGAGACGACGGGCGCCAATGTTCTCTGACCGCTCGTTGACCATGGTGGCGAACTCGGCCAGCCGATTGACCGCATCAGGTTCGAACGTCAGCGTGACCTCCTCTGTCGCGAGCAGCGCCGTGTACTGTTTCACGAGAGAGCCGCGCGGCTCGGTCAAGATCCGCACAAAGTCTTCCGTCTCCAGCGCGTCCAGTTCCACGCGGATCGGAAAACGGCCTTGCAGCTCCGGGATGAGGTCGGACGGTTTGGCGACGTGAAACGCGCCGGCCGCGATGAACAGGATGTGGTCGGTGCGGACCATGCCGTGTTTGGTGTTCACGGTGGTACCCTCGACGATCGGGAGAATGTCGCGCTGCACGCCTTCGCGGCTCACGTCCGGGCCCTGGCCTCCCTCTCTACCCGTCACCTTGTCGATTTCGTCGATAAAGATAATACCGGCCTGTTCAACGCGCTCCACCGCATCTTTCCGGACACTGTCGGTATCCACCAGTTTCTGCTCTTCTTCCAACACCAGATGTTCGAGCGCCTCCGGCACCTTGACCCGGCGTTTCCGCGATCGTCCCTGAAAGAGACCCGGCAACATGTCCTTGACGTTGATGTCGATCTCCTCGACCGAGTTGCCGGAGATCACCTCGAATGATGGGAACCCCTTCTGGGGCACGTCGATATCGACCTCGCGTTCGTCCAGCCGCCCCTCGGCCAGTTGCGTCCGCAACCGAGCCCGGGTGCGCTGATGGTGATCACTCGCTGGTCCTGGGTCGTTGTCCTTGACGGAAGGCGGCAACGGAGGCAGCAACAGGTCGAGCAGACGCGCTTCCGCGTTCTCGCGGGCCTTCAAGCGCACCGCGACAAGCCGTTCCTCCCGCAGCATCTCCACGGCGAGCTCGACCAGGTCACGCACCATTGACTCGACGTCGCGCCCGACGTAACCGACCTCGGTGAACTTCGAGGCTTCCACCTTGATAAACGGCGACTGGGCCAGGCGGGCGAGCCGACGAGCGATCTCGGTCTTGCCGACGCCGGTGGGTCCGATCATGAGGATGTTTTTCGGCGCCACCTCTTCCGCCAGCTCCGGCGAGAGTTGCTGGCGCCGCATCCGGTTCCGCAGCGCGATGGCCACCGCCCGCTTCGCCTTCCCCTGCGAGATGACGTATTTGTCGAGTTCGGCCACGATCTCACGTGGCGTCAGGGCTTCGATGGAGGGCTGGGCCTGGCCGGCCGCGAGCGGGGACCCGAGCGCGTCGGTCGACTCCGGAAGATAGATGGGCATCGCGGGTGGCAGAACGCGGACTTAGCGAAGGCAGACGGCTGGGCTGGCCACGTCGATCCGTCTGCTACAACGATTCGATCGTGACACTGGCGTTCGTGTAAATGCAAATGGACGCGGCAATTCCCATGGCCTGCTCGGCGACCGCTCTGGCATCGAGCTCGGTATGCCGCGCCAGTGCCTTGGCGGCCGACAACGCGTAGGCGCCACCGGAACCGATGGCCGCGATTCCATCGTCCGGCTCGATCAGGTCGCCCGTGCCCGACAGGAGAAACGTCGAGTCGGCGTCCATGACCAGGAGCATCGCTTCGAGCCGGCGGAGCAGGCGGTCAGTCCGCCAGTCCTTCGCCAGTTCGACCGCCGAGCGTTCGAGGTTGCCGCGATACTGCTCGAGCTTCGACTCGAACCGGGAGCACAACGCGAACGAGTCAGCGGCAGAGCCCGCGAAGCCCGCCAGAATCTTGTCATTGTACAGGCGACGGATCTTCTTGGCCCCGGCCTTCACCACCGTATCGCCGAAGGTGACTTGCCCGTCCCCGGCCATCACCGCCACCCCGTTGTGACGTACGGACAAGACGGTCGTACTTCTGATCATCTGGGGAGCGTACCACGGCGAGCCTAAGGACCCGATCAGGAACAAGTTGATCATTCTAGACGGGTCCTTGGCTCAATCGGCGCGGGCCCGGCGCATGAGCAGGTAGACGGGAAGACCGGCCAGGATCACGAGCAGCCCGGCCCCGGAGGTCGCCGGGCTGCGCCAGAGCGCGTTCAGGACAATGAGAAGGCTGGCGGCCGCGAAGATGAACGGGGCGACGGGATAGCCCCAGGCGCGGAATGGCCGGGGCTCATTCGGATGCCGGCGACGCAGGACGAACAGCGACGCCACCGCGATGCCGGCAAAAAGCACGACGGCAAAACCGGTGTACTCGACGAGCTGATCGAAGCGCCCGGACAGCACGAGGAGGCTGGCCCAGACCCCCTGCGCCGCGATCGCCAGCGATGGGGTGCGATATCTCGGATCAATCCGCGCCGCGAAGGCGGGAAACTGCCCGTCGCGAGCCATGGCGTAGTAGACGCGCGGCCCGGCCATCACCATCGCGCTGATACTGGCCGCGATCATGACCACCGAGGCGGCGGCGAACGGCCCGGCAATAGCCGGCCCGAAGAGGCGGTCGGCTGCCGCGTCGACGACACGCACGTCGACCGTGGCGAACTCCGCCACCGGAAGCGCGTAGACATACAGCGCGTTCAACAGCAGGTAGATGACCACCACCGCGACGGTGCCGAGACCCAGAGCCAACGGCACATTGCGCCCCGGGTCTCTCATCTCCTCGGCGACATACGCGGCGGCGTTCCAGCCCGAATAGCTGAACATCACCGGGATGAGCGCCAACACCCAGAGCGCGGGCGACACCGACCCGCCAGCTCCAAAATGTGCCAGGTCGCCTTGGCCGACCCCGAAACCCAGCGCGACGAACGCCACCAGCACCGCGACTTTCGCGCCCGCGAGCAAGTTCTGTACGATGCGTCCCGGGCCGAGCCCAAAAATGTGGACGACCGAGAGCAGGACGATCACCGAGATCGCCGCGACCGCTTGGGGCGACACCACCATCTGGAACGGGCCCAGCGGCAGGGTGAAGAACGGAGTCACGTCGCCGGCGGCGGGGACGAACCGGCTGAGATAGCTGGCCAATCCGACGGCGCTGGCGGCGATCGCGCCGCTGAATCCGGCGATAAACGAGGTCCAACCGGTCAGGAACCCGGCCAACGGGCCGAACGCTTCGCGCAGATACACATACTCGCCGCCGGCCCGCGGTCGCAGCGCGGAGAGTTCCGCATAGGCCATCGCCCCCGCGAAGGCGAGCGCGCCCCCCGACGCCCAGACGGCGAGCATCGCCCACGGATGGGTCACGGACTGCGCGACGAACGCCGGCACGAGAAAAATGCCGCCGCCGATGACATTGGACACCACGATGGCGGCGCCATCGAGTGGTCCAAGACGACGATCAAGCCCAACCACAGACGTCGTGGGGGAGGGAACGGTGGAGGAAGCCACGCAGGCGGGGCGGGGTTGCGTTACCGAATCAGGAACTGGCGGTCGACATCCAGGGTGTCAAGCAATGCCCACTGTTGGGCCCGGTACTTGATGTACAGATCCATCTTGACGTCGACAAAATCGCTATGCCCCAGCATCTCCGACTGGGACTGCTCGCCGGTGTACCCGCGGCTCGAGTCGAGCGTCAGCAGCTCCGAGGCCGCCCCCGGGGGGATCCCGTCCGTGCCGACCACTCTGACGA
>Ga0310122_10001653_pt1 | contig 14233 bp, 12 predicted proteins | sample CB6_Bottom_1051__FD_203503 | JGI IMG/M metagenome (GOLD analysis project Ga0310122, IMG submission 203503) | Marine microbial communities from Western Arctic Ocean, Canada - CB6_Bottom_1051 | ecosystem: Environmental > Aquatic > Marine > Oceanic | place: Canada: Western Arctic Ocean | collected...
TTCCCCCGGGACGCCGCTGACGCCGTTTCGGACCCTCCTCCGAGGGAGGTGCCTGCAGACGAAGCGCAAGCTGAGATTCCGAGCGCCAGAATGAGTGATAAAAAGCGGTGGAAAGACATGACGGCCTCCACTCTCGTGTGTGAGTTCTAAATCGTATCTTATAACGGTGTTCGCATCAGGCCTTGTCAAGTATCGGCGGTGTCCGACTCCGTCGCGAAACGGTAGAATCCCGACCGTCTTCCAAGACTCTGTGGCGGGATCGACAACAAAAATGTGACTAACCTGCTTCCGGAGGAACCGTGCTGAAACAAGATTGGCCGCCGGCACGTGTGACGAAGTTCCGGCAGGCGGGTTTCGTCTACGTGCACGTGGCCATCCTGTATGAGGCGGCCGTGTACGCGATGCTCCGGGCGGGCACCCTGCCCGTTCGCTTCGGCTCTCCGTGGGCGTGGCTCGTGGCCGGTGCGGCGTTGGCGGCATTCGGTTTCGTGGGTCTCTACCACTGGCGCAACGTCTGGTTCGCCCGGATCTTGTGGGGACTGAATGGCATACGAACGCCTTCCCTGATCGGGGGCGCCTTCTTCGCGTCACCCGACACCATGACCCCCCCTGCGTTTTACCTCACGGCTCTGGTCGTCGTCGTCATCAATCTGTGGATGCTCGCGCGTGCGGGCTGGGACTTGTGATCCAGAGGCCTGTTGAAGAGGTGGGGTGCTAATGCAGCTCTCGACGCTCGATTGGTGGGTTTTGGCGTTGTACGGAGTCACGATCCTCTCTGTGGGTCTGGCCTTCGCCCGGCGGGCGGGAGGCGGGAGGGAGGACTACTTCCTCGCAGGTCGCAACATGCCCTGGTGGTTGATCGGGACCTCCATGGTGGCCACAACGTTTTCGGCCGATACGCCCAACCTCGTCACTGACCTCGTTCGCTCGGGGGGTGTCAGTCAGAACTGGGTTTGGTGGGCTTTTGTCATTACCGGCATGTGCACAGTGTTCTTCTATGCCAAGCTCTGGCGGCGTTCCGGGGTGCTGACGGACATCGGGTTCTACGAACTGCGGTACGCCGGGCGATCGGCGGCCTTCCTGAGGGCCTTCCGTGCCATCTACCTCGGCGTGTTCTTCAACGTCATGATCATGGCCACCGTGACGTTGGCGGCCATCAAGATCGGCGGGGTTTTACTGGGCGTCGACAAGTACACCGTGGTTCTCGTCGCCGGCACCGCCACCGTGATTTACTCCGCCAGCTCGGGCCTGTGGGGTGTCCTGGTCACGGATCTGCTCCTTTTTACCATCTCGATGGTCGGCTCCGTGGCGGCTGCGGTCTACGCTCTCCGGCTCCCGGAAGTGGGGGGGCTATCAGGACTGATGTCCCACGCCAACGTCACCGACAGGCTCTCGTTTCTCCCTGATTTTTCCGATCCCACGACAGCTGCCGCCGTCTTCATCGTGCCCATCGCCGTGCAGTGGTGGAGCACCTGGTACCCCGGGGCCGAGCCCGGAGGAGGCGGATACACGGCCCAGCGTATGCTGGCGGCCAAAGACGAGAAGCACGCGATGCAGGCCACGCTCTGGTTCAACGTGGCTCACTACGCCATTCGGCCATGGCCGTGGATTCTGGTCGCGTTGGCCTCGCTGATCGTCTACCCGACCCTGGGTGACCTGTCCGCGGCGTTTCCGAACGTCGATCCCTCGGTCATCGGGAATGACCTGGCCTATCCAGCTATGCTCGTTTTCCTGCCGCACGGCCTTCTCGGTCTGGTCGTGGCGTCCCTCGCGGCTGCGTACATGTCCACGATCAGTACGCACCTGAATTGGGGGGCCTCCTACGTCGTGGACGACGTATACCGCCGCTTCGTGGCCCCGGATCGGGAGGAGAAGGACTACGTGATGGTGGCTCGCGTCTCGACCGTCGCGCTCATAGTACTCGCCTCATTCGTCGGCCTTCAGTTGGAGACGGCGATGCAGGCGTTTCAGATTATCCTTCAGATCGGCGCCGGAACAGGACTGGTGTTTTTGCTTCGCTGGTTCTGGTGGCGCATCAACACATGGAGCGAAATCTCCGCAATGGTGATTTCGTTCGTGGTCGCCGTGTACTTCGGATTTTTCCACACGCAGCTCGGTTTCGCGAAGTGGAATCCTTCGGCGGAGCTCGTGGTGGGCGTCGCCGTGACGACGGTGGGTTGGCTCGTCGTCACCTTCCTGACACCTCCGGTGAATACCGAAACGCTCCGGGACTTCCATAAAAAGATTCGACCGCTCGGACAAGGTTGGGACGCGGTCGTGCCCCGCACCGCCGGCACGGACCTGGACGGGTCGGGTGACCGCGAATCGGGCCTCGGTGGCGAGTTCGCTGCCGGCCTTCTCTCATGGTTCCTCGGGTGCGTGATGGTGTACGCCGCGCTCTTCGGCACGGGTTTCCTGTTGTACGGAAATGTGGCCGGAGGCATAATCAGCTTAATCGTGGCAGCGGGGGCTGGCTGGGCAGTGCTCAAGCTGCTGCCCAAGGTCGGCTTCTTGACATAAATCCCCCTTAGGTTGGGCATACCGCGTTTGAGGCGGCGCGTCGTGGGTCATCGCGGCGTGGGGCGGGCGGCCATGATCCATCATGGCGTGGGGCGGATCGTTATGATTCATCATGGCGTGGGGCGGCTCGAGTAGGTACCGGGGTGTTTCCGATGCCGCGCCTTCGATATTGTGTTCTTGTCACTGGCGAGGACGGTCCACGCAGCAACATACGCGGCGCCGCACTCGTGACGGCTGCTGAAGGAGTACGGCGGGTCGCGCACACGCAGAGACACGAGGTTCTATGAGTAACGATCCGTTCGGCGCGCTCACCAAGATCGATTTGATAGAGGGCTCCACCTCGTTCTACAGCCTGGCCAGGCTCGAGGCGTCCGGCATATCGGATCTGGACCGCCTGCCGTTTTCAATACGCATCCTCCTCGAAAACGCCCTCCGGCATTCGGGTGGACGGTACGTGGGGGAAGAACACGTGAAGGCCGTAGCCGCGTGGAGCCCCACCAACGCGGGTGCGGATGTGCCGTTCATGCCCTCGCGCGTCGTTCTTCAGGACTTCACGGGCGTTCCGGCGGTCGTCGACCTGGCCGCCATGCGGGATGGGCTCAAGGCGCTGGGCGGTGATCCCAACCGGATCAACCCAGTGGTGCCGGCCGACCTCGTCATCGATCATTCGGTGCAGGTCGACTTCTTCGGCACCCCCGAGGCCTACCGGCAGAACGTGGAGCGGGAATTCGAACGAAATAGGGAACGTTATGCCCTTTTGCGCTGGGCCCAGCACGCCTTCAAGGACTTCCGGGTAGTCCCGCCGGGCACCGGTATCGTACACCAGGTCAACCTCGAGTATCTGGCCTCAGTGGTGCACCGTAGGACGGAAGACGGCGTCCCCCTGGCCTACCCCGACACGTTGGTGGGCACGGACTCCCACACCACGATGATCAACGGACTCGGGGTGGTGGGGTGGGGTGTGGGAGGGATCGAGGCAGAAGCGGTTCTCACGGGTCAGCCCTACTACATGCTCCTCCCTGAGGTCGTGGGTGTGAAGTTCACCGGAGAGCTGCCCGAGGGCGCCACGGCCACGGACCTGGTCCTTCATGTGGTGGAGATGCTCCGCGCGCACGGAGTGGTCGGCCGTTTCGTCGAATACTTCGGGTCTGGCCTGTCGAAGTTGACCCTGCCGGATCGAGCCACGCTGGCGAACATGTCTCCTGAATACGGCGCGACCATCGGTTTCTTCCCCGTTGATGACGAGACCCTGGCCTACTTGAAGGGTTCGGGCCGAAGTGCGGAGCTCATCGAACGTGTCGAACGAATCAGCAAGGAACAGAACCTGTTCCGAACCGACGGGACCCCGGATCCCGAGTACACGGATGTCCTCCACATGGATCTCGGTACGGTCGAGCCCAGTGTGGCGGGGCCCAAACGACCGCAGGATCGGATCGCGCTGGGTGATCTTCCGCAGGCATTCGCGAGCGACCTGCCGGCTTTGTTGCCGGCTGGATTTTCGGTAAACGGGGATGGCGCGCGAACGGTTCAGGTGGACCTGGACGGGGAGACGTGTGAGCTCGGAGACGGAAGTGTCGTGATCGCGGCGATCACGAGCTGCACGAACACATCGAACCCCACGGTCATGGTGGGCGCAGGGCTATTGGCGAAGAGGGCGGTGGAGCTCGGACTCCAGGTCAAGCCGTGGGTCAAGTCGAGCATGGCGCCGGGCTCGAAGGTCGTCACGGATTACTTAGAGGCTTCCGGCCTCATGGAGTATCTCGAGCAACTCCGGTTCGGCGTCGTCGGGTACGGGTGTACGACCTGCATCGGGAATTCAGGTCCCCTCGCCGAGCCGATCTCCGAGGCCATTCGGGACCAGGGCCTGGTGGTCGCCGCCGTGCTCTCCGGGAATCGGAATTTTGAGGCGCGTATTCACCCTGAGATCCGCGCCAACTACCTGGCGTCTCCCATGCTCGTGGTGGCGTACGCCCTGGCGGGTCGAGTCGACATCGACTGGCTGACCGAGCCGCTGGGCCAGGGTTCCGAAGGGCCGGTTTACCTTCGGGATCTCTGGCCCGATTCGGATACCATCCGGGAGACCGTCCAGCAAGCGCTGGCACCCGAAATGTTCGAGCGGCGTTATGCCGAGGTCTTTGAAGGCAACGACTTGTGGCAGGCCCTTCCCCTCCCCTCGGACGACGACAACCTGTACGACTGGGACGATGACTCCACCTACATCCGCAATCCTCCGTTCTTCCAAGGGATGTCTCTGGAGGTCGGAGAGCTCGAAGACATCCAGGGCGCTCGTGTCCTCGGAATTTTCGGGCAAACCACGACCACGGACCACATCTCGCCAGCCGGCGCCATCCCGAAGGCCGAACCCGCGGGAGCGTACCTCCGGGAGAAAGGCATAAAACCTTGGCAGTTCAACACCTTCGGTTCCAGGCGCGGCAACCACGAGGTGATGATCCGGGGCACGTTCGGCAACATCCGCATCCAGAACCTGATGCTCGACGACCGGGAGGGCGGGTACACGGTCCACATCCCTAGCGAAGACGAGTTGCCGATCTACGATGCGGCCATGCGATATCAGTCCGAGGGTACACCGCTGGTCGTTCTCGCCGGCCGAGAGTACGGGACCGGCAGCTCCCGGGATTGGGCCGCGAAGGGGACCCTGCTACTTGGCGTCAAAGCCGTGATTGCGGAGAGCTACGAGCGTATCCACCGCAGCAATCTTGTGGGCATGGGCGTCCTGCCCCTTCAGTTCGAAGAGGGAGACACGCCGGAGTCACTCGGTCTGACCGGACGCGAGACGTTCGACATTCAAGGGGTTTCGGAGGGATTGGAGCCGCACGCCCACCTCACCGTCGTGGCCCGCACGGATGACGGACATGAAACGAAGTTTTCGACCCTGGCGCGTCTCGATTCGGATGTGGACGTGGAATACTACCGAAACGGTGGGATCCTGCACACGGTGCTCCGGAGGATCGCCTTGGGAGAGATGTAGGCCAGCTTGGGCCCAGCCCAAAAGGCGTCAGCCCAAAAGCATCGGCTTAGAAAAGAGGCTTCCAGCCCGAGTCTCGTAGTGTTAGCGGTGGACTCAGGACCTCGGCCAGGACGACGGCCTCCCGGAGGGAGTTCTTGCTACCGCGCCTGAGCCCCGCAAGCAGGCTCTCCGCCGGTCGTGCCCGGCCTGGCTCCTTCTGCGGCTTTCTCGGCCGCGCAGGGGGATGCGGCACGAACTCGTGTGACAGCTCCTCGGGGAGGGGCTGGGCCGGGGAAGCGACCTGGGCGTGCTCCCTGTGAGTCAGCGCCTGGTGGGGGTGTGAGTACCCGCCTTGGAGATCGGCTGATCGCGTCTCGAGCGGAACATCCTGCTCGGGAGCAGTCCACCCTTCCATCCGGGAGTCGGGCTCGCGGGTCAGGCCTGGATCGGGGGTCGTCGGAGCGAGTACGGAGCCCGCCTCACGCTCCGGACGCTCGCCACGAGCCAGCGCAGCGATTTCCTCCCAGAGATCCTCGGGCACCATCCCCTCGGATACCTCGGACGACTCATCCGCCTGACCGAGATCGTCGGCGGCTTCCGGGGGTCCATCAAACGCGGAGAGTTGCCCCAGACGTTGCGCTGCCTTGCGCCGCTTCCGGGCGGCTCCGTCCACTATCGAGATAATGATAAAGGCGGCGATGACCAGAACCTGGATCAGTCCCTCATTCATGAGCGTCTCCCCTCCGCACCCACGACTCGATCCCCCGGAGTAGCTTCAGGGAACCCCCCGCGTATCCGCATAAGCCCCGCACCTAGGCCAGTGGCTCCGAATCCGGCTCTTCGGGGTTGGCGATGGCCTGCCGCATGGACGTGTCGGATTGGATGTTGTTGTATCGGACGTAGTCCATGACACCCATATGACCCTGCCGCAACGCCTCGGCCAGTGCGAGCGGGACCTCCGCCTCGGCCTTCACCAGCTCGGCCCGCATCTCCTCGACCCGTGCCTTCATCTCCTGCTCACTGGCGACGGCCATCGCACGTCGCTCCTCCGCCCGCGCTTGGGCTACCCGCTTGTCGGCGTCGGCCTGATGCGTCTGGAGGTCGGCACCGATGTTCTTACCGACGTCGACGTCGGCGATGTCGATCGAAAGGATCTCGAAGGCGGTACCCGAGTCGAGCCCCTTGGCGAGAACCGTTTTCGAGATCGCATCCGGGTTCTCGAGAACCTCCTTGTGGGAGACCGCCGAGCCGATGGAGGAGACGATTCCCTCCCCGACCCGAGCCAGAATGGTGTCCTCGCCGGCGCCGCCCACCAGGCGATTGATGTTCGCCCGTACGGTCACCCGGGCCTGCGCGATGAGCTGGATGCCGTCCTTCGCCATGGCGGCCACCTTGGGGGTGTTGATCACCTTGGGGTTCACCGAAACCTGCACCGCCTCGAAGACATCACGGCCCGCCAGGTCGATGGCCGCCGCCTGCTGGAATCCCAGCTCGATGTTGGCCTTGTCGGCGCTGATGAGCGCACGGACCACTCGATCCACCTCGCCTCCCGCTAGGTAATGGGCCTCGAGGTCGTCCACGCTCAACGGGATGCCCGCCTTGGTCGCCCAGATGAGAGGCCGAACAACCGCCGGCGGGCTCACTTTGCGCAGACGCATACCGACCAGGTACGGCATCCCGACACGCACGCCCGCGGACAAGGCTTCGATCCACAACCGTACCGGAACCGCCCACGCGATCACCGAGATCAACATGACGACCATAAAAAGCACGAACAGATTGATAATATCGCTTGGCAGCATTGAGTGATCCTTTCGCTGAACCGGCTGACCTAACGGACAGATTATCCGAAAGATTTAGTCCGGTAGAGGTTAGACGTCGGCTGTGTCAGATGGTTCTTGTTCAGATGACTCTTGGACAGCGCTCTCTTCACCGGAGTGCGCCGGTGCGGCGTTTTCTTGATTGGATTGCTCCGATGCCGCGTCGACGGCATCGGAACCCACCGCACCGGGGCCCTCGCCCGTGTCGCGGATGGGCCGAACCACTTGGCGGTACCCTTCCGCGCTCACGACGCGGACGGGCGTGCCCTCCTCGATCCACTCCGACTCGGACACGATATCGACACGCTCGTCACGGAAGATACCCACTCCTGAGGGCCGAAGGTCTGTGGCTGCGACACCCTCGGTGCCGATGAGGTCGGTCCTCCTTTCGGCGGACTCGTATCCGATGGCCCGGTCGGTTCGCGTGCCGAGGAAGATGCCCGACTGAAACAGCCTACCACTCTTGGGCAGATGTCGCAGAAGAGCCCAACCGGTGACCAACAAGACCACCAGCGTCGCGCTGAGCACGCCCCCCGCCGCCCTGAAGTCCTGCACTGTGGGAAGACTACCGAGCAGGCTCATGTAGATACCGCCGGCGATGCCGGCGATGCCCAAGACGCCGAAGACGCCGAAACCGGGGATCAGAAGCACCTCGGCGGCGACGAACAAGACCCCTGCGCCAAAAAGAAGTAGGTCTTCCCAGCCAGCCAGTCCGAGAATCAGATGGGACCCGAAGAACAGGGACAGAGAGAGCACACCCGCCAACCCCGCGAGCCCGAAGGTCGCCGTCTTGATTTCGATGATGAGCCCCAAGAACCCGAGCGTCAGCAGGAAGGGGGAGACCACTGGGTGCGAGAAAAACCGGACGAACCGTTCGGCCCAATTCACGCCGATGTCGGTGACCTCGGCGCCGGCGACGCCGAGCTCCTCAAGTAAGGTGGCGAAGTTCTCCGTCCGGGTCGCATAACCGATTCGCACCGCCTCTTCCGTGGTCAAAGTAAGGAGCTGCCCGGCCTCCACCACATCCGGAACAGCCAAAGACTCGTCCACCATGGCCTCCGCGACAGCCGGATCGAGCCCATGGGCCTCGGCGAGTGAACGCATTTCACTTCGCATCGCAGAGACGATCTTCTCGGAAGCCTTCGTACCGGAACCATCAACCGGCGTTACTGCGCCGATGACCGACCCCGGCCTCATATAGATGCCGCGTGTTGCCAGAGCGATCAAAGCCCCCGCCGAAAAAGCTCGGCGGTTCACGAAAGCATAGACGGGCACACCCGAGTCAGAAATCGCGTCGGCGATGCGCTCCGCCGAATCGACGCGCCCACCGGGGGTATCGATGTCGAGGACGACGACGCTTACTCCGGCATCCTCAGCCTCACGGATGGCACGCTCGATGAACGGTGCGAGCCCCATTTCCACCACCCCGGTCACGGGCACCCTGAACACCCGTGGGGCGTCCTGTGCCTGGGCACCCGACGGCCAGCCCAGAAATCCCGCGAACAGTACGGCGGCGGCGGTCATCAAATTCCGTGGCATGGCATTCCCCTCCTCGGGGTCGCTCATCGTATCGGACAACTCAAAGGTACGACCGGAACCCAGCTCTAAACAGTAACCTCATCCCCCTTGCAGGTCGCCCCGACGGCACACACGGAGGGGGCGCACCAATCCGGAATCTGCTTGGGGTACGTTTCGGGGCCCGTAAAACTTCTCGCACCGGCGATGAGCGGCTGCATGAAGACACGCCCTGAAATGGAGGGATGTCTCCTTCCCCGCGACGACGTTACCACGGGCCAGGTTTACCGAGCGGCCGATTCGGGCTAAAATCCTCCGAATGGAGACCCCCCCCCTTTGCCGCCCGTGAGGTCGTCGGATGCACCAGCTGGATCATCACGGCGGAGTGCAGATGACGCTACCCTTTCAGCGTGTGACTGTCCTGGGAGCGGGGACAATGGGACACGGGATCGCACACGTTTGTGCGATGGCCGGCCTGGAGACGGTCCTGTATGACGTGGACCTCGGCGCGGTTGATACGGGGCTCAAACTGATCCGCACGGACCTCGATAAAATCGTGTCCCTGGGGAAACTCAGCGAACCCGAGCGGGATGAGGTTCTGAGCCGAATCCAGCGAAGCTCCGACCTCGCTTTTGCGGTGCAAGGCGCCCAACTCATCATCGAAGCGGCTCCAGAATCGATGGATATCAAACGTGGCTTGTTCAGACTCCTGGACCAAAGGGTCGGGGAAGACGCCATTTTCGGAACGAACACCTCCTCGCTCAGCATCTCCCAGTTGTCGAGCGACATGGCCCATCCGGGACGTTTCGTCGAGATCCATTTCTTCAATCCGGTCCACGAGATTGAGCTCGTGGAGGTGGTGTGGGGAGAGGACACGTCCGAAGTGAGTCGTGCGTTGGTTGTCGATTTCGTCCAGGCCATCGGCAAACATCCGATCCTGGTGCGGGACTCGCCGGGCTTTGCGGCTTCGCGTTTGGGGATGGTTCAATGTTTGGAGGCGATCCGCTTAGTCGAAGCCGGCGTGACTCGCCCGGAGGACGTCGATGCTGCGATGGTGGTCGGGTACGGTCATCCGGAAGGACCACTCAGACTCGCGGATCTGATGGGACTTGATGTCCAGATGGAGGCCGCCACATATCTTTACGGAGCCTTGGGATCGGAGGCGTTTCGTCCACCCCAACTTCTCGAGCGGATGGTCGCGGAAGGCAAACTCGGCAAGAAATCCGGAGAGGGTTTTTACTCGTGGAATGAGGATGACCCGTCGGATGAGCCCTGATCCGGAGTCGACCGCGCCGGCCCAGAAGCGCCTCGATGAGCTGAGGGACCGTATCATCGCCGTCGACGATGAGGTGATCAAGCTGATCGGGGAACGCCGGGACCTGGCCCTGGAAATCGGCCGCATCAAGGAATCGCTCGGCCTCCCGATCCTCGATCCAGCACGCGAGGCCCGAGTCGTGCGACGCGTAGCGGAGCGATCGAGGGCCCTGGGAGTGGACGAAGAACTCACTCGGGACGTGATCTGGCGCATCATCTCCTCCGCCCGCCAAACTCAAGGCGAGCGGGAGTCTTCAGCGCCCTAGGAGGGTGATCGGCAAGGGGGGTGGGCCGCGTTGCGGATGCCACGGCCCCAGCTCCTAGGCGGAGCGACGACGCCATAGCATTCGCTACGGCTAGGAGCTCCAACAACGGAGATGGGGTCGTGCCACCGCAACCCATCAACGTGTAAGATCATGCCCCACATGGTGGTGGGCGCGACCCGCCCCCCTTGCCGATCACCCTCCCTAGTCCGCCCGGCGACTCCGGCGATCGGGGGCGGCCAGAGCGGCCATCGCCCGGTAGGCCTGCCCGACGGGAACCCGTAACGGATACACGGAACCGGGGGGGGTGAGGCCGCGGATCAGCTGCGGATTGAGCTCCCACATTCGATTGTCGGGCAGCCCCATCGTCTCCCCGATGTCTGCCAACGATGTCGCACCAGGGGCCCACAACAGGTCGTACACGTACGGATCCGCCAGGGTTACATCCAGGTCGAAACGGGCGGCATAACGCGCCAGGTAGGTGGCCGCAAGCAGTTTCGGCACATACTGGGCGGTCTCTTTCGGAAGATGATCGACGATCTCCCAATAGAGGCTCTCATCTCCAAAGAGGCTCTCATCCCTGGCCCGCCCATCCGAATGCCTTGCGACAGCAAGTGACACCCGTGCAGGACCGGCGTTATAAGCGGCGGCAGCAAGATACCATGAGCCATACTGCCGGTAGAGATCGCTGAGATAATCGAGAGCGGCGTCCGTGGCCTTCACCGGATCGCGGCGTTCATCCACGTAGGCGTCAATACGCAGCCCGTAAGCTCTCGCCGTCGGATCCATGAACTGCCACATGCCGGTCGCCGAAACGTTCGATCGGGCGTGGGTGAGGAACCCGGACTCGATCATGGCGAGGTAAACCAACTCCTCGGGCATCGCCCGAGCGCGGAGCTTGCGCCGGATCATGTCCGAGTAGAGTCCGGCCCGCGAAAGGGTCTTTTCGAACTCGGGCCTGTCCCAAGTGGAGAACCGCATCATCCAATACTCGACGCGCTCGTTCACCTCGATCGGAAACTGAGCCTCGGCCAGGTCACGCCCCATGTCGGCCAGGGCCGTCGGAACGGCCTCGGCCGGAGACCATTTAGCCTCGACCTCCTCGGCAAAGTGACGCACGGGGGTCCAATCGATCAACAAGGCACCCAGGGCGCAGCTCAACACCGCGAGCTGCAAAACCCGCGTCGCGGCCCCCTGGGCCCGCCAATACTTCGTGTGCCAACCGCTCGCGGACCAGCGGCGAGACGTCAACGCCGGTGTACTTCGCCCGACCCATGACAACATTTTTTTCATCGCAAACATATCTATGCCTCCACGTGGGCTCGGCACCCTACGTTAGAAGAGTGGGAAAAGATCCAGGTGAGGTGTCCCCTAAAAGGGACGATCGAAACAGAAGGGGCCCGTCTCGCAGCGTGTCGCCGCGAAACGGGCCTCGAGGCACATGGGGTCGGAGTCAAGCGGTCGGATAGACCGAGACGGCCTTGCGGCGTCGATAGTTTTCGAACTTCACCACTCCGTCCGAGGTGGCGAAAAGTGTGTCGTCGCCCCCACGGCCCACATTGAACCCGGGATGGAAGCGGGTACCCCGTTGCCGTAAGAGGATGCTACCCGCGCTCACCCACTCGCCGCCGTACCGCTTTATGCCGAGCCGGTTGGGATTACTGTCTCGGCCGTTTCGGCTCGATCCCACGCCCTTCTTATGTGCCATCAGGTGCTCCTCGGGAGCGTCGTTACGGAAAACCCGGTGTTAGAGCTTGATTTCAGCGACTCGGATTTCGGTAAATTTCTGACGATGTCCCTGTTTCCTGCGGTAACCCTTACGCTTCTTGCGCTTGAAGACGATGATCTTGCGGTCCTTGCCATGACGCAACACCTCGGCTTTGACGGAGGCGCCAGCAACCGTGGGCTGGCCCACCGAGACGGCGTCTCCGTCGGAGGTAATCAGCACGTGCTCGAAAGAGACCGTCGTGCCTTCCTCCGCGTCCAGCGTGGGAACCCGGAGCTTCGTGCCCGGTTCCACCCGGAACTGCTTGCCACCTGTACGAAAGACCGCGTACATAACACCTCGTCAACCCTACGAATGGATGTTGTATAGCCAAAAAAGTCATGGAATGCCGGCAAAGGGTCAACCCCTACTCATGCGGCGACGTACCTGGAAGTCACGTCGGTCTGAGCGGCGCCGGAAAGGATCCTGAACTCGTCCTCCCGAAGCAGCGGATCGTCGCTCATGTCGAGCTTGAGGCTGGTGACCTGTCCCAATTCCCGGATGAAGTCTGGCTCTTCCTCCATGATCCGGAGCGCTACCTCGGGATGCATCCGAATCAACAGCTTCTTCTCAGCTCCCTTCACCGAGATACGCCGGATGCTCCGCTCTATCTGGCGAACGACCGTGGCCGGCGTATACACCCGGCCGGTCCCCTCGCAGTGATAGCACTCACCGGTGAGGGTCTGGAACAGAGAAGGCCGGACCCTCTGCCGCGTCATTTCGACCAGTCCCAGGCTGGAGACCTCGAAGGCCTTGGTTCGGGCGCGGTCTCTCCCCAGATGGGTCCGGAGCTCGCTCAGGACCTTGTCACGGTTCTTCTGAGACTCCATATCGATGAAGTCACAGACGATGATGCCCCCGATGTCCCTCAATCGGAGCTGTCGGGCGATCTCCTGGGTGGCCTCCAGGTTGGTCTTCAGGATCGTGCTTTCGGGATCCTTCTTCCCCTTGTACCGCCCCGTGTTGACGTCGATCGATACGAGCGCCTCGGTGGGCTCGATAATGATATATCCGCCCGAACGGAGCATCGCCCTCTTCTGAAGCGTCGCCTGAAATTCCTCCTCGACCCCATACTTGTCGAAGAGTGACTCGGAGCCGGTGTAGAGCCGTACGCGATCCTTGAGTTCCGGAGCGACGCTCTTCACGTACTGGCGGATCTCATTGTAGATCTCCTTGTCGTCCACCGTAATCGACTCGAAGCGATTGCTGAAGAGGTCCCTGATCACTCCACTGATGAGCGTCGCCTCACCGTGGAGGGAGCTTGGCGCTTTCACTCCTTCCCTCTTCTTGAGGATCTTCCGCCACCTGGAGCTGAGGCGTTTGAAGTCCTTCTGGAACGTCTCCTCATTGAGTTCCTCACCCACCGTCCGCACGATGATGCCGCCCTGATCCTTGGGCAGAACGCTCTTGGCAAGCTGGCGGAGGCGCGCGCGCTCCTCGCGGTCCTCGATCTTGCGGCTCACGCCCACCCGTGACGACCCGGGCATATAGACGAGGAATCGCCCAGGAAGTGAAATCTCAGCGGTCAGGCGAGGCCCCTTGGTACTGATGGGCTCCTTCGTGACCTGGACGATGATCTCCTGGCCCTTCCTGATGTGATCCTGGATCGGTGGATACTTCCGGTCGCGCCTGCGGCGCCCACCGCCGCCGCCCCCGTTTTCGTCGTCGTCCTCTCCCATCTCGAGGTCCGAGACGTGGAGGAATCCGGCCTTTTCCGTACCGATATCGACAAAGGCGGCCTGAATGCCGGGCAGGACGGCCTCCACCTTGCCCAGGTATATGTCTCCGAGCAACCGGCCTTGATCGGCCCGGTCGAGCATCATCTCCACCAACTGCCCGTCTTCCATGAGCGCCACCCACGATTCGTGGGCCGTTGCGCTCACGAGGATTTCTCTCCTCACTATAATTTTTCTCCCGGTCGGTCCCTCATGACCCAATCCCGCCGGTGCGCTCAACCTGTCCCGGAGCCGCCCCCCTTTCATATCTCGGAGGAGCGACGTCGGCTTCAGACTGAGCCCGTAATGGCAGGCCAGCGGCCCGAGTGGACTTCCCTGTTATTATGGCGCCG
>Ga0310122_10001654_pt1 | contig 14231 bp, 13 predicted proteins | sample CB6_Bottom_1051__FD_203503 | JGI IMG/M metagenome (GOLD analysis project Ga0310122, IMG submission 203503) | Marine microbial communities from Western Arctic Ocean, Canada - CB6_Bottom_1051 | ecosystem: Environmental > Aquatic > Marine > Oceanic | place: Canada: Western Arctic Ocean | collected...
TGTATTGATAGAAGAATTCCAGATAAAACAGCGTTAATAAGTGAAGTTAATGCTTGGACAAATGAACGAAACTCAAAGAAAAGTAAAATTATTTGGCGCTTCAAAAATGAAGATGCTCGTGTTAAGTTGAAACGGTTATATCCTCTGATTTAATAGTATCTAATTAAGATTGACGATGTACTAGTTGTCAATCGATTCCACATAATTCTATAAGTTTACTCTTAGTTGTCAAGAATGAAATCATAGTGTAAACCAATACACTTGCAATTCTTCATCTCATTTAATCCACTAAATTAAATTGCCGCACCGCTTTTTAATGCCTTAATTGTGTCGATCAACAAGCGTCCCTGTTCTACTTCATGAAAGCGGATGATTGAAACACCTTGCCAGAGGGCAATGCTGGAAACGGCTACACACGGAATGTCACGTTCCGAAAAATTTAAGCTACGTCCCGGAGAAACTTCGGCCAAAAAAGATTTCCTAGAAGGTCCAAGCAACAAAGGCAAATCGAATTCATGCAGTTCTGAAATGCTCCGGATGACTTCAAAGCTGTATTTCGCCTTTCCACTGATAAATAATCCCATGCCCGGATCAAGCACAATTTGTGATTTATGAATTCCATTTGACTCAGCAAACTCGAGACGTTCACGGAAAAAACTCTTGAGGGTGTCCAGTACATCCTCGTAATCTGATTGGACTCTGGTTGTACGCGCTGAACTGTCTTTGGAAAACATCAAAATCACCGGAACTTGATATTCCGCAATCACTTTTGCCATTTCCGCGTCACCACGCAGTGCGGTAACATCGTTGACGGCATCGGCTCCGGCTTCCAGTGATTGACGTGCAACTTCTGCTTTCCAGGTGTCAACTGAAATCCAAATATCGCTTTCCGCGCGAATTGTTTGAATGAGAGGAACCACCCGTTGCAGTTCTTCGTCCAGCGAGACATCCGTGCTTTCGGGGCCGGAAGATTCACCGCCAATGTCGAGCCAGTCTGCACCGTCAGTAATCATTTTTCTGGCCTGTGCCAGAGCAGCGTCAAACTTATAAAAACTGGAGCCGTCAGAAAATGAATCCGGAGTTGAGTTCAAAATTCCCATCAAGCGTGGAGTATCCAGTTTTAATTCTTTCTGTCCGGAATGCAGAGTGCGTGACGGAAGTTCAAACGGTGCGGAAAACATCTGACTTTTTACGGAAATTTATAAAATAAAGAAAGAATGCTCATCCATTACAGAGCCAGTTTAGCAAAAAACTCAACTCAAAAACTGAAGATTTACTGATGTTGTCTTCCGGACTTGGAAAATATATTGCGCCTACTGCACTTGGTGCAGGTTACGCGATCGCCAAAATGCTTTCGCTGCGTGCGCTTGATACAGAGTTGGCAATTGCGCAGGATTTCACTTATCAGTTTCTGGCCGGAATTCTTCTCGGTTTCGCGCTGCGTCCTGTTACTAACCAGATCTATTGGAAACGGACGACCTCAATTCTCTTTTTCTCAATGTTTTTGCTGATACTGGGACCGGTTGGACAAATCTTGAGACGCCTGATTTGGGGCAATCCATTTGATGATACTTTTTGGCTGCTTTTGTTTCCGGAAATTATTGCTGCAATTGCTGTCAGTATTTTAGCAACAATTCTGCTTCCTGCTCCGCAACAAACCATCAGTCCAGGTTTGCTTTGGAGGAGATTACAAAAAGAAATAAACCTTTCAGGATTACTAAAACTGTTCGGTTGCGGTTTTCTTTATGCTATTTTATTTCTGATTTTTCAAAGCACTTTTGATGAAAGTTTTGCTTCACCATTCTGGTTGGGACGCCTGCAGGAATTATTAAGTTTGCCGCCAATTTCAGCCCAAGCAAAAGTTCTCTTGCTGTTTGGACAAGGCTTTCTCAACGCCCTGATACTGCTACCTTTATTCCTTGTATTTTTTCGTGAAAAGGTGGAGCTGATTGTAGTATTCGGTTCCCTTTCTTTTGTAGTTGCAGATTTTTCTCCAGCCTTTGCAAATTTTCAACGCATTGAACCGTTGCTGCTGGTCGATCAGGTTTTCATTGGTTTTTGTCTGCACTTCCTCTTTGTGACCGCCGCTGTTTTTTGTTTTGGACGAAATGAAAAATAATACTTGCTGATATTTATAACGAATCAACGCGGAACAACTCCAATACAAAGCATAATATGAATTTATTCGCAACACGAAATTCCAGAATTGATACCGAAAACGCATTCAAAGTCGGACCGCACATTGTTCGCGTAGAGCAACAAAAAGGGGCGGTTATAAAATTGAATTTGGGTGAGCCTGATTTTTCTGTGCCGCAACATATCAAGGCAGAAATCAAACGGCAGTTGGATCTGGACAATACTAATTATTGTGATCCCAAAGGCTTGCTTTCCCTGCGTGTGGCGATCTGCAATCAGATCAATGAAACCCGTGGTTTAAAAACTAATCCGGAACTAGTGGTTGTCTTTCCGGGAGGTAAACCGTCTATTGGTTTCGCTCAGCAGGTTTACTGTGAACCTGGAGACGAGGTGATTTATCCGAGTCCGGGATTTCCGATTTATGAATCGTTTATTCGTTATGTTCGCGCGATTCCGGTTCCACTGCATCTTGAAGAATCCGCAAATTTTACATTCTCTCCGGAACAACTGGGGAACTTAATTACGCCAAAAACGAAGCTCATTTACCTCAATTTCCCATCCAATCCAACTGGAGGCGTTGCCGGAAAAGCATTGCTTGAAGCAACCGCCAAAGTTATTTTGGAACGCTGTCATCAGAACGTACGTATTTACTCAGATGAAATTTATGAAAACATTATTTTTGACGGACAACAGCACCACTCAATTTCATCTTTTCCGGAAATGGCGGAACGCACAATTATTGCTGGCGGCTTTTCAAAAACTTATGCCTGGACCGGGGGTAGAGTCGGATACGCTGTTTTTCCGACTGAGGAAGAGGCAGACGTTTTTAAAACGCTGAACATCAATTATTTTTCCTGCGTTCCGCCTTACAATCAGGAAGCTGCCAGAGAAGCACTGGAAAATCCGCTTTCCAAAATTGCTGTCAAAAAAATGGTGGAAACTTTTGAAACACGCCGAAATTTGATTTGGCGTCAAATCAACGAAATTCCGGGAATCACCTGCCAGAAACCCGGAGGAGCGTTTTACTTATTTCCAAATATTTCCGGAGTTTGTGAAAATCTTGATCTGCTCGAAAAACACGAGTTTCTCCCCAAAGAACAGCAAAGTTCTCCGGCCAACATTTTCCAGATGTTTGCGCTCTATGAACATCAGGTCGCGGTGCTGGACCGTAAATCTTTCGGACAAATCGGCGCGGATGGGAAACACTTTCTACGCCTTTCAATAGCTGCGGATCAAGCAGTTCTTGAAGAAGGTGTCCTGAGATTAAAAGTAGCGAGCGAGGATCTTTCCGGACTGGATAAATTTTTAAACGAACGCCCAGATTTAATTTCTACCTGAAATTTTTGCTTAATTTGCGCCTGAGGGCTGAAATGCTTCTTGGGGTTATCAGCATACGCGACTTTAGAAAAACCTGATAATTTTACATTTCGTCTGGATCAATTCCGGGCACTTCTGTCAATCCAGCCAGTTGCTTCCAGTTAACCGGATATGCCGCATAGAAGATGCTGCACTCATCGTCCGTTTCGTAGGCAATATGATTGCCTTTTGGAACGAACATCATGTCACCGGGAGCAAGATTGTAGGCCTCTCCATCACACATCAAACGAAAATTACCCTCGTGGCAATAGATGATTTCATCGCAGGTCAAATCCCAGGGGATGGAAACTTTTTTCAGAAAGTTCACTCCGCCTGCCATGCTTTCGCTGTTGCGTATGGTTACAAACGGCTTGATATAGGTTCCGCCGTCTTCCAGTCCATCTTTGCGATGCTGAATATCGGCTCGTTTAAAAACAGTTGGTTTTGTCATAATTTTAAGCTCCTTTTGGGGTTAATAAAATTTGTGAAAAAGTTTTGATAGTTGTCAGCAATTATCCTTTTCCAACAGCTCTGAAATAGCAGAATCAAGAAAACGGGTGAATTCCTGATCGTTGCCCGGAGAAGCGACACAGTGTCCCCAGGGCGAATCGTAAATTCGCAATTCGGCGTTTTGCATGTTTCGTATCTCAATCTCGTTATCTTCCGGAGGAAAGTACAAATCCGAACTGCAGGCAATCACAATAGTCTTAGCCCGAATCGCGCTGAGAGCAAGCTGAAAATCACCTGCGTAAAGCGGATTTGCGCTGATGTCGGCGGTTTGCCAGGTTCTTAATTTTACCAAAAGATTATTCGCGTCCCAATTCAAATGATCTTCTTCCCAATCCTGTAACAAATCTTCCACGGTTTCAAATCCTAAAGTTCTGTACAATCTTTCACGGTAAAAGCTTTGAGAAAATGCCCAACCCGCGTAAACGCGCCCAAACGCTTTTAAACCTGTTTCCGGAGGAGAATCATAATGTCCGCCCTGAAAATTTTGATCAGCAGTCAGAGCGGCTTTGACGCCTTCCAGAAAGACAAAATTGTGGGGCGACGTTCTGGCAGAAGCGCAAAAAGGTAAAATCGCCTCCACCATTTCCGGATACTGTGCAGCCCAGTGAAAAGCCTGACAACCCGCCATTGACCAACCGCTAACAAGTCGGATGCGCTCAATACCAAATTTTTCGGTCAATAAACGATGCTGACAAAAGATGTTGTCGTAGAGGGAAATGTCCGGGAAGTTAGGGCCATTCACCGGAACGGCAGCGTTACTCGGTGAAGACGAAAACCCGTTGCCGAACATATTGACAGAAATAACGAAATGCCGCGCGGGATCGATGGCTCGTCCTGCGCCGAAAAACCCTTCGTTGCGGATGTGGGAACCCGTGTAGAAGGTCGGCAATAGAACAACATTATCTTTGTCCGAACTCAATTCGCCATAAGTGGTGAAAGCCAGTACCGCATCCGGAAGAACTTTTCCGGAAAGTAATTCAATGTCTCCGAGTTGGAAATGTTGTAACGGCGTTTTCATCTCATAAAACTCCAACTAAATCAGTACAATCTCAAATACTCTTCAACTTCCCAATCGGTGACGGCCTGGTGATAGCGTTCCCATTCGTCCGTTTTATAGTGTAAAAACGAATCCAGCATCGCGTCTCCCAACACATTTCGGGCAAGTTCATCGGCCCGCAAAATTTCAATTGCTTCCAGCAAATTTCGCGGAAGCCTTTGAGCTCCGGATTTTGCAATCTCGTCCTCGCTCATTGAATATAAATCCTGGTTCAACGGTTCTCCCGGAGAATAACTATTAACAATGCCTTCGGTCATTGCTGCGGCAGTCATACCCAGCGAAAGGTAGGCATTCATGCACATGTCCGCCGCGCGGTTTTCAATACAGAAACGACTCTGCGGCAAGCGCAACATGGCCGAGCGATTGTTGTATCCGTATGTCATGTGAGTTGGCGCCCAAGTTACGGTTCCGCCTTCAAAACCTCCGACTCGCGGAACAAGGCCGTTATAGGAATTCACCGTTGAACAGGCAATCGCCGTCAGAGCACCGCCGTGGCGCAACAATCCGCCAACCGCGCAAAAAACTGATTCCGACCAACCTCCTGATTCAGATTCAAAAATATTAACTCCGGGATTTTCGAGCGGCTGCATAGAGGTATTGATATGAGCTCCGGAACGCCAGTCGCCGATAGTTGGTTTTGGCATAAAAGTGACAAACATGCCGTGACGCTTGGCTACTTCCTTGAGCAGTACCCGCAGAAAGACCAAACGATCAGCCATGCTCAGGATGTCAGTATAATGAAAATCAAGTTCAAACTGTGAGTAACCCCCTTCTGCCACAACATCGTGTAGATTCCAGCCAAGTCCTTCAATAATGTCGATCAACTCTCCCAAAAATCCCATCGAATCAATTGAGTATTCTACATCATATCCGAAAGCCTGACGGCGGGGGCGAAGTCCCTGACCTTGTTTGGGATCATTATCAAAAGCTTTTACCGGCTGCCCGTCCTCCCATTTCATCACAATAAATTCCGGTTCAATTCCGGCAAAAACCACATAACCCTGATCTGCAGTTTCTTTCACGATTCGTTTCAGCGCACTACGCGGACAAAGGTTGTAAGGATGTCCTTCCCACCACAAATCGGCAAACATCCAGGCGCAGGTTTTGTCCCACGGACAAATGACCAAACTATCTAAATCAGGTACCGGAATTTGATCTGCATCCGCCGGACCGAGTTCCGGCACAAACGAAATTGAATGCACCGCAAATTGAGGCCCCTTACCCATGCACAGCAGCTCAAAATCACTGATCGGAACCGGTTTGGTTTTTGGCACGCCCAAGAGATCAATCCAGCAAGACAAAATGTATTTTACTCCGGCCGCTTCAAGTTTTTTCTTTTCTTCAGTGACTCTTGCCAAATCCGGCAGTGCCTCCGCAAAATTTTCGTGATAGTTACGTGTCATAATATTTTCCTTCTTTTTTTGATTGTTTGCGAAATGTTGCTTTAAATTTCACAGGACTTGGCGTTTCAATTTTAATCAAAACGACTCCTTTAATAGAAAAATTTGTATTTTGAGCATCTCTTGTTTCGTGTGTTTCAACTTTTTTTATTTTCGAAAATCAAAAAATTATGATACTGTTCTACGAAATTCACAGAATCTGTCCCAAAAGTCAATGCAAGAGAATGAGAAAAAATATTTTACGACAGAGTCAACTTTCCAATATGATTGCTCCTCATGACTCAATTACTTGACAAAAATCTATTTTCGGCATTTGATAAAATCCGTAACATCAAACACGGCCTGCCGTCTGCGGCTTATACCGACATTGATTTTTATGAGCATGAAGCAAAGCTTTTATTTGCAAAATCATGGACTTTCGTCGGTTTTGCCCATGATCTTCCGGACATCGGTGACGTGAAACCTGTGGAGGTTGGAGGACAGCCTTTGTTGCTGGTACGCAGTTCAAAAAATATAATTCGCGCATTTCACAATGTCTGCCGTCATCGAAACCTGAAACTGGTGGACAAAGCTCACAACTGTAAGAACCTGATTACCTGTCCGTATCACAAATGGTCCTATAACCTTGATGGCGAATTACGGGCTGCACCATTTTTCGGTGGTCGAAAAACTGAACTCCCTCAAGACTTTAATTTCGAAGACCACGGTCTAATAGAAGTAAGCTGCAAACTTTTTCATGATTGGTTATTTGTCAATCTTAATGCTGACGCGTCATCATTCGAAACGTTTCTTTCGCCCTTGAAAAAACAATTAGCCGGTTTTGATCTAAATGATTTTATCATGGTTGCCAACATTGAATTTGATGAAATAAAAACTAATTGGAAACTCCTGATGGAAAATTTCATTGAGCCGTATCATGTACAGTTTGTTCATAAAACCACTACAAACCAACCGCTGGTTGATCACTATCTCATCAGTGATGGCCATTGTCTGGGAAGTGCGGTAGACTTAAGCGCTGAGCAACAAGACAAGGCAGAGGAAGGAACGCTTTCTGTCAGTTCAAGATATTTAACGCTTTTTCCGAACTTTGTACTGGGAGTTTATTATCCGGATCAACTTGGTGTTCATCTCAATCAACCTGTATCAGCGGGTATCACCCTTCAACGAAGAGTGATCTACCAGCACAAGGACGCAGACCAAAGTTCCGTTGCGGTTGCGAAAATCAGGAATCTTTGGAAAAGTGTCCACAAAGAAGATCATGAGATTTGCGAACGCCTTCAGCAGGGACGTCACTCAGAAGTAAGCGAGCAAGGTGGATTTTTATCACCTCATTGGGAATCCGGTGTACGGCAATTTCAGCAATTGGTTGCGGATTCTATGCGGACGGCTTTATCAACAAATTAAACATGATGGTACCGCAAAAAGTCTAAATGACACACTTGTTTGTCATTCCCGCGAAAGCGGGAATCCATTCTCCGATCAGGTCGAGGACAAGCATTTTAGATACTTACAAGTTCCTGGATTCCCGCTTTCGCGGGAATGACAACTATTTTCAAATGAATCAAACATAGAGAAAATATTATGACAGATACATCAAAATCAATGCCCGATTTTCGTCTGGATCACACCATGTTACGGGTTAAGGATTTGGATCGAAGTCTTGATTTTTACACGAGAATTCTGGGCATGAAAATCCACCGTAAAACCGAATATCCGCAAGGTCGATTCACCAACACTTTCATTGGCTATATTGGTGAAGATGAGGGTACAAATCTCGAACTGACCTACAATTGGGATCAAGCGGAAGAATATACCAAAGGCAATGCATGGGGACATCTAGCGCTCAAAGTGCCGGATGTCTATGCAGCAAGTGCTTATTTGAAAAAGCAGGGAGTGGAATTCACCAAGGAACCCTCGCCGATGAAAAACGGGACGCGGATTCTGGCCTTCATCAAGGATCCTGACGGCTACGTGATTGAACTCAATGAACCTATAAGCTAAATAATCTCAAATTCCCAGCATCAAAATCAACTGCTTGCTTTAGTAGATTGTTATTGTGTTTAAAATCGCTATAATAGTGCTGCGATTGGCAAATGGTAACTCAATCCTCCAACACCATATACGAAATAATATTGCTTGGTGGCTTGTAGTCTGAGTGGTGCATTGCCTTACTAGCTGAATTGTGCCGGGAGTGTGAAGTGTTTGGTCTAATCGCTTTCATTTTAAAAAATAGAGCTAAGAAATAAAAGGAACTTAATGCAGGAAAATCATCATTACGACATTATTGTAATTGGTTCCGGTCCAGCAGGTCAAAAGGCTACCTTTCAGGCCAGTAAACTTAAAAAACAGGTTGCGCTCATAGAAAAATTGCCACGTGTCGGAGGAGCTTCACTTCACACCGGCACAATTCCCTCTAAATCGTTGCGGGAAACTGTGATGCATTTGTCGCTCTTACGTCAGCAAACTCATGGAATTGAGATTAATTTAAAAGAAAATCTGACAACCCAGGAATTGATGTATCGTAAAGAAATAGTAATCCTGGAACAAGAAAATTCTCTGCGCCGAAACTTCGAAAAAAATAACATTACTGTTATCGAGGGAACACCTCGATTCCAGTCAACAACAACGCTTGAAATCTCTCCTGCCGATGGAAGTGAAGCATTTGAAATCACAGCTGATTATTTTATAGTAGCAACAGGATCATCTCCTATCAGGCCAAGTTGGGCGCCTTTTGATAACGAATGTGTATTTGATTCTGACACTATCTTGAATATCAAACATCTTCCTAAAAAAGTAACCATTATCGGCGCAGGAGTAATCGGCTGCGAGTACGCTTCCATTTTTTCAAAACTTGGTATTCGTGTGAATCTAATAGCACGTGACCGTAACGTTCTGCCCTTTGTTGATCGCCAAATTGCCGAAAATTTGATGTACCAGATGCGTAACCAGCGAGTCACTCTCCGCTTGGGAGAAAACGTTGAAGATATTGAAAAAATCAAGGCTGGTGAAGTCCATGTAAAACTTGAAAGTCAGAAAATATTACCCTGTTCAACTGTCTTGGTAGCGGCCGGTCGTATTGCAAATACAACCGGCTTGAACTTGGAGGAAATTGGGGTCGAATTGGGAAGAAACGGTTTGATCAAAACAGTTGAAAATTTCCAGACCGCACAATCAAATATTTACGCGGTAGGGGATGTAATCGGTTTTCCGGGTTTGGCTTCCACATCCATGTCACAGGCAAGGATTGCCGTCTTGCATGCGTTCGGTGAGCTTGAATCAGAAAAAATGCCCAAAGATTTACCCCTTGGAATCTGGACCATTCCGGCTGTTTCGATGGTTGGAAAAACGGAAGAAGAATTGACTGATGCCTGTATTCCTTATGAAATCGGCATCGCTCATTTCAAAGAAATTTCCCGCGCACACATCATGGGAGAAAATGAAGGCATCCTTAAACTTTTGTTTGATCCGGAAACACTCAAAATTTTAGGTGTTCACATTATCGGCCCACACGCCTCAGAATTGATTCACTTAGGACATTCGGTGATGTTCTTTGAAGGAACTATTAAATATTTCATGAATACTGTTTTTAACTCCCCCACACTCGATGAAGCCTACCGCATCGCGGCCTTTAACGGCATGAACCGCCTTGACCATGAATCACTCTAACTCAATACATGGAAAATTCCAATTCACGCTGAACCAATAGACAAAGGCACAAAGGCACTGAGGCATTGAGGCATTGAGGAACTGAGGCACTGAGGCACTGAGGCACTGTTTTTTGTCATTCCCGCGAAAGCGGGAATCCAGTGAAAGTTCTTCAAATCTTGTCATCGGCCTGATCGGGTATCTGGATCCCGGATCAAGTCCAGGATGACAAGAAACAAACTTTTTAAGACAATTTGTCATTCCCGCGACTGCAGGAATCCAGAGGAAGTTCTTTAAATCTTGACCTCTCAACTTAACGGAAAACTGGATCCCGGATCAAGTCCGGGTTGACAACTGACACACGTTTTGAAATAATTTGTCATTCCCGCAAAAGCGGGAATCCAGTGAAAGTTCTTCAAATCTTGTCATCGGCCTGATCGGGTATCTGGATCTCGGATCAAGTCCGGGATGACAAACATAACTAATTAAGCCTGAGCTAATTCTCATGAATAAATCAACTATAATGCGAAATCTATTTACGATTCTTTTTTGGCTACTTCTTTCTGTCGCACCAGTCTTTGCGGCTGATTTTCAGAAAGGTTGGGAAGCATATCAAAGAGGTGACTTTGCGACCGCCCTGCAAAAGTGGCGACCGCTCGCAGAGCAGGGAGATGGCAGGGCGCAGTTCAATCTTGGAATTATGTATGACAGAGGTAATGGAGTCGCGGAAGATGACAAGCAGGCGGTTTACTGGTACAGAAAAGCCGCGGAACAGGGAGAGTCCTCGGCGCAGTCCAATCTTGGTATTATGTACGCCGATGGCGACGGAGTGGCTGAAGCTGCAACGCAGGCGGTTTACTGGTACAGAAAAGCGGCGGAACATGGATACGCCAAAGCGCAGTACAATCTAGGATATATGTACGCCAATAGTAATGGAGTCGCGAAAGATTATACGCAGGCGGTTTACTGGTACAGAAAAGCCGCAGAACAGGGACACGCCTGGGCGCAGTCCAATCTTGGACTTATGTACTTAAAAGGTGAAGGAGTAGCTGAAGATTATATACTGGCGTACAAGTGGGCGAATTTAGCCGCGGCACAAGGATATAAAAACGCTGCAAACATGAAAAAACAATTAAGAAAACGCATGACTCGGGCACAAATTGCGGAAGCTCAGCGGCTTTCCAGAGAGTGGAGTCCTAAGCAATACGGAGAATAGACGGGCAGATTGAATATCCTTGATGAAGCGGATCATATTAAAAAAATTGTTTTAAATAGTTTCTCCAAAAAGGCACTCAGGCACTAAGGCTCAAAGGTACTGAGGCCAAAGGTACAAAGGCACTAAGGTAAAAGGTAAAAAAGGCACTGTTTTTTTATATTACCCGCAAAGCTTGTCTTCTATTGAGTCTCTTTTTCGTTTTTAATTCGGAGTTTTTTTATTTCTATGTCGAAATCAGAAACATAGTTTTGGTCTTGAAAAACCCTGAATTTATCGTATTCAGCTTCAGCTTTTAGCATTGCCTCCAGTGCCGTTATTTTGCCTTTGTCTTTTAAAATCGGATAGTCTGATAATTCCAAAAATTTCTCCAAAAAGAAAATCCAATCTTTCATATTCATCACAATGCCACGTTCTGCTCTGTTTTCGGCCAAATCAAGGTAAGCGGTAACCAATCTTTCCAATTGCTTTAGGTGTTCCTTTGCAAGATAGTTTTTAGCAACACTTACATCTGATTTGAGTATTTTACCGCCCGGAGCATGTTTCCAGGATTTTAACCCCATAAAAGTTTTAGTGGCATCAGCCTCATTGTAAATTATTTCTGCGGCTGTTTTTCCCTGAATTGCCCAGTGTAATTTATTTTGGGTTGTCGCAAAAAATTCCTTTGTGGTTTTTTCATTGGGGTTATAATCAGTTGACAGAGCAAAAATATCAGTAATTTTTTGATAGAACCGCCTTTCGCTAAGTCTTATTTCTCTAATGCGCTCCAGCATTTCATCGAAATAATCCTTACCAAAATGCTTCATCTGCTTCAGCCGTTCATCATCCATAGCAAAACCTTTGATGATATATTCGTGAAGGATTTCTGTGGCCCATTTTCTAAACTCTGTGGCTCTATGTGAGTTTACTCTGTAACCGACTGCTGTAATGGCTCTCAAATTGTAATATTTGGTATTGTAAGTTTTTCCGTCGGTGGCAGTATGTCGGAAATCCCGACATACTGAATTTTCGTCAAGCTCCCCTTCATCAAAAATATTAGAAAGATGCTCTGTCATGGTACTTCTTCCTTTTTCAAAAAGCTCAGCCATTGTTTTTTGAGTTAGCCAAAGTGTATCGTTTTGAAAAAAGACTTCAACATTTACTTTGCCTGTTTCGGTTTGAAAGATGACAAAGTTTTCAATTTTTTGTAAGTCGTTTTTCTTTGGCATATTAGTCTTTGATGGCCTATTAAAAAGTACAGAATCGTAATAAAATCACCACAGAGCCACAGAGATCACCGAGAAAAGACAATAAGAACAGTCCTCTGTGTACTCTGTGGTTAAACACCTTTTGCACAGTTTTTAACTTTTGCAGGTTTATCTGTCTTTAAGAAGAAAATAATTCTAAAACTGAAATTATTTTCTGTTTCAGTGAACTTTTCTGTGCGATCCAGTGAATACGGATTCATGCAGTAAAAGTTTTTCGGTAGGCAAACAAACCCGCGGAACCGCCGGTGTGGAGAAAGACAATGTTTTCATCTTTACGGAATTCTCCTTTACGCACGAGGTCGATCAGTCCAGCCATTCCTTTTCCGGAATAAACCGGATCCAGCAGAATTCCTTCTTCACGAGCGAGCAATTCGATGGCTTCAATCATTCCGTCAGTCGCCAAACCGTAACCCGGCCCCACATAGTCACCATTCGCCACGACCGCTTCACGTTTGATACTGCCCGGAATTCCGAGAAATTCCGCCGTTTTTTCGGCCAGAGCAAACACTTTTTCCTCCTGAGTTTCTTTGTCAGCACTCACGCAAATTCCCAAAACAGGAATTCCGCTGCGTGTTCCTTCCAGGCCTGCTACAAGTCCGGATTGTGTCCCGGCGCTTCCGGTCGCAGTAACCAGATGATCAATTTTCAAACTGCGGTCGTTGAGCTGTCCCACCAATTCCATAGCGCAATTAACATAACCGAGCGCACCGGTAGGATTCGATCCGCCGCCTGGAATGATGTAGGGTTTGCCGCCGTTTTTGCTGATATCATCCGCCATTTCCTGCATCGCCGCATCCATATCAGTTCCGGCTGGAACCGAGTGGATATTTGCGCCAAATAGACGATCCAGCAAAACATTACCATTTTCGAGATAGTCCGGATCATCGCTGCCTGTACGGTGCTCCAGCAAAACTTCGCAGCGCAATCCTAACTTGGCGGAAATCGCGACAGTCTGCCGCACATGATTGGATTGTGTTGCGCCCTGAGTAATGATTGTATCCGCGTTTTTTTGCTGTGCCTCACCCAGCAGGAATTCGAGTTTACGGGTTTTGTTGCCCCCAGTGGCAAGTCCGGTACAGTCGTCACGTTTGATAAAGAGTTTTGGCCCGCCGAGAAGCTTACTCAAATTTTCAAGTGGTTCAAGTGGAGTTGGCAAGTGGGCGAAATGTAGACGGGGGAAGCGAGAAATTTGCATAGTTTTTTTAGGAAAAGAGTTAAGGATTCTGCAGCAAACTCAGGGCTTGCGTGTGTAATTCCTGTGTGGCAGCGGCGACTAGACAGCCATCCCAATCATCATCAAAGGAGTTGTTGCCCTGCCAGTCACTGATGACACCGCCTGCATTTTCAACCACCGGAACAAGCGCCATCACATCATGAATTTTGAGATCCGCCTCAACCACCAAATCTATGTATCCGGAAGACAGCAATCCGTAGCTGTAACAATCTCCACCGAAACGTGTCATTTTTACTTGAGCGGCAATTTGATCAAAGCCTGGTTTTTGCAAAGAGTTGAACATTGCCGGATCGGCGCTGTATAGAATGGACTGCTCGATTATTTTCTGTCCAGAAACGTTGCAGGGTTGCGGTTTTCCTCCATGCTGATCCGCATAAAAAACACTTTCTTTATTCCGGATTCCAACCCAGCGCTCGCGTAAAATCGGAATATC
>Ga0310122_10001655_pt1 | contig 14230 bp, 13 predicted proteins | sample CB6_Bottom_1051__FD_203503 | JGI IMG/M metagenome (GOLD analysis project Ga0310122, IMG submission 203503) | Marine microbial communities from Western Arctic Ocean, Canada - CB6_Bottom_1051 | ecosystem: Environmental > Aquatic > Marine > Oceanic | place: Canada: Western Arctic Ocean | collected...
CAGCGCCACGCCCTCGGCCAGCTCGGCGCTGCTGACCGTGAGCGGCGGGGCGAACCGGATGGAGGTCGGGGTCACGCCGTTGACCACCAGTCCTGCGTCCAGGCATGCCCCGGCCACCTCGCCGGCGGTCCGCCCACGCAGGGCGTCCTCGCCCAGCTCGGCGGCCAGCAGCAGGCCCAGGCCCCTTACGCCGACGACGCCGGGAATCGCCTCGAGGAGACCTGTCAGCTCTGCGCCCCGGGTGAGGGCCAGGTTCGGCGCGTCGATCTCCTCCATGACCCGCAGCACCTCGCGTGCCGCAGCGGTGGCGAGCGGTTGCCCGCCGAACGTGGAGCCGTGGTCGCCGGGCCGGAACGCGGCCGCTATGGCGGTCGGCGCCCAGACGGCGCCTATGGGAACCCCGTTGCCGAGCGCCTTGGCCATGGTCACGATGTCGGCCCGTACGCCGTGGTGGTGGAAGCCGAACCACCGTCCGGTCCGGCCGAGGCCGGTCTGGACCTCGTCCATGATGAGCAGGATGCCCCGCTCGTCGCAGAGCCGCCTGATGCCCGAGAAGAAGCCTGGGTCGCCGGGAAGGACCCCGGCCTCGCCCTGCAGGGGCTCCAGCAGGATGGCGCCCACCGTCGGGTCGACGGCGGCCTCGAAGGCGTCCAGGTCGTTCCAGGCGGCGTGCCTGAAGCCCTCCGGGAGGGGCTGGAAGGGCTCGTGCTTCTCGGGCTGGCCGGTGGCGGCCAGGGTGGCGAGGGTCCGTCCGTGGAACGACCGGAAGGCCGACAGCACCACGTGCCGGCCGCGGCCGTGGTGCCTGCGGGCCAACTTGATGGCGGCCTCGTTCGCCTCGGCTCCCGAGTTCTGGAACAGCACCTGGCCGGGCTCGGTCTCGCCCGTGCCCGACCGGATCAGGCTGTCCAGCCGGGTCGCCACCTCGATCTGGGGTTCTGTGCCGAACAGGTTGGAGACGTGCATGAGGGTGCCGGCCTGGTCGGCGATTGCCGCGGCGATACGCGGGTGGCTGTGTCCGAGGCTGGTCACGGCGAGGCCGCCCAGGAAGTCGAGGTACCTCCGGCCGTCGGCGTCGAAGAGCTCGGTTCCGGCACCCCGCACGAACCTCACGGGCGGCGGCCCGTAGTTGGGCATTATCGGACAGTGGTCGCCTCCGCCGGCTCCCATCGCCTCGGCGTGTGCGGCTGCGGTGCTCATGGCAGCGTCACACCGACCGGAAGGACCATGGTGCCTATGCCGACGTCGGTGAACAGTTCGAGCAGGAGCACGTGGGGCAGCCGGCCGTCGACCATGTGCGCCGATCCGACACCGGCCCTCACGGCGTCGATGCAGGCCTGCGCCTTGGGGATCATGCCGCCGCTGACCGTGCCGTCGGCGATTAGCGCCTCCAGGGCGTCGACGTCGAGCCGCGAGATCCGGCTGCCCGGGTCGTCCACGTCGGACCGGAGGCCGTCGACGTCGGTGAGGTACATGACCCGTTCGGCGGCGAGGGCGCCGGCCAGGGCGGCGGCCACGGTGTCGGCGTTGATGTTGTACGCCTGGCCGGACAGGTCCACGCCGATGGTCGACACGACCGGTATGAGGTTCTCGGCCAGCACCCGGTCCAGGATGGCGGGGTTGACCGCCTCGACGTCGCCGACGAACCCCAGGTCGGGGTGGAGGGCGGTTGCCTGGATGAGGGAGGCGTCCTCGCCGGAGAGGCCGACGGCCAACGGGCCGTGGACGTTGATGGACGCCACGATCTCCCGGTTCACCTTCCCCACCAGCACCATGCGGGCGATGTCGAGGGTGTCGGCGTCGGTGACCCGCAGGCCGTCCCTGAACTCGGCCTCGAGTCCCAGGCGGTCCATCATGGCACCGATCTGGGGCGCACCTCCGTGCACGACCACGGGCCGGATGCCCACCGAGTGCATGAGCACGATGTCCTCGGCGAACCGGGCAGCCAGGTCGTCGTCGACCATGGCGTTGCCACCGAGCTTGACGACTATCACCGAGCCCCTGAACCGCTGGATGTACGGCAGCGTCTCCACGAGGACCGCTGCCCGCCGTTCCGGCGAGAAGGTGTCGAGGTTCTGGTCGGGGGTGAGTGGGGTGTCCATGGTCGTCGCTGCTCGTGTCCGGTCGGGCGGCCCGTCAGGAGGTCCGCATGTTCTCGTCGATGTAGGCGTGGCTGAGGTCGGTGGTGACAACCAGGGCCGTCCCGTCCCCCTGGCCCAGGTCCACCAGCAGGTCCAGCCTGCGGCCCGCCATGTGGGCAGCCAGGGCCTGGGCCGTGTCGGCGTCGATCGTGGCGGGCTCGCCCGCTTCGTAGACCACCGTCCCGCCGTAGGAGATGGTGATGGTCAGGGGATCGAACGCAACCCCCGCCGCACCCATCTCCGCGGCTATGCGGCCCCAGTAGGGGTCCTCGCCGTACCAGGAGCACTTGACCAGTTGGCAGTTGGCCGTGTCGCGGGCCGCTCTGGCAGCCTCGGCGTCGGTGGCGGCGCCGGTGACGGTCAGGAACACGGTCTTGGTGGACCCTTCCGCGTCGTCGGCCATCTGGACGGCCAGGTCCCGGCACGCCTCCTCCAGCGCGGCCCCCAGGTCCGTCGGGTCCGTCGGACCCGCCGTGCCGCCGGCGAGCAGCAGGACCGTGTCGTTGGTGGATTCGGCGCCGTCGACGGTCAGGCAGTTGAACGAGACGGCGACCGCCTCCCGCAGGAGGGTCGTGGCGGTCGGCGCGTCCACCTCGGCGTCGGTGGTGAGCACAGCCAGCATCGTCGCCATGTTGGGTTCCAGCATCGCCGCGCCCTTGGCTATGCCGCCCACAGCGAAGTCCCCTGCGTCCACGAGGGTCGTCCGGGGAACTGTGTCGGTGGTCATCATGGCGATGGCGGCGGCGGGACCGCCGTCGGGATCCAGGGAACCGGCCAGCCTGGGGATGCCCGCACTGATCGCATCCATGGGCAGCCCGTAGCCGATCCATCCCGTCGAGCAGACCAGTACCTCCTCGGGCGCACAACCCAGCTCGGCGGCCGTGAGGGCGCACATCGCCTCGGCGTCGGCCATCCCCTGTGCTCCGGTTGCGGCATTGGCGTTGCCGCTGTTGATCACCACGGCTGCTGCCCGACCACCGGTGCCGGCCAGGTGCTCCCTGCAGACCCGCACGGGTGCGGCCGTCATCTTGTTGGACGTGAACACGCCGACCGCCGTGACCGGCCTGCCGTCGGCGGTCGCCACCATGGCCATGTCGGGGTCGCCGGACGGCTTGACGCCACAGGCCAGGCCCGAGGCCACGAAGCCGGGTACGTCGGTGACGGTCACGGGTACATGCCGACTGTGGGAAGGCCGGTCGCCTCGTCGATGCCGACCGCCAGGTTGGCGCACTGCACGGCCTGGCCCGAGGCGCCCTTGACGAGGTTGTCGATGGCGCAGAGCACCACCAGCAGGCCCGTCCGGGGGTCGACCCTGGCGGTGAGGTGGGCCGTGTTCGAGCCGAGGGTGGCCTTGGTGGACGGGGGCCGCTCGTCGACCACCACGAACCGCTCCCCCGCATAGGCGTCGGCGAGCACGGCGAGTGCAGAGGCCGAGTCCAGGTCCACGGTGGGTCGGGCATAGCAGGTGGCCAGGATTCCCCGGTTCATCGGCGCCAGGTGGGGGGTGAGCAGTACCGACACGCAGGCCGCCCCGTCGAGCGTGGAGCCGTCGGCGCCGGTGGCTATGGCCTGTTCGATCTCGGGTGTGTGCCTGTGTCCGTCGGGGGCACCTGTGGTTCCGCCGGTGAGCCCGTAGGCGGCGAAGTCCTCGTCGACCGCACAGAACGTGGTGTCGGGTTTCGGCGCCCTCCCGGCACCCGAGACCCCGCTGGCGGCGTCCACCACGATCCCCTGCGGCTCGACCACTCCGGCCCTCAGGAACGGAGCCAGGGCCAGGGCGGCGGCCGTGGGATAGCAGCCCGGTGCCGCGACCAGTCGGGCGCCGTGCAGGCCGTCACGGAACAGTTCGGGCAGGCCGTAGGCGGCCTCGGTGAGGAGGTCGGGCGCCGTGTGCGGCTCGTCGTACCACAACGGGTAGAGCCCCGGGTCGCGCAGCCGGAAGTCGGCGGCCAGGTCGACCACGTGTCCGACCCTCCCGAGCAGGTCCGGAACGAGGGCCTGGGAGGCGCCGTGGGGCAGGCCCAGGAACACGATGTCGCAGCCGTCCACGACCGCGGGGTCGGCCTCTGTGTAGGTGAGGTCCGGGTACTCGGCGGCCAGGCTGGGGTAAAGGTCGGCGACAGCCGTTCCGGCCTGGGTGTCGCCGGTCGCCACCACGACCTTGAAGTCGGGATGGCCGGCGCAGAGCCGCAGCAGTTCGGCCCCCGTGAATCCGGAGGCCCCGATGATGCCGACGCTGGTCATCCGAAGATCATACAGATATCTGCATGATCATACAACCACTCCGCGGAGCCGGCCCCACCTGACCGGTCCGGACGGCCCACCTCCTCAGGCGGCCAGGTCCACCACGACCTTGCCGACGACCTTGCGGTCCGCTATGTCCTGGAGGGCCCGTGCCGCCTCGTCGAAGGCGTACGGGGGGTGCATGAGGGGGTCGACCGTACCTGTCACGACGAGGTCCATGATCGCCTCCATCTGCCTGGCCAGCGATGAGGGGTCACGGCCGAGTGACGCTCCCCAGTGCACACCCACCACCGAATAGTTCTTGAGCAGGATGTGGTTGGTGGCGATCTCGGGTATCCCCGCCACGAACCCGATCACCAGGAGGCGGCCGTCCCAGGCCATACAGCGTCGCACCTGCTGGAACATCTCCCCACCGACCGGGTCGTAGGCCACGTCGGCACCGCGGCCGTCGGTCAACTCCCTGACACGGGTCACCAGGTCGTCGACCTCCCGGTGGTCGATCACCTCGTGGGCGCCCAGGGCCGCACAGGCAGCGGTCTTGTCGGGTCCTCCGGCCACTGCCAGCACCCTGGCACCCGCGGCCAGGCCCAGTTGTATGGCGGCCGAGCCGGTCCCGCCCGACGCTCCCGTGACCAGCAGGGTCTCGCCCTCCTGCAGGCGTGCACGGTCATGGAGCGCATACCAGGTCGTGCAGTAGTTCATCGGAATCGCCACCGCCTTGGTGACCGACAGCGCGTCTGGCACCGGGAAGACCGAACCCGCCGGGAGCACCACCTGCTCGGCCAGGCCGCCGCCCAGCCCCACAACCACCTGGCCGGGGCTGACGTTGTCGACGCCGTCACCGACCGCCACCACCCGGCCTGCTGTCTCGCTGCCGGGGCTCAACGGCAGAGGCGGCCTGACCTGGTACTCGCCGCGGCACTGCAGCACGTCGGGAAAGGCCAGGCCCACCGCTCCGACGTCGACGAGGACCCCGCCTGGCCCCACCTCGGGGGCCGGTGCCTCGTCCAGCGAGAGGTTTGTCAGCGGATCGCCCAGTTCGTGTAGTTGCCAGATGCGCATGATCCGGGAACCTAACCGCCCCGGGTGGCGGAACCGGATACGGGCGGTCAGGCCCGCAGGCTGGCGGGCAGCGAGCCCTCGACGGCGTCGATGCACCTTCGCCGCACGTCCACCATCTCGGCGTCGGTGAGGGTGCGGTCGACGGCCTGGAACCTGAGCGTGAAGGCCAGGCTGCGACTGCCGTCCCCGACCGGCGCACCGCGGAACACGTCGAACAGCGAGAGTCGGGCCAGCAGGTCGCCTGCGGCCTCGCGCAGGCAGCGTTCGACCGCCGACGCCGGGACGGCATCGTCCACCTCGAAGGCCAGGTCGATGTCGGAGGACGGATACCGGCTCACCTGCTGGTACGGGGTGTCGCCGTGGGGTACGCCGAGGAGCGTGTCCAGGTCGACCTCCAGCCATCCGACCCGCTCGGGCACGTCGAAGGCGTCCAGCACGCCGGGGTCGACCTCGCCCACATGGCCGACCGGGACCCCGCCGACCTCGATACGGGCCGTCCGGGTGGGATGCAGGCCCGCCACGACGTCTGCGACGAGGGCATAGTCGCGGGCGGCAAGGGCATCGGCGAGGGCCGACCAGACCCCGACGGCGTCGCCGGCGTCCCTGCCTGCGAGAGCCACGGCCAGGTACTCGCGCTCATCGGGCAGGGGCTGGCTGGCCTCGGGGTGCCGGTAGACGTGCCCGACCTCGAACAGCCCCAGACCGGCCAACCGGTGCGATGCGTTGTAGGCGAGGGTCTTCAGTATCCCTGGCCGCAACGACGAGCGCATCACCGATTCCTCGGCCACCAGCGGGTTGGTGACGGTGATGCCGTCGGCGTCGAGGCCTGCCCGCTCGAGGTCGCCGGGTGCCAGGAACGGCACGGGCATCACCTCGTCCAGGCCCAGGCCGATCATGGCCGTGCGCACGGTGCGCCGATCGACCTGTCGCCGGGACAGTGCACCGGTGAGCATGGACCTGGGCCTCGTGCGGGCGATCCCGGTGTAGCCGTGCATCCTCGCCACCTCCTCGATCACGTCGATCTCGGTGGTGCTGTCGGGGCGGAAGCTGGGGATGTCGACGTCCAGGTCGTCGCCGTTCGGCACCGCTGTGAACTCGATGGGCCCCAGCAGCTCGCCTATGCGGTCCCTCGTGAGGTCGGTACCCAGAATCCCGTTCACCCGCCCGGTTCGCACCAGGACGGTCTCCCGCTCCGGGGTGTTCCCCCTAGCGTCGACCATTCCGGGAGCCAAGGTGGCGCCCGTGTCGGCCAGCAGTTCGGCGAACCTGCGCATCGCAAGGTCGGCCACCTCGGGGTCGGCGCCCTTCTCGAAGCGGGCCGAGGCCTCACTGCGCAGCCCCAGGCGGCGGGCCGAGGCGGCGATCGACGCGGGATCCCACCAGGCCATCTCGAGTGCCACCGACGTGGTGTCCCCGCCGATCTCGGTCGACGCCCCTCCCATGACCCCGGCGATTCCGACCACCATGTTGTCGGAGTCGGCGACCACACCGTCGGCGGAGGTGAGCGTGCGCGTGACCCCGTCGAGGGTCTCGATGGTCTCGCCGTCGACGGCCCGACGGACCCTGAAGCCCGCTCCGGCCAACTTGGCGAGGTCGTAGGTGTGGCTGGGCTGGCCCAACTCCAGCATCACGTAGTTGGACACGTCCACGACGCTGTTGATCGGACGCATACCCAGTGCCGTCAGCCGGTTGGCCAGCCACCTCGGCGACGCCTGGATGCCCACCCCGTCGAGCACCCTGACGGCGAAGCGACCGCACAGGTCCGGGTCCAGGATCTCGACCGACAACCTGTCCGTAGCGTCGAGTCCGGTCTCGGCCACAGCCGGCTCGGGCAGCGAGAAGGGTGCGCCCTGTCTGGCCGCCAGGTCGCGGGCGACGCCGGCGACCGACATGGCGTCAGGGCGGTTCGGGTTGACCTCGATGTCGAAGAGCACGTCGGCCCCCATTTCGAGGGCCTCGGCCAGGGGCAACCCCGGGGCGTGATCGCCGTCCAGCACGAGGATGCCCTCGCCGTCGTCGCCGAGGCCGATCTCGACGGGTGAGCAGAGCATGCCGTTGGACCATTCGCCCCGCATCCTGCGGCGGGTGATCTCCATGCCGTCGGGCATCACGCAGCCCAGGGTCGCCAGGGGGACCAGGTCGCCCACGGACATGTTGAACGCCCCACAACAGACCTGCAACGCCTCGCCGTCACCCGCATCCACGTCCACGATCTGGATCCGGTCGGCGTCGGGATGGGGTCGCAGGCCCAGCACCCTCGCCACCACGATGCCGCCAAGGCCCTCACCGATCGGCTTGATCGACTCGACGGCCAGGCCCAGGCCGCTCAATTGCTCACCGAGGTCCGCCGGGTCGCCCTCGATGGATGCGAATTCCCTCAGCCAGGAGAGGAGGACCTTCATGGGGTGCGGGGGGTAAGCAGGGTCATCGGCAGGCCTCAGAACTGTGACAGGAAGCGGTGGTCGTTGCGGAACAGCTCACGCAGGTCGTCGATGCCGTGACGCATCAGGGCCAGCCGATCCAGGCCGAAGCCGAAGGCGAAGCCCGACCACTCCTCCGGGTCCAGGCCGCCGGCCCGCAGCACGTTGGGGTGGACCATGCCGCAGCCGCCCAACTCCAGCCAACTGCCGTCGGGGCGGCGGATGTCGAACTCTGCCGACGGTTCCGTGAACGGGAAGTAGGAGGGCCGCAGCCGAGAGGTGAAGCCGGCTCCGAAATAGGCGGTGGTGAAGGCCTCGAGCGTTCCCGCCAGGTCGCCGAAGGTGATGTCCCGGTCGATCACCAGGGCCTCGATCTGGTGGAAGACCGGCATGTGGGTGGCGTCGGCCGTGTCGCTGCGGAACACCCTGCCCGGCATGATCGAGTAGATGGGCGGCTCCTCGGTCTCCATCACCCTGATCTGGACCGGCGAGGTGTGGGTGCGGAGGAGGGTGCTGAGGGGATCGCCGTAGTCGACGTAGAGCGTGTCGTACATGTCGCGTGCGGGGTGGCCCGGCGGAAAGTTGAGGGCACCGAAGTTGTGCCACTCGTCCTCGATCTCAGGACCCTCGGCGACCGTGTAGCCCATTCCCACGAAGAGGTCCTCGAGCCGCTCCCAGGTCTGGGTGACGACGTGGCGGTGGCCCAGTCGTCGGCCCCGATCAAGTTCGGTGAGGTCCATGCGCTCGGCTTCCAGCCGGACTGTGCGTTCACCGGCCTCCAGTTCCACGCGGCGACCTTCCAGAAGGCCCTCCAGCGCCGCCCGGGCGTCGTTCAGGCGTGATCCCGCCTCGCGACGCCGGTCAGGGTCCAGGTCGCCGAGGCCGCGCCTGGCCTCCGTGACCACCGACTTCCTCCCCAGGAGCTCGGTGTCGAGGGCTCCGAGGGCGTCGAGGTCGGCTGCCTCGGCGATCAGGGCGGAGGCATCGGCGAGATGCTGGTCGAGGTCCAGGTCCATCAGGGGTCAGTCAGAGCCGTCTGCGGCAACTCGGCGGCGGACCAACGCAGACTAGGGCGCCCGTGCCCGGGGCCGGGGACAGAAACCGCGGACCCGTTCAACTGGAGCCGCCCCGCCTCAGGCCGTAGAGGGCCACGGCACCCGCGGCCGCCACGTTCAGCGACTCGAGGGCGCCGACGGTGGGGATGCTCAGCCTGCCGTCGCAGGCCGCGACCACCTCGGACGGCAGCCCCCGGGGCTCGTTCCCCAGGACCAGTGCCACCGGTGCCACGGTCGGCACCTCCTCGGGCGGCAGCCCCCCCGACGTCACCATCGCCCAGCAGGCGTAGCCGGCCGGGACGAGTTCCCCGAGGGTCGTGGCGACCGCGCCGTCACCTGTGACCACGGCGAACGGAACCCGGAACGTGGAACCGGCTGCCGAGCGGACGACCTTGGGGTTGTAGGGGTCGACACCACCGGCGAACACCACCCCGGCGGTACCGAAGGCCTCAGCGGACCGGACGAGGGCACCGGCGTTGCCGGGGTCGGCGACCCCTGCCAACACCAGGAGCGTGCCGCCGGTCGCCGCCAGGGCATCGATCCCGACATCGTGGTCCGCCAACTCGGCGAGCGCCGGCTGGGCTGACCGGGTGCTGGAGATGCCGTCGAAGACCCGGTCGTCGACGAGCCCGCACGGCACCCCGGCCGCCTCGGCGATCTCCACGATCTCGTGGCCTGCCGCCGACACCGGCACCAGGAGTTGTTCCACCCGGAGCCCTGCGCGGATCGCCTGGTGGACGAGCATCGGCCCCTCCACGACATAGCGGTGCTCAGACCGCCTCAGGTCGCGATCGCGTACCAGGCGGCGCATCCGCTGGACGCGCTGGTTGCGGCCGGCCAACTCTGCCGTCACCGCGGGCGCCTCTCCATGGATTCGACCCATACCACCTGCCCCCACCACCTGGGCGGCTCGGACACCCGGGCGGTTCAGGCCGGGGCGGCCTCGGCGGCTCCCGCCACCTCGACCAGCGCCGTGAACGCCGCAGGGTCGGTCACGGCCAGGTCCGCCAACACCTTGCGGTCGACCTCGACGCCGGCTGTCTTCAGCCCGGCGATGAAGTTGCTGTAGTTGGTTCCGTTCTGGCGACAGGCCGCGTTGATCCGCTGGATCCAGAGGCGGCGGAACTGCCCCTTGCGGGCCCTACGGTCCCGGAAGGCGTAGTTGCCGGAATGCATCAACTGCTCGTTGGCCGAGCGGAAGGACCGGCTCTTGTTGCCGTAGTAGCCCCGGGCCGCCTTCAGGACGGCCTTGTGGCGCTTCTTGGCTGTGACGGCTCGCTTGACTCTGGCCATCGTCGACTCCTTGCTTCACGTGGGGGGATTTCGGTGGTCGGCCACCCCGATGGTGGCCATGGGCCCCTGGTCGGGGCCCTCTTTCAGGACTGGTCGGGCATTCAGATTCCGAGCCGACGCCGTACGGCCTGCTCGTTGGAGGAATCCACATCGCTCATCCTGCCCAGGCGGCGCTTCCGCTGCGGCGACTTCTTCTCCAGGATGTGGCTGAGGTTGGCGTTGCGGCGCTTCAGGCGACCGGTGCCGGTCACCTTGATGCGCTTGGCGAGGCCACGGTGGGTCTTCATCTTCGGCATGTCGTATCTGCTCCGGTTGTGGGGGGAGTGGTCAGGAGGTCTCGGCGGCCGTCTGGGTCTCGGCGGGCTGAGCGGTCGTGTCGGTCTCGGTGGCTTCCTGCTCGGCTGTCTCGGCTGTCTCGGCGGTCTCGGCGGTGGCGGCGGCGGCCGTCTCGGCGGCTTCCTGCTCGGCGGTCTCGGCGGCCACCTCCTCGGCACGACGGTCCTCGGCAGCCTCACGCTGACGGCGGGTCGCCTGACCCGGCACCAGGACCATGATCATGTTGCGCCCGTCCTGCTTCGGATAGACCTCGACGCGGCCCACGTGCGACACGGTCTCGGCCACCCTGTCCAGGATGCGGCGCCCCAACTGGGGATGCTGCATCTCCCGACCGCGGAACATGATCGTGACCTTGACCTTGCTCCCGTCACCGAGGAACCGCTCCACCTTCCTGGTCTTGGTGTCGAAGTCCCCGGGCCCGATCTTGGGTCGGTACTTCATCTCCTTGACCAGGACGTGGGTGGCCTTCTTCCGGGACTCCTTGGCACGTTGGGACTGTTCGTACTTGAACTTCCCGTAGTCCATGATCCGGCAGACCGGCGGGTTCGCCATGTCGGCAACCTCGACCAGGTCCAGATCCAGGTCCTGGGCCATGCTCAACGCATCGGCCAGTGGCCGGATCCCGATCTGCTCGCCTTCCGGCGAGACCAGCCGCACCTCACGGGCGCGGATGTGATCGTTGATCCTGGGTTCCTGATTGGTCGGGGCCGCTATTGGTCGTCGCTCCTGTGCAGCACGCAGGCTCTCCTCCTGTGTGGTCGGTTGGGTCGCCCGCCGCCCCAAAAGCAGGAACGGCGGATGCCGGGAAGCCGACACCCGCCAATGGGCGACACCCGGGCTCCCCTACGGAACAGGATGCTCCAGGAGGTGCGCCGACGGCCCGACGAGATGAAGACCCGTACGCACCATCCGCCCCTGATGTCGTAGGACGACAACGGGGGGTGGAGGTGGCCGGGTGGGGGTGACCCCCGCTTTCCGATCAGTTGTGGGGCCCTAGAGTACCAGCCTGATCCCGCGAGCGGTACGGGATCGCCGTACGACACGAGAAGACGAGGAGCCGCCGAGACGATGAGCAGCCTGTGGACACCCGGGGGCGAGCACCCGGTCGAGCCGTCCCCCGGGGACCCGTCGTCGGAAGACCTGTCCCCCGAGGACCTGTCCCCCGAGGACAGGGAGCTGGCAGAGGACCTGGCCAGAGAGATGGCCGCGGTGCAGGAACAGCTTGCGGCGGCACCGGCGGCCATGGTGGTCGCCAACCACGTGATGGGGTTCTACGAGCTGGCGGCCATCCACCTGTCGCAGCAACCCTCCAACCTGCTCGAGGCGGCGGTGGCGATAGACGCCATGGCCGGCGTCGTGGAGAAGTTGCCCGGCCGCCTGGGTGAGGCCGAATCCACGCTGCGGGATGCCCTGCACCAGATCCGGATGGCCTATGTGGGCGTCGAACAGGCCAACAGGGCCACCGAAGCCGACGACGCCGGTGACACAACAGGGGATGAGTCCGAAGACGGCGGCGAGGGCTGAGCAGCCGCCTGTCAGTGGACGATCTTGGAAAGGGGCAGTTCCAGGATGTCGGTGGCGCCCTGGTCGCGAAGCGCCGGGATCAGCACGTTTATCTCCGCCTTGGCGACCACGGTCTCGACCGCATAGCCGGAGTCGCCGAACAACTCGTTCACCGTGGGTGACTTCATGGTGGGGATGATCGCGATCACGGCCTCGAGGGCGTCGGCCGGCACGTTCATCTTCACGAGCACCTTGCCGCGCGCCTCGAGGGTTCCCTGGAGCAGCGTGTGGAGTTGCTGCATGGCGTGCCGCTTGTCTGGATCGGCGAAAGCGCCGGGGTTGGCGATGAGCTCCGTGTAGCTGGTGAGGATCGTGTCGATGATCCTGAGTCCGGCGGCACGCAGTGCCCTTCCCGTCTCGGTGACGTCCACCACCACGTCGACGATGTCGGGCACCTTGGCCTCGGTGGCGCCGTACGACAGCCGGACATCGGCGTCGACCGAGCGCTCGGCGAAGAACCGCTCCGTCAACACCGGGTACTCGCTGGAGACGCGGACCCCGGACGGCAGGTCGGACACCGATCCGTACGGAGAATCCTCCGGCACCGCCACCACGATCTTCACAGGCCGTGCCGTCGCCTTGGAGTAGTGCAGCTCGCCCAGGGAGACGATGTCGCTGTCGGTCTCCTCGATCCAGTCGCGACCGGTGATGCCCAGGTCGAACAGCCCGTCAGCCACATAGCCGCCGATCTCCTGCGGTCGCAGGATGCGGACCTCGTCGATCCGGGGGTCGTTCACAGAAGCCCTGTAGTCGACCGAGGAGCTGCGACGGACCGCCAGGTCGGCGGCCTCGAACAGGTCCAGGGTGGCCTTCTCCAGGGATCCCTTGGGGAGGACGATCTTCAGCACGGCGACGAACCTACCGGGTGCCCGGTGGACTCCCGCGGTCCATTTCGAGCCCGATCAGCCGTCCAGCACCAGATCCAGGCGCAGGTCGCCGCCCAGCGCTGTCACCGCCGCGAACCTGCCGCGTCGCAGGTCAGCCATGGTGGGTCCACCGGGCCCGGCGAACAGGGGGCGGCCGTCATCGCCACCCAGGATCGCCGGCGCCAGGTACACGACGTAGCGGTCGACCAGGCCGGCCCTGTGGAACCGACCGGCGACGTCGGCACCACCCTCTATCAGGAGCTGCAGGACACCGTCGGCGCCGAGATCGTCGAGCAGGTCGTCGAGGGAGCCGTCGTGGGCCACTGCAGGCCGCACCCTCGCCCCCTCGGGGACGACGCCCAGCACGATCCTGCGCGGGTCGTGGGCACCGGCATCGCCTGCCCCCGGCCAGTCCCGGACGGTCAGTTCCGGGTCGTCGGCACGCACGGTTCCGGCCCCCACACACACTGCGTCGCTCTCGGCCCGCAACCTGTGTACGTCGATCCGGGCCTCGGCGCCGGTGATCCACGCACTCGTCCCGTCGGGAGCGGCGATCCGACCGTCGAGGGTGGCAGCCAGCTTCAGGACCACGTACGGACGCCCCGTGCGACGGTGGTGCAGGTAGGGCTCCAGTTGGGCGGCGATCGCGTCAGCCTCGACACCGACCTCCACATCCAGACCTGCCTCCTCCAGGACCGTCAGGCCGCGGCCCGCCACCTCGGGGTCGGGATCGACGATGCCGACGACCACCCGGCCTACCCCCGCCTCCAGGATGGCCGTCGTGCACGGCCCGGTCCGACCGGTGTGGCAACAGGGCTCGAGGGTCGCGTAGAGGGTGGCCCCCCGGGCCTCCCCGCCGGCAGCCGCCAGGGCAACCACCTCTGCGTGGGACCCTCCAGGCGGGCTGGTGGCTCCGGCGCCGACCACCTCACCGTCGGCCACCACCACAGCACCCACCCACGGGTTGGGCGAAGTGCGACACCGGGCGGCTGCCGCCTCCTCCATGGCAGACCGCATGTGCACACCGTCGACCCTCGCCTGGTCGGTCATCGGCTCATCATCCGCGCCCACCGGCCTGCTTCATGGGGCGGGCCCGTCACCCGACGGATGGGGATCGGCATTGTCGACCAGCAGCCGCACCGCGTGGGGCACCACGTCGACCACCGCCTCGAGGCACTCCACGCAACCCGCCGACGAACCGGGCGTGTTGAGCACCAGGGCCGTTCCGAGCGTGCCCGCCACCCCGCGGG
>Ga0310122_10001657_pt1 | contig 14223 bp, 12 predicted proteins | sample CB6_Bottom_1051__FD_203503 | JGI IMG/M metagenome (GOLD analysis project Ga0310122, IMG submission 203503) | Marine microbial communities from Western Arctic Ocean, Canada - CB6_Bottom_1051 | ecosystem: Environmental > Aquatic > Marine > Oceanic | place: Canada: Western Arctic Ocean | collected...
ATAAAGGAAGGCCAATATCGTTTGGCATCCGAGGACTATTTGGAAGCGAACAAGATCAGCCAGTACCGGTTTATCCATTATGATCTTTATCGGGAATATTTTAGGTCGGTCAATAGCGAGTTTGGGAGCGTGGGAGGCGCCATTTTAAAAAACTTTGACCAAGTTTTTGAGACCTTACAATTCCAACAGGATAGTAGTTCCAGAGATGGGAAAACCGATATGGGTAAAGAAGTGCAGGAAAACCTTCCTGTGATAGAAGCGGGTTTGAAGGAGGGGGATGAAATCACTTTTCAGGAACTTGCCCTGAGTCCTGATGAGAAGGAGCGGTTTCAGGCTCTGGGCCCCATTACCCAAAAAGCAATTGAAGAAACGGATTGGGACCAACTTTCGGATGATTTGACTTCTTAATTTTTGCCCTCTAGCGAGGGAGGTAACTGGGCAATGACTTGGTTGGACCGAGACAACTCTTTGCTCGCCAGAAAAAGTTATTTACCCCTTCGGGGCACGAGAGCTGAGAAAGAATATCACGGCTACTGGCCCCACGCCTAGTGGCTCTCTGCTGATTATCATATTTCTTACTCACCCTATAAGAATTAGGTCGCATCTTGATCAAGCGGCAAGATCTCGAAAAGATTGAAATCCACTCCCTGGCTTCCTACGCGATGAAGAGCGGAGAAAGTAAAGGACGCCAGCATAAGGAAAAAGAACACCTCTACCGGACCCGGTTTCAAAGGGACCGAGATCGGATCATCCATACCTCAGCATTCAGAAGACTGGAATATAAAACCCAGGTTTTTGTCTATCATGAAGGGGACTATTACCGGACCCGCCTTACCCATTCCCTTGAAGTTGCGCAAATTGCTCGTTCCATTTGCAAATCCTTACAACTTAATGAAGACCTTACGGAAGCGGTTGCCTTGTCTCACGACTTGGGTCATCCTCCGTTTGGACATACAGGACAAAAGGTTTTGAACCAGTTGATGAAAGGTCATGGCGGTTTTGAACATAATAAACAGAGCTTGAGAATTGTGAAACTGCTCGAAAAACGTTATCCGGAGTTCGATGGACTCAACCTGACCTGGGAGGTGATGGAGGGGATTAGTAAACACTCTCAGGACGAAGACAATCCTATCACTTCTGATAAAGCGGTTCGTTTTCCTTCCTTGGAAGCCCAGGTTGCCGATTTTGCCGATGGTATTGCCTACAATGCCCACGATCTGGATGATGGGATCACCTCCAACCTGCTTGATCTGAGTCAGTTAAGAAGAGTGGCACTCTGGAAAGAGAATGAAAAAAGGTTCGATGAGCAATATACGGGCCTGGACTTTAAACTGAAAAAATACCAGGTGGTTCGAAGCATCATCAACGAAGTCATCAGCGATTTTCGCCAGGCTACGTGGAAGAATCTCAAACAGTATCAAGTCGGTACGGTGGATGATGTGCGTCGTGCTCCCATTCGTATTGCCGCATTTGGAAAAGAGGTCGCCGAGAAAAATAAAGAGTTAAAACAATTTCTCCATAAAAACATGTATTCCCACCGTAAAGTATTACGTATGGAATTTAAAGCTGAGTTGATGCTGGAAGGAATCTTTAAGGCGTATACTAAAATGCCCGAGCTACTTCCTGAATTGGTCCAGAAAGATTCAAAATGGGGACCGCGTGAACGCCAGATTTGCGACTATGTCTCCGGCATGACGGACCGCTATGCCATCAACGAACATAGAAACCTTTATTCAGCGGATGGGGGAAATTAACCCCAAACAAAACGATCCCTTCGTCATGCCCTTCAGGCCATGGTCGCCTCTTCTATAGGCCATCCATTTTCTTCGGTCCGGGGCCGAATGCATTTCCGTCCGCTTACCTTACATTTAACAACTCTTATTTGCCCTACCTGGATGAAATTGTTAATAAATATATTAAGCAAATAGGTTTAATGTTTGCGGAAAAGGTGAAATTATTTTTACTATCCGCTGGATATCTAATAAATGGATTGGGGTCGTTATGAATAAACCTATTTTAATGTTATTCAAGCTGACCTTTGCGGGACTTTTCCTATTCATGATGGTTTTCATCATGAATAGGAAATCAGCGATTACGACAGTTTTTCTTATTTGGCAATGGCTAATTATAATGCTGGCTTCCCATATTTTGAGGAGCCTGAATTCAATACACGTCCTCCTTTATACCCGTTTATTTTAACTCCCATAACCGCTTTACAACATTTAGGAGTATCCCCTAAGGATATATTAACGCTGGCGCATTTTTTTGCCCTGATATTCTCTTTTTCGTTTATAGCATCAAGTTATTTAATCCTGAAACTACTATTGATCTGCGAATTAGCGGCCTTGGGGGCTTTGTTGCTGATGATTCAGCCTGGTTTTCTGGTTTATTCTTTTGAGCCGATGGTGGATTTGCCCTGTTCTTTGCTATTGGTGCTGGCAATGCAATTCTATTTCGGGTATCGCAAAAGTCCCAACCTAAAAAACCTTTTATGGATTTGTTTGTGGATAGGATTAGGCATGGCCATGAAATACAGCCTTGTTGTTGTTCCGTTGATACTCAGCTTGGCGGAGATACTGGTTTTGAAAGATCGTAAAAAAATGAGCTGGTCAAATGTATTCCAAAGCAGGTTCATATATTTAGTCCCATTATTGTCTACAGGAATTTATTTCCTCGCCTGCCTGATATCTTTTGCTCCTAAATATGGCTGGACCTGGAAAAATTTAACTATGGCCTACAGTCCATTTTTTCGGCGAATTGAATACAGTGGCAGAGCCGATTTTCAATTTGATTTTATGGCAAATTTTTCTTTCCTGGAAATTCAGATGACTTTGCCACGGTTTATTTTGATGATTTTGGGGTTGTATTTATGTCTCAAGCATAAAGAATGGAAGAGCATGGTTGTCTGGAGCTGGTTTGTGGGATGTTTGGCATTTATTACTTTTGTCAATTGGGATTACCAGGTTCGTTACCTTTTTCCAGTCATGCCTGCCTGTTATTACTTCAGTCTTTATGCGGTGCAGAATATTTATAATTGGGTGCAAATAATTCTGGCGGGTAAAAGCTATTTTCCAGCTTTGAGAGCCGTTGTTTTTTTTCGCGCTTCTTGTCTTGCCGGTTATGAGTTTAGCTGGCGAGATCAAATCGCTGAGGGGTGATCTTTATCAAAAAGAAACTTCTTCTAAAATTGTTAGGAGGGTGAAGGAGTTATTCACTGAAAAGGACAGGGTGTGGTGGTTAGGCAATTATTATGCTCTTTATCGGCTGGGAGAACAAATTCATCCTCAAGACTGGTATTATAAAATCGATTATCTTGGAAATAACGCATTGAGCTTTTTAAGCGCTAAGAAGATTTGGACTCTTCCAGAACATACCTCCTATGAAATTTCTCCTAATATTACAAATGGGAATATACTTATTTATTACCCCAGCCCACTTGTTTCATCAAAATTTCTTCCTCCGCCAGAAATCCTTCCGCCAATTTTGGTGGGCCGAGTTTACCCCTTGGTTTATATGTTTGAAAAAAAATCCGGAAACGTTAAAAAGTTTCTAACTCAAGATGGAACTTCATCAATCCATTTGACTTCTGTAGAAGGTTGCCACATCGTTATTGAAATGAGCCGGAATGGCAACCGGGTTTCTGGAAAAATTTTATGGTTTAAACTCGACTCTCGAATTATTGAACCAAGAAGGGTGCAGAAAAATTTTTTCTACTTCAGGGCTAAAGAAGATATGGTTTTGCCGTTGGGTGGAAATTATTTTGAACAGATTCAGGAAATCACTCTTCTTCGCTATCAGGCTAAAGAATTTCGTTAATTCTGTTAAAGAGGAAAATTTATCATGGGATTGTTGTGCAGGACTCGCTATGAATAATATTCAATCTGTTTGTGTTTTTTGTGCATCCAGTCAATCGGTCGATGAATTGTTCAAACATACCGCTTGGGAACTTGGACGCGAACTGGGCAAGAAGGGGATTGAGCTGGTTTTTGGAGGGGCTTCGATTGGGTTGATGGGCTGCGTGGCTCGTGGAGCGCATGAGGAGAAGGGAAGGGTGATCGGTGTCCTGCCGGAATTTTTTACGGCCAAGGATATTGTATATTCCAAGGCCGATGAGTTGATCGTTACCCGGGATATGCGTGAACGGAAAGCAGTAATGGACCAACGGTCAGATGCATTCATCGTCTTGCCTGGCGGTATCGGCACCTTTGAAGAAGCAATGGAAATCCTTTCCATGCGGCAATTACATCTTACCGACAAGCCCCTGGTTTTTATCAATACACAGGGTTTTTATGAAGGACTGCGTGCGATATTTGAGGAGATGGTGGATTTAAAATTTGCCAAACCCAATATTCTTGATATGTTTGCGATTGTTCCGGACCCACATAGCGCTCTGGATTATTTGTTCAACCATGTTCCCCAACCGCCCGATAATAAATGGTTGTAAGAATTTGGGATAATTTTATTTTTGCTGGGGCAGTCAGTTTGCCTGAACCTCGACATCGGGATGAATGGCTTCTTTCAGGAATTGTTCAATGTATTGCAGGGTTCCGGTTGTTGAACTGGGGCAACTGCCGCAAGCCCCCTGATAGTGCACTTTGATGGTCTTGTCTTCCACAGACAAAAGATTGATGCCCCCGCCATCATTCGCTAAAGCAGGTCGAATGGCAATATCCAGCAGGGCGTTGATCACCTCGGTTTTTCGTTCATCGTTGTAATCGAAAAAATCTTCCTTATTGAAGTTTTCCAATACTGGATGGTCTTTATCTTCTCCCGCTTCATCATCTTTTTCATAAAATTTCAGATGCGCTTCTATAGTGCCGCCAATTTTTTCCATGATCGTGTGCCACCCCACGACATTAGACTTGGTAATGGTGACAAAGTTTTCTTTTACATAAACACTTTGTATTCCAAAAATATCAAATAAGGCTTTGGCCATTGGGTCATCCCCGGAATCATCCGGAGAATCGAACGTTTTCGTGCCTGCCTCAATGACTCTGCCATTTAAGATAAACTGGAAGGCGTCTGGGTTGGGGGTTGGTTGTATGCGGAGTACCTTGAATTGCCCTTCAATTGTGGGAGCGGAAACCTGACTTTTTTCTTTTTCCACAGCCACAGGAATCCCAAATTGTTTTTGTATCCAAGCTAAAAATCCCATGCGGTGCTCACAAAATTAATGTTTTAAAAATACTTCCTCTATTATATCTGAATTCTCGGCCATGGGGGGAATCAGATTCCCCCCTTTTCAAGAATACTCAATTGGTCTTTGAAAACATTGAAGCTTTCTATGTCGAAAAGGATAAATGTCACGGTCTTAATTCCGCTTTTCCGGGAAAGATATTGCCAAACGGCGGTAAGGAGGGTTTTTGCCGCAAGCTTTTGAGGGAACCCAAATATGCCAGTGCCGATTGCCGGAAAGGCGATAGACTTTAGTTCTTTTTCTTCCGCGCGTTGCAGACTATTGCTTGCGGCATTTTTTAGTTTTTCGACTTCATGGCCTTCCCCCCACCTGGGGCCGACAGCATGGATGACAAAACGTGCTTGTAGATTACCTGCTGAGGTGATTACTGCATTGCCCACAGGGCAAGACCCGATGCGGTTGCATTCTTCCTGAATGGACGGTCCCCCTTTACGACGGATCGCCCCAGCCACTCCTGCACCAAGAATCAGGTCTGAATTTGCAGCATTGACGATGGCATCGGCTGTGCTATCGGTGATATCGCCTTGTTCCAGTTGAAGGCAGGTATTATTGACTAGAATTTGCAACAGGAAGGTCTCCCGTTGATCCAAAACCCGCAGTATTGCGGGCGGTTTCACTTAATTGGTCGCTGAATATAAACTTGACCGTCTCTACTTTTTGAATGATCAACTGGGCGATACGGTCTCCGGATTGAATATGGATTTCCTCATCGGAATGGTTGAAGAGAAGGACTTTTATCTCGCCTCGATAATGCGAGTCAATCACTCCAGCTCCACAATCGAGCCCTAGTTTAACTGCCGGTCCACTGCGGGGCCAGATCAAACCGGCGTACCCTTCAGGAAGTTCCAGGTGAATTCCGGTGGCAACCAGTTCCCGGCCCCGAGGCGCAATTATCCGGGTTTCCACAGCTCTTAAATCGGCTCCGGCATCGCCCCTATGTGCATATTGAGGAAGATAATTACCCTTGCAGGGAACCTTAGATGAATCTATGGAGGTTTTGCTCACAATATTTTCCATAATTGGTTATTGGAGAGGATTATAAACAAGCGGGAGGGGGAAAGCGATAAAAAATAATTCGAGGGGGTCTCTATTTATTCGGTCCACTCGCCGTGGAGGCAGATAGCAAGGAGCTATTGAGCCGAGAGTGCGGTTGCTAGATACGTGATATTTTTCCTAAGCTTCGTGCTCCGCAGGGGTAAAAAGATATTGCTCATTAAAAACGGGAAAGAGGGTTAACGCCCCACCTTTCCCGAATAAAATCTTAAAGTGAATCCTTTAATTAACCGTCCTTGACATGGAGGCAAATACTAGCAATACCTATAAACTCCCGAAAAGGCGGGGCGTATCCTTTTAAAGAAAGGGGGCGGGTTACTATTGTGTCGGGCTAAACCCAACGTTAAAAAGAGGTTCCATTCAACGCCAATTGGATAGAGATCATCTGCCGATATTAAGCGGAGGATTCGGCTGGCGCTCAAAACATTTGGGGGTTTGGGAAGGGGTTTGAGACTGGCACACATCCCACTGGTTGCTTTTAACAAATCGAATTCGGGATGTATCGCATTCATTTTTATGGAACCCGCATTTCTAGTAACCCGCCGTTGGAAGATTTGTAACTGCTCTCAATTAATTCTTTCTCCCAAAACCTGAACAAGTACTTTTTATTGCACTTGAACATAAGACATAATTCCTTTATATTGTATGCTTTGAAGAAAGTACCACTACATATAGTACATGTCAAGGGCTAGTTTGAAAAAAATTGCGAAAAAACTTTTAAGTCCTTTTTATATATAGGTTTATGGGGGTGAAAAAACCGTTTTTTTTTAGTTTAATCCTTTGTCCACTATATAATGTATAGTATAGAAAGTAATATATACCATATAACGTGGGGCCCTTAAAACTAGCTTTTTATAATTCCTATAGTTTTTTAAATGCCTATTGAGGCATGAATTTTTCTAGTTCGATAGGGATGGCCTCGAGGAATTTATTCTTAACTCGATATTGTTGGTTTCCGGTTTGAACGATATATTCCTGCTCTTGGTCAAAAAGTTTCCCGACCTTTAAGGCGGCAACCTCTTCCAGTTCATTCTTCCAAAGGCTGATGGTGAACAAGGGGACATCCAACCCTGCAAGATTCTCAGGCAGGGGTGGGGTGACAATAGAATTAAATTCCAACCCTTTCAGGGTCCAAATCAGATCGTGGCCGATATGTTTGGTCTTTATTTTTTCAGGTTCTTCAAGGCGCCATTCCGACCCTTTTTTCTTTAACTCAAAAAGTTTGTCAGAAGTTTTGATTAAAATTTTATTAACTTCTTCGCTTTCAAAATCCAGCAGTTTTTTATTTCTTAAATCGTGAAGGTTACGAAACAATTTATTGACCACTTCTTTGGAAATTGAAAATACGGTTGATTCGCCGGTTCGGTTGGCGAATATCTGCTTACCATTGCTGGTTTGATTACCGAATTGCAGGGTCCAGGTTTTTCCGTCTTTCATTTTCAGGCCAAAAGATTTTCGGGGGATGTCCAGACCAAATGTTTTGGGGATGTCAAGGGAGATTTTTATGAACTCTGTAATCTTGGCTTCTTTGAGATCAAAGAGCAGGCTGTTAATGGTGGACAGGTCGGTGGTTGTTTTTATCGGGCTCTGGATGTCCCAATTATCGTTTTTCCCACGGACAAGGCGTATGGTTTCGTCTCCGGATCGCAAGGACAGTTCTAGAATTTCTTTTTCATCAAACACCAGCAATGTTTTTTCAAGAAACTCCACAGTTTTTTGGGAAAGTGTATCAAACAACCTGGTATCGGCCAGTACGATATTTTTAGAATCATTGATTTTGCAATAATAACCTTTTCCGTCTTTGGGGTTGCCCAAGGAAAGCGTGTGGATCTCACCTTTTTCACTTTCTAAAATCAGTTTCAGTTTAGGCGGATTCAGTCCATAGGATTCCAGAGAGTCCAGATTTTCATCCACAAACTCCCGGACCCTGGAAAATTGAATGGACTGAAGAAAATTCATGATGGCATCCTTGTCCCCCTGAGCACCAATATCTCCTGATATTGCCCAGACCGCACCCTTCTTTTTAAACTCCAGATTTTTTTTCTCGCTGATGATTTGTATGCGCTTGATATTACCGGTGCTGAAGTTAAGAAGGGTTTTATCGCGAAAACTGTAAACGGATTTTTCAAATCGGGATCTGGATGTAGGGGCCATCATCACGGCGGGGTGGCTTTCCCGCTTGATATAGAGATTGCCCCCCATAGGGCTTTCGTTACCTAATAACAGGGTTTCCTCTTTTTTATTTTCAAATTTAAAATGGATTTTAAGAAATGGGGTACTCAGGCCATAAATGGAAAGGTCTTTAGGATTTTCTTCCACTACCCGGGTTTTTTTAAGATTTTTGATTTCTGATAAAAAGGCTTCTGCTTCGGCAGAGTCGCCAAGGGCCGAAAGGGGACGGGTGAGATTCCAGCTGTGTGGGGCTTTGCGCTTTAAGGTTATAGGATTGCCATTGCCAGCTAGAGAAAACTCAAGCACCTTCTCCGTTTCTAGGGGAAAGATTTTTTCAGCTCGCTCTTTTTCGACTTTTTCCTTTTGTTCGGAGGGAAGGTCAACAAAGAAATAATAAAGAACCAGACCCAGGAATACAGCCGACATCAGGGCCGTTCCTTGAAACTTCATAGTCGGCGTCTCCTCCACCAAGTACGAATTCCTATTGTAGCAATCAACCCGGGAAACACAATGACACCCATTATGAATATTGTGTAGCCCCAGGGTTGTGTCATTTGAATAGGTGTATTCTTTCTTTCTTTTGGGCGAATGGAAATCAGGTTTTCCTCTTCCGCAAGCCAGGAAATGGTGTTGAGGAAAAAATCTCCATTTCCTGAAAAGTTGGTGTAGCGATTATTGGAGAAATCAGAATCGCCTACCACCAGCAGGGTGGCCTTTAATGTAGGTTTATTGTTCTTCGCCGCTTCTAAATTTTCAGGGATAGCAGAATTTTCCTCAGCCTCTAAAATTTTTGTGGCGATGACTGCGACAGAAACCGGCCCTTTGACATCCTTGCTCTCGTCATATTGGACGGTGCCGGAGTCAAAATCGGATTCTGCCCAGCTGTTAGCGCCGGTTTTCAAAAGTTCCGTTGTGGTGATGCCTGCTACTGGAATTCCCCGAACTGATCTTATAATTGGGAAAATGGTTGCCAGAACAAAGTCGCTGGTGATCTCATGAACCGTATATTGATCGACAACTGGTGCCGCAAAATCTCCTCCGAAAAGCTTGGACATGGGGTCGATGACGATATCCTCTCCAAGCTCAATGCCCCATTTTTTGAGAAAAGCCTCCATCCTGGATGAGGATTTTGGATCTACGAGCATGAAAACCGAACCCCCAGAGTTTAAATAGTTATCAATAATTTCTTTCTCTTCATCCTGAAACGGTTTTTTGGGGCCGGGAATGACCAGTACCGAAGCGTCTTTGGGGATTTCCCCCGACTGGAGCAGTAACAACGGCTTGACGACAAACCCATCCTGCTCAAGATTTTTTTTGGCGGTGGAGTACCCCTCATTTTCGGTGCTTCTTATATTGCTCTCGCCATGCCCCTCAAGAAAATAAATCACCTTTTGTTCATCGCGGGTTACTTTTAAAAGCGCGTTGGTGATGTTTTCCTCGGTTGTGTTTTGAATCTTGGTTTCCTTGGCACCGCTTTCAAGCGCCACGGTTCCATATGTAGTGACACCATATTGCTTGGTGACTGAGGGGTTTTTGTCCGGGTCCACATACTTAAGTTTAATTTTATTGGTTTCTTCAAGATAACCGGCAATCAAATTGGCAAAGGCGATCTTTTCCGCTGAGTCGGTTTGGAAAAAAGCCGTCAGCTTAACTTCGCGAGGAAGATTAGAAATAAATTTTTTGGTTTGGGGTGCCAGGGTAAAGTACCCTCCTTCCGTAAAATCAAAACGATGTTTATGGCGGAAGGTAAGCAGGTTCAAAAAAATCAATATGCCCAGGAATATGGCGGTCAGGACCAGAGTGTTGGCGCCGTATAGCGCAGAACGCGAGGAAAGATTCTGCCTCAAATTTGAGCCTTCGGTAATGAAGAAAAAAATTCCGTTAATCAGACAGATGGCCGTCAGCGAGGTCGATACGCTTTTGAGATCGGGAAGGACAATATAAAAAAACAGGGCGATAAAACCTGTTGTCAGAGCCAGCCAACCTGCCATGGGCCCGAGTTTTTTCATTGTTTCATCTCCATCGATTGGAATCCAGCACGCGGTGGCAGAGGAAAAGGCTGAATAAGATAAAGCTCAGGTAATAAACCAGGTCGCTGGTGTCGACCAGGCCTTTTAAAAAACGGTCCAGATGGTCGACAATGGAAAGGTATTGAAGTACTTGCCCGGTGGTGGAGCCCGCGGCCTGGGCGCCCCAGCCGATGACCCACATGAATAAGGAGAATCCGAAGGTCAAAACGGCGGCGACAATTTGATTGTCTGTTAGGGATGAAGCGAAGATCCCTACTGACACAAAACAGCCTGCCATCAATAAAACCCCTAAATAGCCGGTAACAACAGGGCCGGGCTCAGGCTCTCCCAACAGAAATAGGAAGCCTACGGAATAGGAGGAGATTAAAATCATCACCGCCACCACAATCATACAGGCCAGGAACTTGCCAAGAATAATTTCCCTAAGATGAACTGGGGATGAAAGCAGGAGGCGGAAAGTTTTCATTTTTTTTTCATCCGCAAAGCTACGCATGGTGATAATTGGGATGATCATCAATAGAATAACCGACATGTTTTGCAAACTGGGTTCAATTACCATTTCGTTCAGGTTCAGGTTCATTCCCATAGCCTGGAGTTGTCTTGCCTGAAAACTCTGGAAACTAAAAAAATTCAGGATATTAAAAAACATAAAACTGTATATGATTAAAAAGACCGTGGTGACCACGTAAAAAATGGGTGAGTTGAAAAATGACCCTAAATCCCTCTTTGCTATGATCCAGGTCATTCTCATGCCTTTACATCCTTTTCTTCAATGGTTAGTTTGAGGAATACATCTTCCAGGGTTAAGGAGAGGGGTTTGATCTCAACAAGGCCCCATTGGTTTTCCAAAGCCAGGCGGGCGATTTCATCTTGAAGATTGGAATTCAATTCGCATTCAAGCAGGAATTGGTTTTTCTCTCCGGGTAAAACTGAAAGTACCTGCTTTAGGGAGTTTAATTTTTCCTCAACTTTATTACCGTCATTCCTGATGGTCAGGGAGAGACGGTCGCTTTTTCTCAGTGAGGCGGTCAAACCTTCCAGGGAATCCACCGCCGCGATTTCTCCTTCGTTGATGATGATGACTCTCTGGCATATTTGTGCGATTTCAGGAAGAATATGTGAACTGAGGATGATGGTGTGCGATGCGGCAAGTTCCTGGATCAGTTTGCGGATTTCTATAATTTGAATGGGATCCAGGCCAATGGTCGGTTCGTCAAGAATAAGAATATCAGGATCGTGCACCAGGGCCTGCGCCAATCCAACGCGTTGCTGATATCCTTTAGAGAGCCGCCCTATGATACGATGACCGACATCTTTCAATGAACAATTTTCGATCACTCTCTCTACGGCGGTTCCTGTTTGCTTGCCTGTCATTCTCCGGATTTTCGCCGCGAACATCAGGTAATCGCGAACACTCATGTCAGGATAGAGCGGCGGATTTTCTGGCAGATAGCCAATTATTTTCCTGATCTCAAGCGAATGCTCAAAGATATCGTATCCTCGGATTCGGGCCGTCCCGCTGGATGCGGGAAGGATGCATGAAAGAATATTCATAGTCGTGCTTTTACCCGCCCCATTTGGGCCTAGAAAGCCAACGACTTCCCCCTGTGCTACTTGAAAAGTTAAATTGTTGATAGCCTTTCTTGGACCATAGTGCTTGGTAAGATTTTCAACCTCAATCATCCGGGTTCTCCAAAAGACTGTATTCTTCCCAAGGGGTTCTCAACTTTTTGGACCAGAAGAAAAATGTGAAGTGAATTATCATGCAGGAAATACTCGTACCAAAAACTAGCACAGGGTATGTGTGGTTTTCAATTAAAAATTTTTAATATTGAGTCGTCTGACGGACTGGGCTTATGTATTGAACAGACCCCAAATCCATATTCGGATGTAATGGTTTTAAAATTCATCCGACAATCACACGTTTGCCCTTCTGTTGTGCTGATTGATAAATGGCGGAAATGACTTCAAGGGCCCGTAACCCATCGATACCTGTTGAGGTTCCGACTTTTCCTGTTCGAATTGTTTTGAGCATTTCGCGCGCTCCTCCGATAAAGGGAGACTCGTATTTTTTGGGTTCAGGAAAAGGAATTTTCTCCAGCTCATGAAAGCCGGTGAAACGCTGGCTTTTTTTTGCGACATACAGTTCCCGTCCGGAATTGCCAATGAGTAATCGGCCTTCTGAGCCCTGAATATCTAACTCGAAATTAAAATATTTTCTCGCTCCACCACCTTCAATAAATCCAATGGCGCCATTTTTAAAACCCAGCATGGCATATGCGGTTTCTTCGATATACTTTTTTCCTCCTGGTCTGGTTTCATGTCCCGAGACCCAGCCTACAGGGCCGCCGAAATAAAGCAGGAGGTCTGTAAGGTGAGTGCCATCATGAAAGAGGGGCCCGCCACCGTAGTCTGATACAGGTAGCCTTCCTGGTTTCCAACTCAAGGTATTGCCAATGAGAGTTTTTATTTCTCCTATTTTCCCGGAGAGGATTAGTTTGCGGGCTTGCTGGTAGTTAGCGTCCCACCTTCTTTCGTGATTGATAATCAGGGAGATATTGTTTTTTTTACAAACACGAACCATTTTCCGTGCCTGAATCAGGTTGATGGCAATAGGTTTTTCACAGAAGATACCTTTGATTCCCGCCTTCGCCGCCGCAAGTGTCATGCTTGCGTGGAGCGAGGTCCAGGTGGCGATGCAGAGGATATCCAGATCCTCCTTTTCCAGCATTTCTCTGTAATCAGAATATAATCCAGTTACATTCCAGTGTTTTCCGAATTTCTGCAGTCGTTCAGGGTCAATATCACAGCCCGCGGACAAATGGATTGCGGGCAAGGCTGAAAAGCCTCCGGCGTGGGTACAAGGTTTCCCGCGCAGGGGGTCTTCTTCCAAAATGCTACCTATTCGTCCACAACCAACGATTCCTGTTTTAAATTTTTTCACGGAAAATCATGAAGAGAAGATTTTTTTCACGGTCGAAATAATTATAGCTATTATAACACTGGATCATTGGGAAATATTTGGTTGGACGACGTGTGGGATTACAAAGCAAAATCATTCTTGTTTTAACAAAAATGATTTTGCTGTCCGGAGCCTTTTGTAAATGGCCCCGGTTTGCGGTTTGGATGGAAGGTTAAACGGGTCGGTCGTGATTGAAGGCCACGTTTTGATATTCGCTGATTCCTTTGCTGAGACGCAGTTGCTGCTCCCCGGGTATCTGGCGAACTTCTTTACCTGTTTCATCATTGACAACTTCGATGATGATTTTCTGGGATTCGGGATCTATGTGGACCCGGGTTTTATTTTCGGAACCCGCCAGCCCCGTATTGTCAGAGGAAATATCGTTGTCATCGGAAATGATTTTCACCGTATTCAGTTCGGTCCGGTTGCCTGAAACCTGCCCACTGGAATCTACTTGAGGAGGGCCTGCGGTTCCTTGCACCTGCGATTTCGCAGGTTGATACTGGGGCGAAAAGCCCACATTAAACGCTTTTGGAAATATGGTTAATGACATTTTAAATCTCCAAATTATTGTTGAACGAAATGCAGGGAAGCTCAAGCCTCCCTCATCTCATCATTTACATTATTGAATTCCTTCAAACAGTGTCAAAACTGTTTGAGGAATCAGATTGGCCTGTCCAAGCATAGCGACGCCTGCCTGAACCAGAATCTGGTTTTTGGTCAGGGCGGCCAGCTCCTCTGCTATATCAGCGTCTCGAATGGTTGATACCGCCCCCGTCAAATTCTCGATTTGCGAATTGAGGTTGTTC
>Ga0310122_10001659_pt1 | contig 14222 bp, 10 predicted proteins | sample CB6_Bottom_1051__FD_203503 | JGI IMG/M metagenome (GOLD analysis project Ga0310122, IMG submission 203503) | Marine microbial communities from Western Arctic Ocean, Canada - CB6_Bottom_1051 | ecosystem: Environmental > Aquatic > Marine > Oceanic | place: Canada: Western Arctic Ocean | collected...
GCGCTCCAGGACCGCCGGTGGGACCATCAGGCCCGCCGGTCCGGCAGGAACCGGAAGGCATCGCGTACCTCGGCGACCCGACCCGGGTCCACGTCGGCGATGACGACTCCCTCCTCATGGTCGACTCCCTCGGCGAGCACCTCACCCGACGGGTCCAGGATGACGCTGTCGCCCGCATAGGTGAGGCCGGCGGCCTCTCCCACCCGGTTCACGCCCACCACGTACGCCTGGTTCTCTATCGCCCGGGCCCGCAGCAACGTCCGCCAGTGGTTCCGACGCGATTCCGGCCAGTTGGCCACCACCAGGTACACGTCCGTGCCGGTGGCGCGTTCCCAGAAGGCATTGGCGAACCGGAGGTCGTAGCAGACGAACAGCGAGATTCGCAGGCCGCCGATGTCGACCGTCACCGCCTCGTCGCCGGCCCGGTAGTGCTGGTGTTCGTCGGCGAACGTGAACGGGTGGAGCTTGTCGTAGTGGTGCCTGGTCCCGTCCGGTCCGACCAGCAGGAAGCGGTTCACAGGGTGGGCGTCGTGCCGGTCCCGGGTCGGTATGGAGCCGCCGATCCACACACCATGGGTGGCAGCCCGATCGGCCAGGAACTGCTCGGTCGGACCACCCGGAGGCTCCGAGATCCGGTCGGCGGCCAGCGAGAATCCGGGACCGAACATCTCGGTCAGGACGATGAGGTCGGCGCCATCGGCCGCCGCTGTGGCGATCATCGGTGCCAGGTGGGCACAGGTGGCCGCGGCGTCCTCCCAGTGGATGTCGTGCTGCAGGGCCGCGATCCTCATGGCACAATGCTGCCAGACCCGCAGCCGTGATCCTCACGGCAGGGAGGCCCCGGACCCGTTGCCACGGTCGCCAGGGGATCAGGCCGTCAGGCCCGCCAGCCTGTCCATCGCCTCGTGGAGCACCTCGAAGCGCTTGCAGTAGGCGAACCGGACGATCGAACGCCCCTCCTCTGCGTGGTCGTAGAAGACACGGTTGGGCACGGCCACCACGCCGCACCGCCCGGGAAGGTCCCGGCAGAAGTCCATCCCGTCGTCGTAGCCCACCGAACGGACGTCGGCGGTCAGGTAGTAGGTGCCCGATGCGCCGTGGACGTCCAGACCCGCGGCGGTCAGGCCCGCCGAGACCAGGTCCCGCTTGGCACACAGGTCGGCGGCCAGGCCCTCGAAGTAGTCGTCGCCCAGGTTCAGAGCCGTCACCATGGCCCGCTGGAACGGGGCACCGCTGGTGAACGAGAGGTGCTGCTTGACGGTGTGGACGGCGCCGATCAGGTCGGTCGGTCCATGGGCCCAGCCCACCTTCCACCCGGTCAGGCCGTACGACTTGCCACCGGAGGAGATCGTCACCGTGCGCTCAGCCATGCCCGGGAGGGTGGCCAGGGGAACATGCCTCGTGCCGTCGTAGGTCATGTGCTCGTAGACCTCGTCGGTCACGACGAGTAGGTCGTGCGCGACCGCCAGTCGGGCTATCACCCCCAGTTCCTCCGGGGAGAAGACCTTGCCCGTCGGGTTGTGGGGCGTGTTGAGCAGGATCAGCCGGGTCCCGGAGCCGATGGCCGCCGCCAGGTCGGCTTCATCGAACGAGTAGTCGGGAGCCCGGAGGGTGACTGCCCGGCGTACCCCGCTGGCCAGGGCGATGACCGCGGCGTAGAGATCGAAGTAGGGCTCGAACACCACCACCTCGTCGCCCTCGGACACCAGCGCCATGATCGCCGCCCCAATGGCCTCCGAGGCTCCGGTCGACACCATCACGTCACCCGGGTCGACCTCCTGGCCGTAGAACCGGGCCTGGTGGTCGGACACGGCCTGACGCAGTTCGGGAATGCCGCGATCCGGCGGGTACTGGTTGTGGCCGGCCCGGATGGCCGCCACCGCGGCGTCGAGTACCTCGGTCGGGCCGTCGGTGTCCGGGAAGCCCTGACCCAGGTTGATGGCCCCGGTGCTGGCTGCCAGCGTCGACATCTCGGCGAAGATCGAGAGTTGATGGCCCTGCATCCTGGCGACCAGGTGCGGGTTGGGTGGGGCCATGGCGACCGACGCTACCGGCCTCCCGACGACAGACGGAGTGGCGACCGGCTCAGGCAGGTGGGTGGCCGGCTCCGACCGGGTCAGGCGGTGCTGATTGCCGACCAGACCTTCTCAGGCGTCATGGGCATGTCCAGGTGGCGGATACCCCACGGCGACAGGGCGTCGATCACGGCGCTCTGTACGGCGGCCGTCGAACCGATGCTCCCCGACTCGCCGATGCCCTTGGCGCCCAACGGGTTCCTGGGCGTCAACGTCTCCATGAAGCTCCGCTCGTAGCTGGGCACCTCCATGGTCGACACGGCGGTGTAGTCGGCCAGGTTGGTGGTCTGCGGGTTGCCGTCCTCGTCGTAGCGGAACTCCTCCAGCAGCCCCTGGGCGATTCCCTGGGCCAGGCCGCCGTGGATCTGGCCGGCGGCCAGGAGCGGGTTCACGATCCGGCCAGAGTCGTCCACCGCGACCACCCGGTCGATGGTTACGTGGCCTGTCTCGGAGTCCAACTCGACGACCACGATGTGGGTGCCGAACGGGAACGTCGCCCCGTCCTGGGAGTGGTCCGACAGGCCCGCCAGCTCCTCGTCGGCCGCCGCTGCGATCTCCGCCCAGGAACGGGCCAACGAAGGCGTGCCGGCCACGTGGAAGGCGCCGCGTTCACGATCCAGCACGACGTCTCCGGGTGCCGCCTCAAGCAGGTCGGCGGCGGCCTGGCGGGCCAGGTCCACCAGCTTCTCCGATGCATCGGCCATCGCCGAGCCGGCTATCTGGACGGAGCGGGACCCTCCCGTGGTCGAGCCGGAGGGGATGACCTCGGTGTCGCCGTGGAACACCTCGATCGAATCCAGCGGCACGCCCAGACGGTCGGCCACGATCATCGCCCATGTGGTGTGGTGGCCGGTTCCGATCGGCGTGGCACCGGTGGAGGCCAGCACGGTCCCGTCGCTACGGAGCCGGACCTCGCCGTACTCGCTACCGCCGAAGCCGGTGATCTCCACGTAGGTGGCTACGCCGATGCCCATCTGGACGGGGTCTCCGGCCTCGCGTCGCCTCTGCTGCTCGGCCCGCAGGCCTGCGTAGTCGGCGGCGGCCAGGGCACGATCCAGCGATTCCTCGTAGTCGCCACTGTCCATGGAGGTACCTGTGGGGGTGGTGTACGGGAAGGCCTCGGAAGCCAGCAGGTTGGTCCGCCGCACCTCGACCGCATCCATGCCGACCTCGGCGGCGAACAGGTCCATGGCGCGCTCGACTGCGGCGGTGGCCTCGGGTCGCCCGGCCCCCCTGTAGGCACACGTCGGTGCCGTGTTGGTGGCGACGCTCACCGCCGAGAACTCCAGGTTGGCGATGTCGTAGACGCCGCTGGCCAACTGCCGGGTGAACTCCGGCAGGAACGCCCCCCACTTCGGATAGGCCCCGCAGTCCTGCACCACGTCGAGGCGGTAATGGGTGACCCTGCCGTCACGTGTGCCACCGATCGTCACAGTCTGGGCCTGCGCCCGCCCGTGGACGAAGGCGGAGAGGTTCTCGGTACGGGACTCGACCCACCGGACCGGGCGACCGACCAGGCGGGAGAGCTGGCCCACGATGACCTCCTCCTCCGAGACCATTCCCTTGGCGCCGAATCCTCCACCGATGTCCTTCACCAGCACCCGGACCTCGGACGGCTCCATGCCGAGGCACTTCGCAGCGCCGTCCCTGAAGTCGTGCGTGCCCTGCGAACTGGCCCAGAAGGTGAGCTTCCCGTCGGCGAACGAGGCGGCCACCACCCGTGGCTCGATGGAGACGCCTGCGACCCGTGAGTTCCAGAGCTCCTCGGTGACCACCACCTCACAGCCCGAGAAGTCGATGGCGCCGGCCGACGGGATCTGCCACATGACGTTGTCGTGGCGTGTCTCGAACAGCACGGTCTCTGCGGCCACGGCGTCGTCGAGCGAGACCACGGCGGTCAACGGCTGGATGTCGGCCCAGACGGACTCGGCGGCATCTGCGGCCTGGTAGGCGGTCTCGGCCACCACCACCGCCACCGGCTCACCCACGAACCGCACGCGGTCCCGGGCCAGGAACGGGCGGACGGCCTCAGAGGCGTAGAAGCCCATGGGTGGTGGACGGTCCTCCAGGCCCAGGTCGACCGACGTGTAGACGGCCACCACGCCGGGCATCGACCGTGCGTCATCGACGTCGACGGAGAGAATCTCACCGTGGGCGGCGGTCGAACGCACGAAGTGGGCGTGGAGGAGGTCGTCAAAGGGCTGGTTGGCGACGAACTCGCCGCGACCACGGATGAGCGTGGCGTCCTCGCGACGCAGCACGGCGTTGCCCAGGATCGAGGTACTCGACTGGCCGGGGATGCCCCTGGCCGGAATGGTTCCGCTCACCGTTCAAAATCTCCTGCCTCGTCAACCTGAACTTGTCGGCCTGATCCCCACCGGGCTGATTGTCTACTCGTTTTTCGATCGGGTTGCCGTCCGGGGAAACGGGTCCGACGGTCGAGCCTGTCGGCTCATTCGAGGGGATACCGCTCCAGCAGCTTCCGGGCTATCACCATCTTCTGGATCTCGCTCGTGCCCTCGCCGATGATCATCAGCGGAGTGTCACGAAAGTAGCGCTCCACGGGGAACTCCGTCGTGTAGCCGTTGCCACCGTGTATCCGCAGGGCGTCGGTGGCGATCTCGAAGGCCGCCTCCGAGGCGAACAGCTTGGCCATGCCGGCCTCCATGTCGACCCTTTCGCCGGCGTCGGCCCGACGGGCGGCGTCGTAGGTCATGAGGCGGGCCGCCTGCAGCTTGGTGGCCATCTCGGCCAGCTTGAACTGAATGGCCTGGTGCTCGAATATCGGCCGACCGAAGGTCTCGCGCTGCTGGGCGTAGCGCATAGCCGCCTCGAAGGCAGCCTGGGCCACCCCGACGGAGCGCGACGCCACGTTGATCCGCCCCAACTCGAGCGCACTCAGGGCGTAGCGGTGACCATGGCCTATGCCCTCGTCGCCACCCAGCACGTTGCCGTAAGGAACCCTGTGGTCCACGTAGGACATCTCGACCGTCTCGAGGCCCCTGTAGCCGAGCTTGTCGATCTTCTTCGAGACCGAGATCCCCTCGAAGGACTCCCCCGGCTCCTTCTCGACGACCAGGCAGGTGATCCGGTCATCCGGGGTCCGGACCATGAGCATGACCAGCGAGGACCGAACACCGTTGGTGACCCACATCTTCGTGCCGTTCACGACCCACTCGTCGCCGTCCCGCTCGGCCCTGCAGCGCAGCGCCCCGGTGTCACTGCCCGCGTCCGATTCCGACAGGGAGAAGGCGGCGCGGAACGACCCATCGCACATGCGTGGCAGGAACCGCTGCTTCTGCTCCTCGGTACCGAACCAGGCGATCATCGTGGCGCCGATCTTGTGGGTGTTGAGGATCCCGGCCAGGGACATGAAGCCCCGAGACAACTCCTCGATTATCCGCGTGTACGTCGTGATGTCGAGGCCCAGGCCGCCGTACTCCTCCGCGATCGTTGAGCCGAAGAGTCCGAATTCGCACATCTGGTCGAACATGGCCTGCGGGAAGGTGTCGGAGTGCTCGAACTCGGCGGCGTTCGGCATGACGTCGCGTTCGACCCACTGCCGGATGGTGCCGACGATCTCGTCGGCCAGCGCCTGGTCGGTGGTCATGGTCGTCTCCCATTCATGGGGTTGTCTCGGGGTCGTACCGGTCCCGGGTCGGTCCCGGATCCGGGATTTTCCCGGGGTGGTCTCAGGTCGCGTCGGTATCCCGATGCTGTGTCATTGGTAGCAGGTAGTTCCAGAAGTAGAACCCGGCACCGGCATCCTTCATCGCCACACGGGCCCGCTGAAGGTGAATCCCTCCAGGTCGGCCGGCCCACTGTGCAGCTGCTCGTCGCCCATCGTGTCTCCGGTCTGTTGGTCGATACGGGTCCTCGCGGGCTGTTGCGCGCCGGCCCCCGCTGTCTGTTGCCGACAGATTCTCACAGCCCGCCGAGGCACTGGACGAGACGGGCCGCAACCCGATACGGACCTCACGGGACGGGTCGGACGGACCAGCCGGGTCAGGTGGCTTCCGAACGGGCCGTCGCCCCGATCCGACCCAGGAGTGGACCGGTGGCGAGCAGCGAACCGGCGGCCACCAGCGAGCAGAACAGGAAACCTCCAGGTCTGTCGGTGAGGGCCACCACGCCTCCCACCAGGAACCCGCCCAGGCCGACTGCCAGGTCGAAGGCGACGCTGAACGACCCGATTGCATGGCTTCGCTCCGACTCCGGTGCCCTGTCCACCATCAGCACGAAGAGGGCCGGGAACAGGAAGCACTGCCCCAGGGCCATCACCACCGCCCCGATGTAGACACCGGTGGGCGTCGTCCAGAGGCCGAACACGGCCAGGCCGGCCGCGCTGAAGCCCAACGACAACCGGGTGGTCGCCAACGACCCCAACCGGTCGGGGATCCTGGCCCCGAGCAACCGTACGGCCACGACGATGGAGGCGAAGAGGGCGAAGACCGAGCCGCTGGAGGACACCCCGACGCTCTCGGCGTGCAGGGAGATGAACGCCAGGAAGCCCGAGTAGCCGAGCAGGCCTATGAACAGGACGAGACCCGGTCGGATGGCCGCCGGATGGAGGCGCCACCGCAGCAGTGGCCCCCGGACGGGGTCGTCGGGACGGCCGGGGGCCGCATGGGCGAACAGGAGCGGAACCAGGCCCAGGAGGGCGGCGACCGTGAACGCCCGGTCGTAGCTACCCGTCTCGTACAACCACTCTCCGAGTCCCGGTCCGATGGCCAGACCGGTGTAGAGCGTCACCGTGAAGTACGACGTCGCCTCACCACGACGGTGCGGTGGTGCCAGGTCCTGGATGGCCGAGGTGACGCCGATGAAATAGGCGGCCTCTCCCACTCCCAGCACCAGCCGGGCACCGATCACGGCCGGCACGCTGGCCGCCGGGACCAGCAGGAGCATCGACAGGGACACGACCAGTGATCCACCCACCAGGAGGAAGCGGCGACCCCTCCGATCTCCCAGCGGCCCGATCAGCGGTCGCAGGATCGCCGCCGAGAATCCGAAAGCGCCGACCGACAGCCCCACGGCCAGTCCCCCGCCTCCCAGGTCGTGCTGCACGAAGGATGGGACCACCGGCCAGGTGGATCCCAGGGCCAGGAAGTAGGCCAGCGAGCCGCCGCAGAGGACCAGGAACCTCCCGGTGAGCAACCTGTCACCAGCCTCCGTCCGACCCATCGGCGCAGGGCACGACCCGACGGTCCGCCACCGGGCATCCACCTGCAAGGCTGCCGCGATGGCGAATGACCCTCGGAGCGACGTGCTCCGGCATGCAGACACGGCAATGGTGAGCACCATCGACCCGCTGGCGACGAGGGCGGGAGTCGATGCCATGGCCGCCGGCGGGAACGCCGTCGACGCAGCCATCGCCGCCAACTCGGTCCTTGCGGTCACCGCGCAGCACATGTGCGGACTCGGTGGTGACCTGTTCGCCCTCGTCCACATCGGCACCGGACCGCCGGCCTGCCTGAACGCCTCCGGCAGGGCCGGATCGGGCGCGGATCCAGCCGCCCTGCTGGCCGAGGGAAGCTCCCAGATGCCCCACAGGGGCGACGTCAGGTCGATTCCCGTGCCCGGCTGCGCGGACGGCTGGTGGGCCCTGCACCAGCGGTTCGGATCCCTACCGATGGCCGACCTCCTGGCTCCGGCGATGCACCTGGCCACCGACGGCTTCGCAGCCTCGCCACTCCTGGTGGGCATGGCCGTTCAGGTCCGTGACGTGCACGGCGCACAGGACTTCGCCGGCCTCACCGGGCCGGGAGGCCGCGTCACCCGCCCCGGCGTTGCTGCCGTGCTGCGTTCCCTCGCCGAGGACGGGCGCGACGGCGTCTACCTGGGGGCGTTCGGAGAGGAACTGCTGGCCGTGGGCGGCGGCGAGTACTCGGCCTCCGACCTAGCCACCCCGGGAGCCGACTGGGTGGACCCGCTGGGCCTCGAGATCTGGGGACACCGGGTGTGGACGGTTCCCCCCAACTCCCAGGGGTACCTGGCGCTGGCGGCGGCCCGCATCGCCGAGGGCCTGGACCTGCCTCGGGAGGACGACCCGCTCCGGGCCCACCTCCTCGTGGAGGCGGCGCGCATGGCCGGCCACGACCGCCCCGACGTCCTGCACGAGCACGCCGACGGTCGGGCGCTGGTGGACGATGCCCGCCTCGGGGCGCGCCGGGCGGGCATCCGGAGGGACTCCACAGCCACGCTCGGGGATGCCTGGAGGGACGGCGACACCACATACCTGTGCGCCGTTGACGGCAACGGCATGGGCGTGTCGCTGATCCAGTCGAACGCCGACGGGTTCGGCAGCCACCTCACGCTTCCGGACCTCGGCGTGTTCCTGCACAACCGGGGCATCGGCTTCAACCTGGACCCCGGGCATCCGGCCTGTTACGGCCCGGGTAGACGGCCTCCACACACGCTCGCTCCGGCCCTTGTGACCCGACCCGACGGTCGCCTCCGTGCCGTGCTCGGAACGATGGGCGGTGACGCCCAGCCCCAGATCGTCCTGCAGATGCTGGTGCGGATGCTGCTGGACGGGGCCGACCCCGGCCACGTGGTGGGTGGAGGACGCTGGGTGCTCACCGGCGGCGGCACCGGTTTCAGCACATGGGATGACCCGGATGCCTTGAAGGTGGTCGTGGAGGAGCATGCCCCGTTCAGCTGGGTCCCCGGGCTGAACGAGCGTGGCCATGCAGCGCTGGTCGACTCGGTCAACTTCGGCCATGCCCACTGCATCGAGGTCACGGACGACGGGCTCCGGGGGGCGGCGGATCCCCGCTCGCTCATCGGCGAGGCCGCAGGATTCTGACAGGCCTGGTCAGGCGTTGCGCGCCGGCACAGTGCATGATCAAACGATGGCCACACAGGAAGACGTCGCTGAGATGAAAGACGCCTCTCCAAGGAAGCAATACACCACGGTCGTCACGGAGCGCCAGATCGCAGCGCCCCGCGAGGTGGCCTTCGGCGCCCTCTGCGACCTGATCAGCGAGGCCACCGGCGGCCACGCCGTCGAGGGAGATCCCGCCCCGCACGGGCTGGGGGCCAGGCTGGAGTTCAGCCTGGGCGACCTGGACCTTGTCGAGGAGGTCATCTCGTTCGAACCACCGTGGCGTCGGGTCTACGAGTTGAGCGGCGCTCCTGTGGTCCTCTACCAGGGCACGACGTTGTTCACCGACCGGGGCCCGACATGCCTGATGGCCTGGTCGCTCCTGATCGACCCGCTGCCCGATGGTGGGAGCGATGGCTTCGTCTCCGATGCTGAAGCCTTCCTGACCCGCTTCGCCGACGCCGTGAAGGCCCGGGCCGAGGCAGAGACCCGCTCCGAGTCGGAGCCGGAGGCCTGAGCCACCACTACCCGCCAAGCCAGACCAGCCAGACCAACCAGACCAACCCCACCGGGAGACCAATGCGAATCGCCCTGAACGCCTCTGCTGAACTGCTCCACGCCGACCTGGGCCGCCTCCGCGCCCACGCTGCCCAGGCAGCAGATGACGGATTCTCCGGCTGGTGGCTGGCCCAGACCGGCCTCATCGACGCCCTCACGGCGTTCACGGCGATGGCGGATACCGCGCCGGACATGGAGTTCGGCACAGCGGTGATACCGACCTTCCCCCGCCACCCCACGGCCCTGGCGGGCCAGGCCCTGACAGCCCAGGCCGCCCTCGGTGACCGTCCCCTGGTGCTGGGCATCGGCCTTTCGCACCGCCCGATGATCGAGGGGATGCTGGGCCTGTCCTTCGAGAGGCCGGTACGCCATCTGATCGACTACCTCGAGGTCCTTCAGCCACTGCTGGAGACAGGCTCGGTCGCCTACAGCGGCGAGGCGTTCACCGCCCACATGGACACCGGCAGGCCGACGGACCGTGCCCCTTCTGTGATGGTGGCAGCCCTCGGTGAACAGACCCTGAAGGTCGCCGGCCACCGGACCGATGGGACGATCCTCTGGATGGTCGGACCGCGCACCGTCACCGAGCACATCGCACCGCGGATAACGGAGGCTGCGGCGGACGCCGGTCGAGACGCCCCCAGGATCGTGTGCAGCCTCCCGACGTGCGTCACCGACGACGCCGAGGCGGTCCGCTCCGCCGCAGCGACCGTCTTCGAGATCTACGGCCAGCTGCCCTCCTACCGCGCCATGCTCGACCGCGAGGGTGCACGCCATCCCGGCGACGTCGCCATCGTCGGAACCGAGGAGGAGGTGGCACTCCAACTGGCCGGGCTGGCCGATGCCGGCGTGACCGACTTCTCCGCCCTCGAGTTCGGCACGTCCACCGACGAGTTCACCCGGACCAGGGCACTCCTGAAGAGCCTGCTCTAGACGGAGACCCGCAGGGACGAGGGCCTGTCGGGACAAGGGCCCGCCCACGATGGCAGGGCTCTCAGGCCACAGAGCCACCAGCCAGCAGGTCCTTCAGCCAGCCGGACAGCACGGTCAGCCAACCCGTCCGCGGGCGCCTCAGGGGTCCAACCGGTCGGCTTCCTCGATCTCCTCGCGGCTCACGCCCAGCAGGAACAGGACGGCATCCAAGTAGGGAACGCTGACCGAGGCATCGACGCTGGCCCGGACCCTCGGCTTGGCGTTGAATGCGATGCCGAGGCCGGCGGCAGCCAGCATGTCGAGGTCGTTGGCCCCGTCGCCCACGGCAACCACCTGCTCGAGGGGCACCCCTTCGGCCTCGGCTATCTGGCGCAGCAGGCGGGCCTTTTCTGCCCGGTCCACCACCGGACCCACCAGGGCACCGGTGAGTCGGCCATCGACCACCTCCAGCCGGTTGGCGTACGCGTGGTCGATCCCGAGGCGTTCGGCCAGCACCCCGACCACCTCGATGAACCCACCGCTCACCACCGCCGTGGTGTAGCCCAGTCGGTGCAGTGTCCGACAGAAGGTGCGGGCACCCGGGGTGAGCCGGACCTGATCGGCGACTCGGTCCAGCACCCCGACGTCGGTCCCGGCCAGCAACGCCACCCGCTCCCGTAGCGACGCCTCGTAGTCCATGTCGCCGTGCATGGCCATCTCGGTGATGGCCGCCACCTCGGGGCCCACACCGGCTTCGACCGCCACCATGTCGACGACCTCGTCCTGGATGAGGGTCGAGTCCACGTCGAGTACCACGAGCCTCTGGGACCGCCGGGCCAGGCCCTCCCGGGAGACGGCCACCTCGAAGGTGGGGTGCCGGGAGCAGGCGGCCAGCAGAGCGGCCCGCAGGCGGTCGCCATCGGCGCATCGCACCAGCAGCTCGTAGCTCCAAACGGGGAAGCGGCTGAGGCGCACGATGCGCTCGATGTTGCCGTCCACGTCGGCGATGGACTCGGCGACCACCCGCAGGTCGTCGGGTCCCAGTCGCTCGCCCAGGACGGTGACGACGTGGCCGCCCACCTTCGGTTCGTCGGACGACTCCTCTACCACCTCGAAGTCGATCTCCACCTCCCGTTCCCAGCCGAACAGCAGCAGGTCCTTGAGGAGGTCGCGGCCGCCGGGCACGGCCACCACGAGGCCCAGGTTGAGGCGCCCCCTGATGACCACCTGCTCGACGTCCTGGACCTCGGCGTCGGCCCCGGCGAGGATGCCCATGATCCCGGCGGTTATGCCCGGCCGGTCACGTCCTGACACCCGGACCAGGACGGTCCGGGTGGACACTCCGCCTCCGCCGTCGCCCGTCGTCGCCATGGCGTGACGGTAGGACAACCGGTTGGAGGGTTCCACACCGGATTCCCGACACATCCGTCGGCCCGGTGGCGTCGAGCCTCGGATGGCCCGAGGCCCCGTGCCACCGCTAGGGTGGATACAGATCTGACGGACCGTCAGAAAGTTTCAGGAGCCTCCATGACGACCATCCCCCGCATCATCTCGGTCGACGACCACGTGGTCGAGCCCCCCGACCTCTGGACCTCACGCCTGCCGGCGAAGTACCAGGACCGCTGCCCCCGCATCGAACGAGATACCGCCGAGTTCAAGTTCGAGGGCGGCGTGTTCTCCTACGAGAAGGGCGTCGAAGGCGGCCAGATGTGCGACTGGTGGATGTACGACGACCTCGTCTACCCGTTCCCCAAGCTTTCGGCAGCCGCCGGCTTCGACCAGCTGGACGTCGTGCCCGTGACCTTCGACGACATCCTCCCGGCCAGCTGGAAGCAGAAGGAACGCCTGGCCGCCATGGACGAGAACCACGTGGACGTGTCGGTCTGCTTCCCGAACGTCCTACCCAGGTTCTGTGGCCAAGCCTTCCTGGAGAGGGACGACAAGGAGCTGGCCCTGCTCTGCGTGAAGGCCTACAACGACTGGATAATCGACGAGTGGTGCGCCGGCGACGGCACCGGTCGTCTCATCCCGCTGACCCTCATCCCCCTCTGGGACCCCGTCGCCGCCGCTGCCGAGGTCCACAGGTGCGCCGACAGGGGCTCCTTCGCCGTGGCCTTCTCCGAGAACCCGTACCCCCTGGGCCTGCCCTCGATCCACGACAAGGACCGGTTCTGGGATCCGTTCTTCCGAGCCTGCGAGGAGACCGACACCATCGTCAACATGCACATCGGCTCCAGCTCCAAGATGCCGTCGACCTCGCCGGACGCACCGTTCTCCGTGTCGTCGACGATCACGTTCTCCAACGCCATGGGCTCGATGTGCGACTACATCCTCTCGGGCATGTTCGTCCGCTTCCCGAGGCTGAAGGTCGCCTACGCGGAGGGCCAGGTCGGGTGGATGCCCTACGTGATCGAGCGCATGGACAAGATCTGGGCCGAGCGGGGTGACGCCAGCTTCGGCATCGACCTGCCGGACCCGCCCAGCTCCTACATCCCGGGTCACATCTGGGGTTGCATATTCGACGACGAGACCGGCCTGCGGAACCGGGACGCCATCGGCATGGACCAGATCTGCTTCGAGGTGGACTTCCCGCATGCCGACACCACCTACCCCCACACCCTCGCCGTGGCCACCAAGATCTGCACCGTGGCCGGCCTGGACGATGACGAGATCTACAAGCTCATGCGGGGCAACGCCATCGAGGCATTCGGCCTGCACCGCTTCGGCATCACCAGCTGAGGTAGCCGACCGGGAACCAGGTACGCCGTCCGGGGAACCGGCTACGGGCGGGTGAACGCCGGGCTGAGGGCGTCGCGGGGGATGTCCGCCTTGTCGAGAGGCGTCGCCACCTCAGCGACCGACGGGCCGATGCGCGCCGCCAGGGACGCCAGGGCATCTACGTCGAACCGGTACACCTCGACCGCGTTGTCCGTGAAGATCGTCCTCAGGTCGGCCTCGTCCCAGTCGCTGAACGACCGCCTGAGGTGCTCGCGGTTGTACGGGAAGGTGCCCTCGTGGTGGGGGTAGTCGTTGCCCCACATCACCTTGTGCACGCCGACCTTCCGGATGGCCTCGGCCTCCGACGGGCTGGGGAAGCTGGCGCCGATCCACACGTTCCGGTCGAAATACTCGCTGGGCTTGTCAGACAGCACCAGCTCGGCGGGAAAGCCCATCTCGCCGACCCGGCCCGACGACATCTGGTAGTGGTAGCCGTCCATGCGGCGGAGGTCCTCCAGGACCCAGGCGACGCCCTGTTCCGTCATGACGTACTTCAGCTCGGGGAACCGCTCGAACACCCCGGACATGATCAGGTGCGACAGGTTCCGGTGGGCGAAGAACGGCACCTCCAGGAGGTACATGAGGCTGGCCGCCGGCGCGTCCCCGTAGCTGGGATTGCCCGAGCCGCCGTGCTGGGTGACGACCAGGTCCAGGTCCCGACACACCGCCCATAGCCGGTCGTAGACCGGGTCGTAGAGGCCCGGCATGCCGGAGTCCGGCGGCACGGCGGGGAGCATGAAGCTGCGGAAGCCGTTCTCGGCTGCCAGGTGGAGGTCTGCAATGGTGTCGTCCAGGTCGTTCAGGAACACCTGCGGCAGGCCGCAGCGTCGCTCCGGGAAGGCCGCGCACCAGTCGACCAGCCAACGGTTGTGCGTGCGGATGCCCTCAAGGCGTCGCTCGTACTCAGCCCGATCCGTGGCCGGATAGGTGATCAGCGCCCCCGACGGGAAGAACGGCGGCACGGTGTTGGGAAACGAGATCTCAGCAGCCACGCCCTCTGCGTCCAGGTCGCCGTTGCGCCGCTCGTCGTCCCAATTGCGGGATCGACCATCGTCCTGGAGGTCGCGGAACGG
>Ga0310122_10001660_pt1 | contig 14221 bp, 14 predicted proteins | sample CB6_Bottom_1051__FD_203503 | JGI IMG/M metagenome (GOLD analysis project Ga0310122, IMG submission 203503) | Marine microbial communities from Western Arctic Ocean, Canada - CB6_Bottom_1051 | ecosystem: Environmental > Aquatic > Marine > Oceanic | place: Canada: Western Arctic Ocean | collected...
AAATATGATTGATTTTGTAGAAAATAATGATCTTTCAAATCCAGACAATTATCTGATTGTTGAAGAGCAGGTAAATATTGAAAATTTCATCGACTATAATATTATTCAAATTTATGTGGGAAACACTGATTGGCCCGGTAATAATATCAAGTTTTGGAGACCACACATTGAAGGTTCAAAATGGAAATGGATTCTTTATGACACTGATTTTGGCTTCGGGCTTTTTTGGTGGGCCTCAGACGTATATCATAATACATTATTATTCGCATTAGATGATAATGGACCAGGATGGCCCAATCCGCCCTGGTCAACACTTTTATTAAGAAGCCTTATGGAAAACGAAGAATTCCAAATAAAATTTATAAACCATTTTTGTTACTATTTAAGCACACGTTTTGAGCCAAGCTACGTAGTAAATCAGATATCAGATATAGTTGACAATATTGCACCAGAAATGCCAAATCATGTTAGTAGATGGGGTGGGAATATTGGTCAGTGGAATCAAAATATTATTGATGTACAGGAATTCGGGGCTCTAAGAGCTGATATAGTATTCAATCATGTAGGAAATTATTTTGGACTTTATGAATCCTCAAATTTGAATGTTTCTGCAGTTCCGTCGAATGGAGGAACTGTATCTGTTTCGGGCCTGATCATTCCCGAAAATCCATGGACAGGTGAATATTTTAATGACATACCCATAGAAATCACTGCCATTTCAAATCCGGGATACAGTTTTTCCCATTGGTCAGGTTCAACTGAAACGGAGGAAGGTATTACCGTCGTTCTTGATGGAGATTTGAATGTAACCGCAGTTTTTTTAGAGGATGACAATCCTGGGATTGCGGTATACATCAATGAGATTCTCGCCAGCAATGATACAACAAATGTGGATGAAGCAGGAGAATTTGATGATTGGCTGGAACTATATAATGCTGGAATTGAATCAGTTAATATAGAAGGTTTGTTTCTCACAGATAATGCAGATAACCTGACAAAATGGATAATCCCTGAGGAGACGGTAATCCAGCCCCAAAGCCATCTTCTTTTCTGGTGTGATGAAGATCAGGAGCAGGGAGAATTTCATACAAATTTTAAGTTGAGTTCTGGAGGTGAATTTCTGGCTCTTGTGGATTTTGATGGGATAACACTTTTGGATTCCATAACCTTTGGCCCCCAATCAACTGATATTTCCTATGGAAGGGTTTCTGATGGAAGCAGTGATTGGGATTTTTTGAGTCCTTCACCTGGGAATTCAAATAATCTGTCTATCATGGAAATCACTCTTCCTCATAATGAAGGCTGGAACCTTGTTGGTCTTCCTCTTGATACCACTCCTTTTCCCTGTGATGGATATATTGATGGTTCACTCTATTCGTTTGAAACCGGTAGTTACCTAAACATTTCTACTGATGAGATGGCCATCGGCTCCGGCTACTGGCTCCGCTTTGAGGAGGAGGATGGATGTACGTTCTCTGGTGTACCAATAGATAATATTACCGTTTCCCTCGATGAAGGATGGAATCTAATCTCTGGTATTTCCACATCTGTAGCTATCAACACCATCATTGATTTAAACGAACTCATTGTTCCCGGTACGATCTACGGTTTTGACGGAAGCTATGTCGAAGCAGAATTCCTTGATCCAGGCTATGGCTACTGGCTCAGAAGCTCAGGCGAAGGTGAGATTAGCTTATCATCCTCAGCGCTTCTCAACAAATCAACAACCTTCCAACTCCCAGATCACCTGAACACATTGACACTAAATAACATAGCATTATATTTTGGAGGTGAAATATTCAAAGTAAACAAACTCAGCTACAGTTTGCCTCCAAAACCGCCCGCACCGTCTACAGACGTACGCTTTTACGGTGACACCAAGCTCTGTTCTTCAGACGAATGTGTCATTGAAGTGCTGAATGATGGGAATCCGCTCACTTTCGAATTCGATATAAAAGATGGTGAAGACTGGGAACTAGTCCCTGTCATTACGAACGAAACGAAGTGGAGTGCGGTAGTCCCATTAGCTGATAAAAACCAAATCACTTTGGATTCAGAGGTTAACCAATGGATTTTAAGAAAGTCTACATCAACTGTTCCAAGTACCTTCACTTTACATCCAGCTTATCCGAACCCTTTCAACCCAATCACCTCCCTCCACTATGACTTACCGGAACAGGCTCAAGTGACTCTAACTATCTACGACCTGATGGGCAGGGAGGTAGTCCGGCTGGTTCACGCCACCCAGGAAGCAGGTTACAGATCAGTCCAATGGAATGCTACAGATGGCTTCGGAAAACCTGTGAGTGCTGGGGTATATTTGTATCACATTCGTGCCAGTGATTATGTGCAGACCAAGAAGATGGTACTGTTGAAATAAAAGAAACCACCTACAAAAAATAACACAACTCCGAATTATTTGTTAAATAATCCGCCATCAATCTACATTCGTTCCGGGGTTTGGATTCCCAGAATCCTCAACCCGTTTGCCAGGACTGTCTGCACAGCGGAAATGAGGGCAAGCCTGGATTGGGAGAGACTTTTGTCATCAGTAATAACACGACAGACCGCATAAAACTTGTGGAAATGGGCCGCCAGTGATTGTAAATAATTTGCTATTCCCTGGGGTTCTAAAGTCTCCAAGGCAGTGTCCATCACAATTGGAAAATGGTCCAATTGCTTTAATAAGTCCAATTCTGAGCTGTGGATCAGTAGAGCAGGATCGAAAGATGTGTTCAGGGTATATCCAAGGCTTTCACCATGCTTTATGATGTTTGCAATCCGGGCATGGGCATATTGTAAATAATAAACAGGATTTTGATCCGATTGGTCTTTGGCCGTATCCATGTCAAAGTTAAGGTGGCTGTTCATCCCTCTCATGACAAAAAAATACCGCACCACGTCTGGTCCTGTTTCATTAATTAGGTTCTCAAGTGTGATGAACTGTCCTTCTCTGGTGGACATTTTTACTGTTTTTCCGGCCTCTACCAATGTGACGAATTGATGAATAAGAACCTTGATTTTACTGGTGTCATAATGAAGTGCATCAAGGCAGGAAAGGACATCCGGATAGGTATCCACGTGGTCAGCTCCGAAGACATCCACAATAAGATCAAACCCTCGATTTACTTTGTCCTGGTGGTAGGCCATATCCGGAAGCCGGTAGGTTGGCTCACCGGTGCTTTTGATGAGAACCCGGTCCTGGCTCTTGCCAATGGAAGACGCTTTGAACCAGGTGGCTCCTTCTGATTCGTATATCAAATCCGTTTGCTTAAGGGACTGTAAGAGTTCATCAATGGCTTTGTTTTCGTAATACATTTTTTCATTTGTAAAGCGGTCATGCTTCACACCGATTTTCTCCAGAGAAGATTTTATATTATTAAAGATGTGTTCTTCCGCTTCCTTTTGAAAAATAATGTCATCGGCATGAAGTTTATCTCCGTGTTTTTGTCTAATTATCTGCACGATATCTCTAATGTATTCTCCTTTGTATCCGCCTTCAGGCAAAGGGATATCCTTCCCCAGTTCCTGAAAATATCGAGCTTCCACTGATTGTCTCAAGAGCCTCATTTGCCTCCCGGCATTATTATAATAATATTCCCGGGTTACATCATATCCGTGCCATTCTAGGATACTTGCCACTGCATCACCTAAAACCGCCTGGCGTCCATGCCCCACGGTGAGAGGTCCGGTTGGATTTGCACTTACAAACTCGACATTTGCTGTTTTCCCCTTTCCCTCTGTTTCTTTCCCATAATGTTGCCCCTCCTTTAGGATCAACTCCGGCAGGCCCTGGTAATAGCTCTTGCTGATTTGGAAGTTGATAAAACCCGGATCTGATACAGAAATTTCCTGAATGAGATCAGGATCAAGTTTTAGGTAAGTTTTTATTTTTTTGGCGATGTCAATAGGTTGCTCTCCGATTTTTTTTGACAGGTTAAAAGCAAGATTTGTTGAGAGATCTCCAAAACGAGGGTTTTTTGTTGGTGCAATATGGATAGGTTCCTCCTGAATGTTCAGGTGGCTCAAGACGTCAAGTAAGGATTGAATCAGATATTTTTTTATCATCATCAACAATCTCATAGAAAGGGGCATCTGCCCATAATTTGTCCAGATTGTAATAGTTTCTTTCGTTTGTTTTAAAAATATGGGCTATTACGTCTACATAATCCAGAAGAATCCACCGTTGGTTTTCATATCCTTCAAGGCGCCAGGGTTTATGAGGTGTTCCTCTCCTGATCGCATCTGCAATGGATTTTACTTGGATTTCTGTGTTCGCTGAACAAATCAAAAAAAAGTCTGTTATACTGGTTAGTTCCCTTACATCAATGGAAATAACTTTTTCAGCCTTTTTAGATAATGCCAGTTTTCCGATAAGGCTGGTGAGTTGATCGGATTGATCTTGTGACAATATTAAAACTGGGTACTTAAAAAATCAGAAATAGGTTCAATTGAAGAATAGTCTTTTCCTACAATTAAGGTAATATCCGCATCAATTGTTTCATCAGGCTGGATCAATACCCGGGATTTATCTTCAATATCAAAGCCTAGGGAGGAGGTGACCAATTTCAGTGCTTCGTAATTTTCATTTCGCGATATAAGCAGAGTGTGAGTGTAGCCGAAATGATCGGCGTCCTCTGATCGTACAACATCAAATTGGTTGGAACGAAGAAATTCAGAAATTTCTCCAGCTAATCCGTTCTTTCCACATCCGTTGAGTACTTCGATCTCGATTTCCAGAATAGGGTTTTGTTCATATAAATCTTTAGCCAGTTCTGGCTGATCTGGAAAGGAGGGGAATGTCACTTCTAAAGTGTTCATTGATACACCGGTTTGTGTATATTTCTTTGAAAACGAATAGATAAACACAATCAATAGCAGGGAAAGAATTCCAATGATGGAATTCATCAGCGTATTTTTGATTTTGTGTTTTCCTGTTGTGCTTTTCCGGGTTTTTGATATGGCGAAACGTAAGGGTTTCTGCCTCGATTTTTTTGTCATAGCGCTACCTGTTGTATATCGGGTTGAGGGTTAGTGGTTGGTGTCTTCGGTATGTGGGACTTGTTTGGAAACTAAGTTGGAAAAGAGAATTCTCAGTAAATTTATAATTAATACTTGCGCCGTAATATATGTTATTGTCCAATCCGGATTGCTGCTGTGTCATCCCGGATTGCAAAAGAGTAAAATTCAGATGTAAACGTAGATTGTCTGTTAATAGATAATTCATTTGATTGGAATAACTCCCGACGCTAAACGACTGATTCCCAAAACTGACCATATTCAGGGAGAATCCATGGTGGACATTGAAACGGTCTGGTGATAAGAATGAATGGTAATTTTCTTTCGGGGAATGCATGGTAGCAGGAAGGTTAAGTTCAGAAATTTCCTTTTTAAATTGACCCGCTGCAAATGAGATGAGAAAGGTAAGAATAAGGATTTTATACGATTTTGTCTGCATTGTATATTTTGAAATTACAATTAATTTTTGAAACTTACTTCTTTGTATTTAGTCCTGAGATTTCGATTGAGTTTTTATTTGTTCCGGACACCTTTTGATTTATTACTATGTGATAATTTTAGGTGTATCCATCATGAAATATTCACCCTGTTCATTATTACTGTCAACTGTTTTTCGGTAATGGAATTGATAAATTTTGGAGAAAAATTTCTTTTAGATGATCTATCAGTCAATAACTCCTCCTCCCAGACACACTTCCCCATCATAAAATACAATTGATTGTCCTGGTGCAACAGCAAACTGAGGTTTTTCAAAATGTACAAAAATGGAATTTTGATTTTCGGTATTCAGTGTGCAGCTTTGATCATCCTGCCGGTATCGGATTTTTGCTGTAACAGTTTCCGGAAGATTTGATGAATCAGAATGGATCCAATGCAAGTCCACAGCTTTCAAAGTGGTGCTGTAAAGTGATGGGTGATCATGACCCTGGGCAATGATCAGTTGGTTCTTTTCATGATCTTTTTCCACTACATACCAGGGAGCTTCCTTATCACCGAATCCGCCCCCAACCCCAATTCCTTTTCGTTGTCCGATTGTATAATACATTAATCCATCGTGAATCCCAACGTTGTTGCCATCAATAGTGAATATATCACCTGGTTCCGGAGGGATGTACTTTTTCAAAAACTGTGTAAAATTCCGTTCTCCGATGAAACAGATACCCGTGCTGTCTTTTTTTTCATGGGTTATCAGGTTGGCCTTTCTAGCCAAGCGGCGGACTTCTTTTTTTTTCATGTTTCCAAGTGGGAAAAGGCTCTTTGCAAGTTCCTTTTGTCCCAAAAGATATAGGAAGTAACTTTGGTCTTTAGCGCTGTCTGTTCCTTTCAGGAGATGATAAACATTTTTTCTTTTTTCTATTCTTGCATAATGCCCGGTCACGATGTGATCTGCTCCAAGTTCTAATGCGTAATCTAGAAATACTTTGAATTTAATTTCCTTATTACAAAGAATATCGGGGTTTGGTGTTTTTCCTGAACGGTAACTTTTCAGAAAATGAGCAAATACCAGTTCTTGGTACTGTGCTGAAAAATTCACACTGTGCAGTGGAAGATTCAAAGTGTTACAAACCTGCAGGGCATCTTTATAGTCTATTGCTGCAGGGCAGGTTTCATCTTCATCCCAGTTTTTCATGAATAGGCATTCTATTTCAAACCCATTTTCTTTTAAGAGCATAGCAGCAACAGAACTGTCCACACCGCCACTCATTCCTACGATTACTTTTTCTGCCATCAGCGTTTATTATGATGCTGTTTTAGGATTCCGCTGATTTTCTCAGTGAGCAAATGAACGTCTTCTTTGGAGTTGTCCCTTCCAAAGCTGATTCTTAACGTTCGGATCTTGTGATCATTGCTCATATTCATAGCTCGCAATACATGAGACGTGTTGACTGACCCGGAAGAACAGGCGGATCCACTTGAAACCGCAATTCCCTGCAGATCTAGTTTGATAATCAAAATATTACTGGTTACAGCAGGAAACGTTGCACTGATCACTCCCGGAAGAGAATGTTCAGGATGACCGTTATAAATTATTTCTGGGTAGGCATCCGTCATTTCCAGCTTGAATTGATCAGCAAGTTGTTCCAAATGTGTTTTTCTTTTTGCTATATTTTTATTCGCCAGCTCAGAGGCTAGACCTAACCCGGCAATACAAGAGGTGTTTTCAGTCCCAGCACGGAGATTCCTTTCCTGTCCTCCCCCAATTATAAGGGATTTCGGGTTTGTACCTTTTTTCAAATAAAGAACACCAACACCCTTTGGCCCGTAAAACTTATGAGCAGAGAAAGATACCATAGTTATTTTCTGGTCTGAAATATTGATCGGGATTTTTCCTAGAATCTGAATTGCATCAGAATGAAATGGAATCCCATTTTTCTCAGCGACACTACCAATGCGTTCAATGGGCTGAACTGTACCGACTTCATTATTGGCAAACATGATGGAGATCAGTCCTGTATTTTTAGTAATTGCATTTTGAATGTCCTCAGGGTTTACCCTGCAGGCATGATCAACAGGGATTATTGTAAATGTTACACCAAATTCTTTCAGCTGTTTTAGTACGTTCAGCACAGATGGATGTTCAATTGCTGAAGTGATGACATGTTTTTTTTGTTGGTGGAGAAGGTTCCAAAGGACAAGGTTGTTTGCTTCTGTTCCGCCCCCGGTAAAAATTATTTCGGATGAGAGACATCCAATTGCTTGAGCCATTTGTTTTCTGGCAATTTCAATGACAAGGCGTGATTTCTGTCCGAACTGATGTGCGCTGGAAGGATTTCCAAAGTGGTTTAACTCTGTATCCTGCATTAATTTCAGGACAGCAGGATGGATAGGTGTAGAAGCACTATGGTCGAAATACAGCATATGTTCTTTTTTTTGCTCTTCCGAAATTATAGAGGCAGGTATTGAAAAACCTAAAGGTCGTTACGAATTGCGGCGTAACGGACAGTTTTCATCAAATTCTCATAAAATGGAGGCTTTCGTTTTTCGAGATCCTTAATTGTAGCAGTATGATCATATGTATATCTGATAACGTCCCATTCAAAAGTATCTCCAACAGTAAGAAAGGCGACTGCTCCGCGGGTATCTCCATCGAAAGAGAGCCCTGTGGCTCCTTGACAGAGTATCGTCAAATCATCTTGTTTTTCAAATCGTGGTGTATGGATGTGTCCATGAACAAAAATGAAATTTTTGATATTGGGTCTGGCTGCTTTCACATGCCTTTTCCAATTTAAAGCTTCCTTGAGTGTGGGAGGCATATCATCTCTTTGATACCATGCATGAGTAAATTCAATGATGGTGTTTTTAACCTGAACTCTGTGAGCAACATGCATTTTTTTTAAAAAAGTATTACCGGTTGCTCCAATTTGTTTTGCTGACCATTCTATATTTGCAACAATATCTTGGCAAAGCGGATCATCCGGATCCATTCCTTCAAGGCAAGGATGTGCTACTGTCCAAAGCCGCTCAATAATATACCGGTCATGATTACCTCGAATAAAAACACAGTTTTTTATAGATTGTAGTGCTTTCAGAGTTTCTTTTGGTGCAGGACCTAAGGGAAAACAATCCCCGAGACAAATTACCTGATCTATATTTTTCCGCTCACGGATAATTGACAAAGCTTTGTGTAATGAAACAATGTTAGAATGAATATCCGTGATGATGGCAAATGTCATTCTGGTCATGGGATTTAAATATAATGTAAATATTCTCCAGATAGCAAGATACAAATGATAATACTTTTCTTGGTGTGTATCAAATAACACGATTAAAATGCAATATTCATTATGACTGAAACTATATTGATTATAGGGTCAATTTCTCTTGACACAATTGAAAACAACAGAGGGAAAAGAGAAGATCTCATAGGAGGGTCTACTACCTATGCAACAGTTGCTGCCGGTCGGTTGGTTCCCGTGAATGTTGTGGGCGTGATTGGAAATGATTTTCCTGATGAAGGATTGAAGATCTATAAACGTTATGCCAACAGTCTTGTAGATTTAGAATGCAAAGAGGGCAATACATTTCGGTGGGGAGGCCGATATGGGGAAAACATGGATAGCCGGGAGACACTTTTTACGGACTTGGGAGTATTCTCAGATTTCTCACCCAGGTTGTCTACGGTGAATAAAAATGTTTCAAACGTGTTTCTTGCCAATATTCATCCTTCTCTCCAATTATCTGTAATAAACCAAATGGCAGGTAAGCCTCTCATTGTTACTGATACAATGAATTTATGGATTGAAACAACCAAAAATAAACTTCTTAAGGTTCTTAAAAAGTCAGATATTCTCCTTATAAATGAAAGTGAAGCAGAATTAATATCCGGCACGAATAATATCGATCGTTCTGCTGTACAATTGCAGGGTTTAGGTCCCAGTACAGTTGTGATCAAAAAGGGAAGTTCAGGTGTGGTTCTTTTTCATGGTGAGGAAAAAGTTTCAATTGGTGCATATCCCGTGAAAGACGTTATTGACACAACCGGGGCAGGAGATACATTTGGAGGCGGATTTGTTTCAGCGCTAGCATCAGGCGGTACCTTTCGTGATGCTCTCATTAAAGGTTCGGCTTTGGCATCCATTTGTGTGGAAGGTTTTGGTGTAGAATCCCTGCTGGAGGTAAACTTAGAAGAAATTAAAAAGCGTGAAAAATTTCTTTATTCTGTTTTTTGTTCTTGATAAAAACAGGGCAAAAAATCTAATTTTTCATCTTAGTTAATTACATTTTATCATAAGAAAAAAGGAATAAATACAATGAGAAAATTGACATTTCTTACAATTACCTTCATAACATTCTTCATTCTAGGATGTACCAGTGAAGAACTCACATCCGCAAGATTGTATATCCAGCAGAAAAACTGGGTGAAAGCAGAAGAATTCCTCATCAAGGCATTAAAAGTTGAACCGGAGAATCCGGAAATTCCTTATCTGCTTGGACGGCATATTTATTCTCAAAGGGAAGACTGGGATAAAATGAATGAAATGTTTGACCGAGCTTTAAGCATAGATCCGGAGAAGGTCATCTTGCTGGGCGGAACTGTACGGGAATATGTTGAACAAACTCGATACGGACACTGGAGCAAAATATTCAATAAGGGGGTCGCCAGTGTTAAAAAATATTATGAGCAAGGGCACAAGGATGGACAGATAACACTGAAGGAATCTATTGATCTATTTGAAACTTCTATACAAATATATCCAGGTGAAATCCAGAATTATCCCATTCTATCAAGGTGTTATTTTGAAATGGGAGATTCAGCAAGATCCATTGCCACTGTAAAAAAAGGAGCTGAAATAAGCCCTGATAATTTCAATATTAATCTTAATGCAGGCCAAATTTTAAATAACACGAATGATAAACAGGGCGCCCTGCCTTTTTTGAAACATGCAGTTGAACTAGAACCTCACAACAGTGACGCAATACAGCTCCTTGCACAGGTGTACTATGATCTAGGGAAACAACAGAATGCTGTTAAAACGTACAAAATTGCAATTGATGAAGAAGATGATAAAAAGGTAAAAGCAGATTTGTACTTTAATTTAGGTGTGATTTATAATCAAATGAGCGAATTTGATGCAGCAGAAATGGCTTTTGATGAAGCCTACTATTTAAACGATCAGGATTTTGAAGCAGTATTGGGCATGGCGCACGCATTTGAAGGTCTGGGAGATAAATATAAAAATGGAACAGACGGTTTTGAAAAGGATTTGACTAAAGCAGCAAGATGGTATAGAAAGGCAGGAAGAAAAATTAAGGATGCCATGACCATTGATTATGAGAATGAAGAAAAATATACCAGACAGCTAAAGTTAATCCAATATAAGAGAAATATTGTAGAAGGGGAACAGGAATAGAAAAAAAGGTTGCGATCTTTGATAAAATATTTTTAGTGGAGGCGGGGAGAGTTGAACTCCCGTCCGAAATAAAACCCTAAGAAACATCTACATGTTTAGTTTGCTGGATTAATCTCATTCCCATAGCTGCCAGAAGCCCCAGGCTATGGGAACCAGTCCAGTTGAATCTCATCCGGACAGTTTGGACACCTGCCCGAACCAGCCCATGTAAATGACGCCCTTGAATAAAACCATAGGCATATTCTATTCAGGACGACTTACGTCAATTAAGCGTAAGCTACATTGCCATAATTGGCACTTATTAAGTGTCCAGGTGATTTACGAGATGCCTGGGCCTCGACATGCAGTTTAATAGCGTTTTTATCCCGTCGAAACCGGTCGCCCCCATTGTCAAAAAGCAAACAAAATAGACGATTTTTTAAAGATAGAAAGGCCCCGAACGCCAACCCGGAGCCTTTATATCTTCCATAGCAATTAAATGCTATTTTTTCACTTGCCAATCTTCTAGCTTCGAATTCTTTTATTAAGTAAAATTCTTGTTCTAAAAGTATGGTAAAGATACGTTCCAAATAATTTGTAGTGCAATATTAAAAACGTAGAAATCGTATTATTTTTTACTTTTGTATAGTTTTCAAAGAAATTACCTGTGAAATTTGTTTGGGGTTCTTTTATTGGAAAACTAATTTCTTTCCTGCCTGACCACCGAAATTGCGCCCGTAGCTCAATTGGTAGAGCAGTGGCCTCTTAAGCCATTGGTTGAAGGTTCGAGTCCTTCCGGGCGTACTCGATGATAACCCCTGTTTTCTGACGAGAACTCAGGGGTTTTTATTTCATTATTTTGAATATTTTAAATGACAGAAAATGACAGAAATAGCCTGTTTTTACCATAACCACCTGTCATATACCTGTTATCATTTTAACAAATCGGGATAATAATTTTAAAAATTAGATAAAAAAAAGCACCCATAAAAGAGTGCTTTTCTAATTCGGTTTTAAGCAGTTCTTTATATGATACCATCCAAACCATTTACAGAGTCCCTTAAATTGTCTTGCAAGAGATCCACATAATACTTCTCTGTGGTCTTCACTGATGTATGTCCTAGTAATCGTGACACTGTAAAGAGATCTGCCATTCTGTTTTGAAGTAATAAGCTGCCAAACGTTTTTCTCAACGAATGAAGATTTGCGCCTTTAATCTCGACCTGACGGTAGTACTTCGCAATCTTATGGCTCACAAAATCTCTATTGAATTTGAAAGGTTGATCACACCCCGACTCATGTCTCCTCTGCAGAATTTCCAGCAGAGTTTTATTCATTGGGATGTACCGCTTACGATCACCCTTACCGTGAAGCAGAATTTTCTTTCCTTCAAAATCAACATTGTCCCATATAAAATGTGGGGGGAGTAATTCAATGCGTCTGGCACCAGTATTAAGATAAGCGTTGAGCAAATCCAAAAAGTCATAATTACCATCTTGCTTTATTATATCGGTCAACCTTCGGATTTCGTCTTTCGTTAAGAAACGAACCTTGATAATATCTTGCTTGGGTATCTTTACACCTTTAACAGGATTCTTCTTCAGAAATTCCCACTTCATAGCCTGATTAAATGTTGTCTTTAACACTCGCATTTCAATTGAAACTGTTGCGGGACTTACGGCCATGAGTCGTGCTTCCCTAAAATTCTCAATCGTTTGAGAATCAATCTTTGAAACCGGTAAGTCCTTTTGAAGAAACACATCAAATACCTTAAATACGGCTTTTTCACGGATTAATGTTTCTGATGATTTATTCTTTTCAGAATAACTCAAATACCGCTTCTTCAACTGTGACCAAAAGTATTTTCGTTTATCTGGATTTGTTATACCAAACTGAATATAAGCGAGGTCATTTTCTATTTTAGCTTTAATCTTCAATGCATCCTTATACGAACAGCGGACAGTTTTTGATGTCCATTTTCTTGTTTCAGGGTGAACAAAGTTGATTTTATATGAAACAGTACCATCCTTCCCTATCATCTTTTTTATCGTAGCCATGTTACACCTCCAGTATATCATTAATGATTTTATCTCGCTCATCACTGGACATTGATTCGTTTAATATCATTTTAACAGAAGATTCTGGGATCCTCACTTGTCGCCCAATATGAAAAACAGGGGTATTTAATCGATGAATCAAACGGTCAACCGTTCTGGTTGATACTTGCAAATGATCTGCAACTTGCTGTTTCGTGAAGAGCTTTTCCATTATTCTTATACCTGATTATGCGGTGGAAACTTTAACCCAAAATCCATTTTTTCACTTCGGTAGGCGTCCCATCAAATATTTTGTCTTCAACCATACTCCATTCGCCTGATTGGTTATCTTTTATACGGCACGCTTGCACTACCTGAATCCTGAGAATATTATCTGGTCCCAGGTAAATATAATAAATGAACTCCTCCCATACATCTCGCGTCCCTGAAGGGTGCAAATAAATTTCACCAATCCCGTTTGTGAATTCAGCCACCAGCTGAGCTGCTAAACAGCTCATACCATTAGCACTTTTGGGGTTAGGGTTTGGTGGAATTCCATTTATTATTATATATCCTTCTAGAAAGTTCGCCAGTTTCACACCCATTCCTTTAGGATATCCATCTGATTGTTTATATATCACTACCAATTCCTTAGTGGATGGACTTAATGATTCTTTGACTATTGTTAAACTTCTTGTTGACACGATTTATTTTCTCCCGGTTTCATTTGATTTAATATGGGGGCAGCCGGTGCGGCTACCCCCTTTTTACGACGTTCCAGGGTTACCTACGTTCAGTCCCTTTGGCAAGCTCTGAAGCTCGAGAAGCAATATTGCTTAATCCAGCAGACAATTTCCCCTTTTTTGTCTTCCAGATTTCGATCTCCGAGGCGCTGGCAAGCACGTCCAAAGCATCACCGCTTTCTCCCTTGGTCTGCTCCTTCTTAATCTCTGATACTATCTCATTTGTCATCATGGAAATAGTATCTCGCAGATTCCTGAGGCTAATTGCAGTTCTGATGGATCCCACGCCATCTGCACGGCATCGGGTGATGACCTTCGCCGCACGCTTTTTCAGAGAAACTTCCGTCTCTTTTGTGGCTTCTTGGTTGGGTGTTTCGTTTTCCTCTTTCACAACATCTGCAGGTTGTGTTTTTTGTACTGTGTTGTTCATTGACGTCTCCTTTTTTTTAATGTTTAGAATGTGCTGGTTGTTATCTCTACACCAGCTTTTCGTAGTCACTGGGTAATAAAAAACCCAGCTTCTAACTGAGTTGAATTTGGGGAATTGATTTGTAACCGCATTGTCACGGTAACAAATTGGTGATACTTTTTT
>Ga0310122_10001661_pt1 | contig 14219 bp, 8 predicted proteins | sample CB6_Bottom_1051__FD_203503 | JGI IMG/M metagenome (GOLD analysis project Ga0310122, IMG submission 203503) | Marine microbial communities from Western Arctic Ocean, Canada - CB6_Bottom_1051 | ecosystem: Environmental > Aquatic > Marine > Oceanic | place: Canada: Western Arctic Ocean | collected...
CGAGCTCGCCGAAGTCCTCGAGACGCTCACCACACTCGAGGGCGGCGTCGACGACTCGATTCGCGCTGGCCACCTGCGCGAACTCGCGCAGCTTCAAGAAGAAGATCTCAGCGACGAAGAAAGCGCCGTGGAAAGTTGGCAACGGGCCTTCGATCTCGACTCGAGTGACGCGGAAACGGTCGCCGCCCTCGAACGCATTCACCGAAAGTCCGACGATTGGCTCGCCCTCAAAGTCCTTTTCGAAACGGCCCTCGATTCGGCGCAGGAATCCGATCGCGCGTCACTCAGCGCGAGCTTCGGAACGCTTCTGCTCGATCACCTCGAGGAGCCGGAACGGGCGCGAAGCCAATTCGAATCCGCTCTCCAGACACTCCCGACCTGTCGACCCGCTCGCGTGGGCCTGCGACGTGTCGCGGAGCAGACCGGAGACGACGAGCTTCTACTCGAGCTGTGCGAACGCGAAGCGGAAGAATCAGCCGACGCCGGCGAGACCGCGGAGCTGGCGCGAACGGCGATTCCAATTCTCGAGGGCCAAGGACGGATCGAGGCGGCACTCGACTGGGCGATGCGCTGGAGCAAGGCGCTACCGGAGTCGCGGGAAGCACTCGAGCATAGGACCCAGTTCCAGAAGGAGTTGAATCAGGTCGAAGCCGAAATCGAAACACGACGCCGGCTCGCCAAGGTGCTCGTGGGTCCCGAATGCGCCGACTCCCTACGCCGACAGGCCGAGCTTCATCTCGAACTCGACGACGCCGAATACGCAGGCATGGCACTCGAGCTCGCGCTCGAAGAAGAGCCCGGCGAAACGAAAGCCCTGCGAACGCTCTGCAAGGTCTATCGAGGTCTCGGTCGAGCGCAGGATCTGGCAAGGGTTCTGCGACTCCTGACGGACGAAATTCCAGCCGAGGAACAGCCGGAGCCCCTCGAAGAGCTCGCCGAAACCCTGCAGGACCCGATCGGAGATCTCGATGCGGCGATCGTTGTTCGCTGGCAGCTGGCCGAACTCCCGACGGCTCCAGGGGATGCACACGAGAAACTCGAGACGCTGCTTGAAATGGGCGGACGTTATGCCGAACTGGCGCAGCTTCTCGAGACACAACGGCAGCGTCTGGGCGACGAATCCGATGAAGCCTTCGATCTCGACCTGCGCCGCGGCGCCATCTTGCTCGACTCCCTGGGCCAGAGCGAAAGGGCCGCGCAGATCTTCTCCGGCCTGCTCGAACGCCATCCGGACAACGAGGAAATCCTGGATCAGCTCGAGCGCGCTCTTCGTGTCGGCAACGATGCCCGGGGGCTCTGTGATCTAATCGAACGTCGTGCGGGCTGGGAAACGGATCCATCGCAGAAATGCGCCATGCATCTCGAGCGCGCGGGGCTCCTCGAAGAAGTCCTCGGTGAGCCGCTTCGCGCGGCGGATCTCTACGAAGAGATCATTCGCGATCACGCGGACGACTCGACGGAGAGCGACGCCTCCGAGCACGCCCGGGTGGCATCGCGTCGCCTCGAGAACCTTCTCGAATCGAGCGGTCAATGGGAGCGCCTGCGCGATCGTCTGATCGCGAGAGTCGGGGATCTCCCCGAAGAAGAGCAAGCCACGCTGCGAGAGCGAATCGCGGCGATCTGCTTCGATCGACTTCGCGACGTCGCCGGCTGCGCAAATCAACTCGAGGCCGTCGCAAGGATCGTCACCGATCGCGGACACGTCTGGCAGAAATTGGCAGAACTCTACTCGAGTGAGCTCGATCGACCCGCGGATTGGCTCCGGGTGACCGAAGCGGAGATCGACGCCGATCCAGAGTCGGAGCGCGAGCTCTCGCTGCGGGTCGCTGCCGCTCGACTGCTCCTCGACGACGAACGACGCCCCGCCGATCGGAGTGCGGACGAAGCCTATCCGCACTACGAACGGGCCCTGGAACTCCATCCGACCCATGCCGAGGCGGCGGAAGTCCTGGCCCTCTTTTTCTCCTCCGAAAATCGACACGAAGAGACGGTCCGAATTCTCGAAACGAGACTCGACGGGCTACGCGAATCGGGTGGCCTCGAAGCCGACGATCTTCACCTTCGACTCGGCTCGCTGCTCGCGACGTCCCTCGAAGATGACGCTCGCGCACGTCCGCATTTCGAAGCGGCTAGACAGGGGTTGGGCACGATCGCCCGCATTGCGGAACCCCTGGCCGAGCTCTACGAGCGTTCGGGTGCGTACGCGCAACTCGCCGAACTCGCGCGTGAATCGCTCCACGGCGAAACGAATGAAGAGGAAAAACTCGCATGGAGAGTGCGCCTCGCGACGAGCGAGCGACAATGTGGCCACCTCGACGAAGCCGCCACCGCCTATCGCGCCGCGCTGATCGACTCACCCGATGATCGTGAACTCGAAAATGCGCTGATCGACTTGTATGAGGAACTCGGGGAAATCGATCCACTACGCGAATTGCTCGAGAAGCGGCTGCCGTACGCGCCCGAAGAAGATGCCATCGATTTGCGCCTGCGTCTGGCAAGCATCAACAACGGACCGCGCAACAAGCCTCGCGAAGCGCTCAAACATCTTGAGTGGATTCTCGAATCCCACCCTCAACATCGAGACGCCTTCGATCAGGCGTTACAGATCGCCGACGCGATCGGCGAGCCCGAGAAGATCCTCACCCTGCTCGATCAGGCACTCGAAATTCCGCTTCCCGCTGTCGAGCGATCGGTGCTGCTCGAACGACGCGGAAAGCTGCTCGCGTATTCGCTCGACCGACCGGAGCAGGCGGTCGTCAATCTACGCGAGGCGCTATCGCTCGATCGCCGCAATCACACCGCTCAGATGGCGCTTCGCCAGGAGCTCGAGAAGCTCAATCGATGGCCGGCCGTGCTCGACTGCCTCTACATCGAAGCCGCCAACGCGAGCCCCGAACAACGCATCCGACTCCTCGAAGAAGCGGCCGAAGTTGCCTGGTCCCGCGTCAACCCCGACGCCTCTCTCCCTTGGCTGGCGCGCCTGCGCGACGAACGACCCGAGGACCCGGAACTCCTCGGTCGACTCGCGGAAGTCCATCGGCGTGCGGGCCGTTTCGAAGCCGCGCTTCGGGCCTACGACGAGGAACTCGAACTCCTGATCGATTCCGAGCAGAAATACAAACTCCACGTTCAACGCGCGCGTCTACTCGAGCGCGAACTCCACGCTCCAGGACGCGCGATCTCTGCCTATCTCCAGGCTGCGGAAACCGCCGATAACGACTCGGAGACGCTTGCGGAACTCGACCGTCTCTACGACACGATGGAACGCCCCTTCGAACGTGCCAAGATCCTGGAAGCACGAGTCGCCAAACTCGACGGAGCGGAGGGGATCGAACTGCGACAGACGCTGGCGACCCTCTATTGCATCAGCCTGTCGAAGCCGGAACTCGCGCTCCCGCACCTCGAAGCCAATGTCGCAGCGTCGGTTGGCAACGCCGCCGAAGAACTCCAGTATCTTGGCGCCCTCGACGCCGCGCTTCGCGCGAGTCGTCGACACGACGATTGGGCGCGCATCGCCGAGCGCGAACTCGAATTGATCGAATCAGACGAAGAGATTCGCGACGCAACGCCCTGCGAATACAGAAATTTCCTGCGCGAAGAACTGGCGCGGACTTGCGACGTCCTGCTGGGCGCCCCGGATCGCGCGATCGAACATCTCCGGAACCTCCTCGCTGACTCGGGAGAGAGCTACCCGCGCGTCCTCGATCAGCTACGGAGCCTTTATCGCAGAACCGGACGACATTCGGAGCTGGCCGAGAACCTGTCGCAGCATCTGAACGGAAATCCGGGTACATCCGCGGAATGGCTCGAACTCGCACAACTTCGCGAAGAGAAAGAGGCCAACCTACCCGCGGCCATCGATGCGTATCGGGCAGCCGAAGCGTGTTCCCAGGAACCTCTACAGGCGATTCGCGGACGACGACGCTGCAGCGAGCGACTTCGAGATTGGGCCGGGCTCGCCGATGCCCTCGAGTGCGAGTACCGCGAGGCATCCGCACTCGACCGGCGCGAGCGAACGACGATCGCCCGGCGGCTGGGAGATCTCTGTTGGCAGAGGCTGGGTTCTGGCGAGCGTGCCGCCGCCGGTTACCGCCTGGCTCTCGACCTCGACCCCGACGACCTCGAAGCCATTCGATCGCTGAGTGTCGTGACAGAGGCGAGCATGGATCCGGCCGACCTGATCCCGCTCCATCAGCGCGAGATCGAGCTCTTGGGGACAGAGCCCAATGGGCGCGAACGACGGGGCGAACTCTGGCGAAAACTCGCAACGCTCTATCGCAGCGACGACGAAACCCGACCCGAAGCCATCGACGCCTATCTCGAAGCGGAAAAGATCGAGCGACTTTCCGCACCGGATGAACTCGCGTTGGCGAGACTCTTCGAGTCGGTTGGCAACCTGGAAGAATTTTCCACCGTCTTCGGACGCTGGTGCGATCGCGAAGATGCAGGTTCCGACGTCAGCGACCATCTCGAACTCGCCCGAATGAACCAATCTCGAAATGAGTCGGCTCTGGCCGAGCAGCGCGCGGAACGTGCGACCGCCGTCGCGCCCGAGAATGCCGATGCCTGGAGCCTGCTCGCAGAATTGAAACGAGCCGATGACAGGCTCGAGGTCGCAGCGGACGCATTCGAACGGGCCGCCGATCACTCCAGCGCGTGGGAAGGCGCGGTTCATCTGATCGCGGCCGCCGAGTGCATTCGCGAACTCGAACTCGATCGGGCCCACGCGCTCCTCGTTCGGGCACGGCAAAACGATCCCGGCTCGATCGACGTCCCTGTCGCTCTTGCCCGAATCGCCGACGAACTCGATCGGTGGGAAGAAACCGAGCAGGCGGCCGAAACGACGCTCGATCTGGCACCCTGCGCGTCGCTCGACCCGAGCGTTCAACTCGAAGTCGCGGTCCTGGGTGGACGTGCCGCTCGCAAACTCGATCATCGCGAAGTCAGTCGAAGGCTCTTCGAAATCGCTGTCGGAATCGACGCAGATCATGTCGAGGCGCTCGAGGGCATCGCTGAAGCTCATTTCGAAGACGGCCACTATGGCCTGGTGCGCGCGCCTCTCGAACGTCGACTCGAGCTTCCGGGCGAGAATCCTCTACTCGGACGTCATCGAGCGATGGTCGCCCGAGGACTCGAAGCCGAAGACCTGTTGGATGGCGCCTGGACTCTCTACGAGGAAGCCATCGAATCCGACTCCTCGCTCGACGACGCCCATGAAGGTCTCGTTCGCGTTCATGAAAGAATGGGCCGTTTGAATCAGGCCGTGGACGCACTCGAGCGTTGGGCCGAGACCTCAGCGCATCCCGAGCGAAAGGCACTCGCATGGTTTCGCGCCGCCGAGCACGCACTGGCTTTCGAAGAGATCGCTCGGGCCGAAGAGAACCTCGTCCTCGCGACGAAAGCCGATTCGCGCCTCGCCCCAGCCTGGCTGCTGCTCTGTCAGCTCGTCGGAGAGCGAGGCGACGATTGCGAGACCCGACGCATCTGTCGTGACGCGCTCGAGGCGATCGAGCCCGGAGAGCTCTCCGCACAGATCTCGCTCCGTGCGGCGCGACTTGCGGAGGTCGCGGGCGACAACGACGAAGCGATCGAGCGCTACGGCGAGGCGACTCGCTGGGATCATCGGTGCAGCGAAGCCACACTCTGTCAATCGCGACTCATTCGCATGGCCGGTGATTGGGTCGAGGCGGACGCCGTGCTCGCGCGCTTCATCGAGTCCCATCCGGATCCCGAGAGCCCCACGCTGGCGCAAGTTCACCTCGAGCGCGGCCGACTTCTCTCCGGCCCGCTCGAAAACTTCGATCAGGCGATCGGGGCGTATCAGCGGGCACTCGTGCTGCAACCGGATCTGCGCGTCGCGACGACCGCGCTGGGTGGGCTGTTGCTGCATTCGAGCGATCGTTGGCGCGAGGCACTGGCGCTGCATCGGGAGATTCTCGAAAGCTCGCCGATCACCGCAGGTTCGCTTCGGGCGTTGGCGGGGCTGGCTAGACAGAGGCAGCAGGTCGAGATCGAAGAGAGTGCACTGGCGGTTCTTCGCGCTCTCGGCCTGGCTTCACCGCAGGAGGAGAGCGAAGCGCCGACGGGAATGCGGATGCCGATTCATCCTGGACCGCCGATGCCGAATGCGGACGACGAACGCCTGCGCCGAATCGCATACCAACTCCGCGAGGAACTCTGCGATGTGCTGAGTGAACCGGAAGCCGCGCGTCCCGATTGCGAAGACGCCGCTCTCGCGAAGGCGATCGAAGACATCTTGTCGATCGAGGACGAACTCAGTGCACCGAATCTGGCCCGTCAGAGCGCCGAAGATCGGCGCGAACTCTTCGGTGAAATCGCGGCACTCTTTCTCGACCCGGGTGGCAACGGCGGAGAGTCTCGCTACCGCGACGCCCTCGACCGGTCGCTCGGACGCTGGACCCGACGCAAGGTCAAGCGAGTCATCGAAGAAACGAGCTTGGCCGATTTCGATGAGCTCGATCACGAGGCTTGGGGCATCGAACTCCGAGCGATGGCAGCCGCCCAGTCCATCGATCGCAACGGTGGCGATCTCCGATTGATCCTGCGTGCACTGTTCGTCCTCGAAAGTGGCGACGAGTCGCAATGCCCACCGGAAGGCGCTCCGCTCGCCACGGCGGCGACGACTTCTGAAACAGCGCGGCGACTCCTGACTCGGATCACCACGACGCTCTGTGAACGACTGGAACACGCCGGATGAGCGGCGATACCCACGAGGCTTTGAACTAATGGCGCAACGAACGCTCAAGAACACGCGGAAGCATCGTCGAGTGACGGTTCGAATTCTCGTCGATTATCAGGCACGTGGTGCCATTCGTTGCGACTATGCGACGACGCTTGGAGCCGGTGGCATGTTTCTGGAAACGGAGCTCGTGATGAATCGAGGGGAATGCGTCAAGGTGCACTTTCGAATCCCTGGCGGCGAAGAGCTTCATGAACTCGAAGCGAGAGTCACCTGGCACCACGCCGCAAAGCAAGAACCCGGCGGCAACCTGCGTACGCCCGGCGTCGGACTCCAGTTCAGCGACCCGACACGATCCTCGCAGCTCGCCAGGGAACTCGAGGACTTCGCAGAGCGCTAGCCGCGTCCGACCCGCGCTTGTGTCCGTCGCCCGACGGCATGAAGCTCCGTCACGAGTCGGTGGTGGAGCCGATGCCCTCCCCTCTCGACGCGGATATGGGCCTTCGGGCGCGCACCGAGCAGCGCGAGATCACCGATCAAATCGACGATCTTGTGGCGAACGAATTCGTCGGGCCAGCGCAGTCCGCCCTCGTTCAACACCTTCTCGTCGCCGAGAACGACCGTGTTCTCGAGATTGCCGCCCAACGCCAATCCGGCTTCATGAAGCGCTTCGACCTCCTGGGCGAATCCGAAGGTTCTCGCCGGCGCGAGTTCGTGTTCGAAAACCTTCTCGTCGAGCGCCAGGATCTCGAACGTCTGACGACCGATACAAGAATGGTCGAAATCGATGCCATAGGAGATTCGCAACTCGTCCGAGGGCTCGACGCGAATCGACCGGTCCCCTTCCCGGATTTCGAAGGACTCTTCGATCGCGAGTTCCGGGCGCCGCTCCGATTGGACTTGTCGCCCCGCGGACCGGAGCCAGTCGACGAAGGGCGCTGCGCTTCCGTCCATGATGGGAATTTCGGAACCCGAGACCTCGATCCGGAGATTGTCGATTTCGAGAGCAAAGACCGTGGCCAGGAGATGCTCGACGGTCGCGACATGCGGACGTCGTGTCGAGATTTGTTCGGAAGTGTCGGTCTTGAGTGCCAATGTCGTCGCACGGGAAGAAGAGTGAATGGCTTCGACGACCGCCGGAATTTCGACGTCCTCCCCCGCTTCACCTTCGCCTAACAAAACGAAAGTGATACCCGATCCGACCGGAGCTCGGCAGAGAGCGATCTCGACGGGAGCGCCGCTATGCAGCCCGATTCCCTGACAGGCAATCCTGCGGTTGATCGTCGTTTGCTGCACCAGAGCTCCCGCGCGAAATCGAAGACGATCCTGAGATTGGACCCGGGGCCGTCGCGGAGGCAGTGCGCGCTACCCGCGCCGGCCGCTCTCCGTGATTCGGAATCAGTAGAACGAAGGGGCTACGGCGCCATCTCCACTCAGTCGATCAGCGTAGCGTGCGGACCCGCCGCGGGCATGGGGTGCGGGTCCGGGCCAGAGGTCGGAAATCAGGATCGCCTGGTCTGCTCTTCGATCGGGCCGGCGAGGGATTCGCGCACTTCCGCGAGAATTTCGGAGGCCGACTGATATCGATTTCCTGGATCCTTCTCGAGACATCGTTCGACGATCGAAGAGAGTGTCGCGGGGAGCTCGGGACGGATATCGCAGATCGTCGGCGGCGCGGTATGCACATGGTGATACGGAATGTTGCCCTCTTTGAAGGGAACGGTTCCCGTCGCCATCTCGAAGATCGCAACGCCGAGCGAATAGATGTCTGTGCGATGGTCGATGTTCTTGCCGAGCGTCTGCTCCGGGCTCATGTAATAGGGCGTTCCCGCAACGACCGTCGTATGGTTTCGAGCCTCCTCGACGACCTTCGCGAGTCCGAAGTCCATCAGCTTGACCGTCTTGTCGCGCGTCCACATTGCGTTGGCCGGCTTGATGTCGCGATGCACAACCTTCTTTTCGTGGGCGTACGCGAGCGCTTCGCAGAGCTGAACGAGCACATGGAGTATCCCTGACGGCGATATGGCGCCTCGACGGCGAAGAATCTCCTTGAGGGTCGTCCCTTCCACGTATTCCATCGCGATGTAGTAGCGACCCTGCTGTTCGCCCGTGTCGTAGACCGTCACGATGTTCGGATGGTTCAACTTCGCGGCCGCCTGCGCCTCGCGCATGAAGTTGGCGATCGCCTGGGGATTCTCCGTCAACGCCTGGGGCAAGACCTTGAAGGCGACCATGCGATCGAGCACGGTGTCTTTCACTTTATAGACGATGCCCATGCCGCCTCGTCCGAGTTCGCCGACGATCTGGTAACGGCCGTCGTCTGGCGTGCCGCCTGTGCGCGTACCCGCACCCGCACCCGCACCCGCACCGTCGCCGCGACCTTGATTGGTCGTTCCGAGCGGCTCTTCTTCAGCAGCCAGGGCACGCGTCTCCGCGAGTCGTTCCTCGACGTCGCGATAGTGGTAGTCGAAGGCCATCACCTTCTCGAATATTTCGACCGCGTCGCGTGGCTTTCCATCTCCTTGATAGATGACCGCGAGCTTGAAGTATCCGTCGATGCTGTCACGCGTGAGCTCGGTATCTCCGATCGTTTGTTGGAGCTTCGTGATCGCGAGCGAGAGCTGGCCTCGCGCGGCGAAGATGTCGCCTAGGATCGCCGCCGCCCGCCCGAAGTCATCATCTTCCTGCACAATCTTCTGAAGAACCGAAATGGCTTCGGAGTCGAGGCCCTGCTCGTGGTAGATTTCGCCGGCGCGCAAGAAATCGCCAGCCTTCTCGAGAAGCTCGGCTTCTCGCGCCGAATTTCCGACCAGGGCGTAGCATTCCGCGGCTTCCGTGAAGCGACCCGCCTTTTCGAAGGCGCCGCCCGCGCTGTCACGGTCGCCCACCATTTGAAACATCTCGGCGGCTTGCAGGAATCCATGCTGTAGCTGGTAACACTCCGCCGCCTTCGAAAATTGTTCGAGATTGCGATAGAGGTCGCCCGCTTCGAGATGGTCTCCGGCCTCTTCTAGCATCGCGGCGGCACGTTCACTCTCGCCCGTGTCGCGAAGATGCTGACCGAGGAGTCGCGCCGCGTCCGCAATGGAGCCCGACGCCCGCAGCGCTTCCGCCGCGCGTTCGACGTCGCCGGCCGCCCTGAAATGGTCCGCCGCTGCCTCATGATTTCCCAGTGTCGTCGCGACCTCTCCCGCTTCGAGAGCACAGCCGCCACGTTCGAAGACCTCGAAGGCTTTCTCGAGATCTTCTGCCTTCAGGAAGAGCTTGCCGGCCTGCCAGACGAGCTTCGACATCTCCGCGGACTTCTTCGGATCCATCGTCGAATTGCCGCCCTCTTCGGCGAACACGGTCTCGAGACATTCGCCGGCCGCACGCCAGTTCCGGCATTTCACATACATCGCGGCGGCGTGGCGCATGAAGTCCGTCTCGCGATAGCAATCCGCTGCCTGACGGAAGTTCTCTGCTTTTTCGAACATCTCGGCGGCAACGCTTTTCAAGTCGGCCTTCAGATAGCTATCAGCGGCCTTCGCCCATTCTTCCTGTTGGCCGTAGATCGACCCGGCCGACTCGAAATTCTCGCCCTGGAAATGAAGCTCGGCCGATTCGATGAAGCGATTCTGGTCATGGCGAATCTCGGCGGCGCGCACGAACTCGCCCGCTTCGATGAAATACTCCACGGCGACGTCGTGTAATTCGTGGTCCCAGAGAAGCTCGCCGGCCTCGATCAGCTCGCCTTTCTTCTTGAGCGCGCGCGCCAGCTTCTTGATCCGCCTGGCCGCACGCTTGTCGGTGTTGGGCACAGCATCGGCGTCCGCGCGCTCGCTGGTCGTTCGCGCGTCGCCGGATGGTTCCAGCTCGTCGCCCTTGCGACCGAGCAGCCCGACATAGAAGGCGAAGGTCAGCAATCCGAGCGGCAGCAGCACGAAGCGCAGAAAAGTCTCGGCCACCCACTCTTCCGCCGTCACCGAGAAACCGCGGGCCACATCGACGCCCTGGTCGATCACCCAGCGATTGAGAGCCTGAAGTTGGCGTCGAGTCTGGTCGGCCGCCACGGTCGCTGTGCCATAGCTCGCGAGCAATCCGAATGAACCCAGGACGCAGAGAAGGATCGCAAAGGGCAGCAATACGATTCTGGCGAGGATACGCACGATTTCGACTCATCCCGTTTCGGCTTCGTCCCGCCCAAGGCGGGTTGCCCGAACTGGTGCCCGGCACTCGAGACCATCCGATCCAGTGCAGGGCACTTCCTGGTCCCTATATCGGCCGACGGCAAGCCCCAAGTGAGTCCAGACTCGCGGCAGAATGGACTCGGACCCGAGCATCTGCCCTGGGCTCGCATATGCTCTGCGCGATGGCCTGCCCTAGACGCGTCTCCTCTCCGTCCCAAACATATGACTACGGGAATCGAGCCACGCTGATCCTGGTCCTGGCCGCAGGGTTCTTCCTGCTCGCCCCTGTCGTCTGGGCGGAGGATTCCGCCCCCTTTTCACTTCACGCCCACGATATCCGGGGACTCATCGAACAGGTGTGGCCGCTCCGGGTTGCCGACTGTGAGAGCGGGGAGACGGACCTGCTGGTTCTCAGCACGGACGGGGGGCCCCCGAACCAAAGCAAGCTGATGACCTGGATGCCCTGCGGGTCGGCCGTCCGGCCCGACGACCCACGAATCGTGAGAAGGCAGCTGCCCGAAGCCTCGGTCCTGGTGGATGTCGCCCGCGTGCCCGAGCGTGAGGGACCGCAGCTTCTCACCATTTCCGCCACGGGCATTCGCATCGAAGCGCTCGACTCGTCGGAGGAGCCGCTCGACTTGCAGATTCCAGGTGGCCTTCCGCTGCCGCCGCGACCGTGGGAAATCGGGCGGCTGCCGATCGTCGACGATTGGCACAGCAACGGACGCAGCACGGCGCTCGTGCCCTCTCTCGGCGGTGCCTGGCTGGTCGACCTCGTGTCGGGCGAGACACGGCTGCTCGAGATGCCGGTGTACGCCAGCTATATCAGCTACGCCCCCTTCATCCCGGCGACGGTCTGGAAGTGGATGATCCAGGAGGTGACCTGGCCAACGATTTCGCGCGGCGACGACAACGGTGACGGTCGCCTCGACCTCTTCGCACTTTCGCGCTGGGGAATCTGGATTTATCACACCGGACCCGATGGATTGCCGGACAAGCCGAGTCGACGGCTCGAGCACAGGCCTTTCGACGCGGACACCGAGCGCCGGCATGAAACGACGGTCAACAACTATTTTGCTCGCGATCTGAACGGCGACGGCCTTGCCGACCTGCTGTTGAACACGATCGTCGGCAGGCTCATGGACGGCCGCTCGTATTCACAGATCCTGCTCAACGGCGGAAGCGGTGTTTCCCTCGACGCCGAGCCGGACGCGATTCGCGAAAGCGATGGAGGACTGTCGGGTTTCAGTTTCGTCGACATCGATGGGGACGGAGTCGAAGAGATGCTCGAGACCACGATGGAATTTGGCATCGTCCAGATGATGCGGATCCTCGTCACGCGCAAGGCCAAGGCACAGGTTCGGCTGCTCGTTCTCGATTCCGAAGCGACTGGGGGAACCCGAACCCTCTTCGAGGATGAGTTCACTTTCAGCCTCAATTTCGGAGACAGCAGTCTGCGCGGCCTGATTCCCAGTATCGGAGACTGGAATGGGGACGGCATTCAAGACATGTTCGTCGCGAGAGGCGCGAGCGAAATCACCTTTCGGATGGGATCGCTCGACGACGACGACCCACTCTTCGGACGCGCACGCGGTCGACAACCGGTCGGGCTCGAGAGTGGCGAGAGCCGCATCGCGGACTTGAACGGGGACGGCCTGGACGACATCGTCGCCTTCACCGACACGGATCCGGATCAACCCCTCGTCGTCTTGGAAAATCGCGGTCGACTTCCGGGAACGCCACCGGCCCTGCGTGCTCAGTCGGACTGACGACGGACGAAACTCGTCGCCTCGACCCTGCGATTCCGGTTGCGCGCCTGGCGGGCTCGATCGCGCTTCTCGTGGTCATGCTGACGACGGCCATCGCACAGGGGTCGGCCGAGTCATCCGATCCGCCCTCGAATCGCCTGGCGCCACGGGTCGCCCTGCCCCCACATCCGCTCGACGTCCCCTAGCCAACCGAGGTCTGGCCCGAGACGGACCCGAGCGCCGAGGTCGTCGAGAGACTCTTTGCACCCGTCGGACGAGCCGGCATTCCGGACTCGCGGGCTCTCGTGATCGTCCAGGGTGGGCGAATCGTGCTGGAGCGTTATGTCGACGGATTCGATGCCTCGAGCCGTTTCCATACCTGGTCGATGGCAAAGAGTCTGACCCACGCCCTGGTCGGCATCTTGGTTCGTCGGGGCACGCTCGGTCTCGATGAGCCTGCACCGATCCCGTCGTGGCAATCGAGCGACGATCCCCGCTCGAAGGTCACGTTGCGACATATGCTGAACATGACCTCGGGCATTGGCAACGAGGACATGTCCAAAGGGCCAACGGGACCCGGTGACTTCGTCCAGGCCTTGCTCTTCGGCGACGGTGCAAAGGATTGACCGCGTTCGCCGCGGATGCCCGCCTCGTCCATCGCCGGGCAGCCATTGGGCCTATTCGACCGCCACGACCACCCTGCTTGCGGGAATCGTTGGTCGAGCGGATGCCGAAGATGCCCACGGACGCGCCGCGTTCATTCATGAAGCGCTTCTCGATCCGATCGGAGCCGGAGACATCGTCTTCGAATTCGATCGCGCGGGTCATTTCCTGGGCGGGAGCCATGTCTACGGCCGAGCCAGAGATTTCGCTCGCTTCGGGCTCCTCTATCTGCGCGACGGAGTCTGGGACGGCCTTCGAATCCTGCTCGAAGGCTGGGTCGATTTTGTACGCACTCCGGCCCCGGCGAAGAACAACGGGAGCTACGGCGGCCATTTCTGGTTGAACCTCCCGCCGAAGAAAGATCAATTCCTGCTCTTTCCTGGCCGACCCGAATGCGTCTTCGAAGCGAGCGGGAACAGCGGCCAATTCGTGATCATCGTCTGGACCCACGATCTCGTCATCGTTCGCCTGGGCGAAATGCAGACGACGAATGGGAATGAATTGAACGATTCGCTCGCGACAATCCTGGACGTCTTTCCCGAACGGCCGATTCTGGATGGGACGCTGCCATGAAGCGAACCCACAGAAATCGAATTCTGCAGGCGACGGGCCTGCTGCTCGTTCTTGGGTTGATCGTCGCAGCCGTGGGCGATCGCAACCTGCGAGTCCAGGCGAATGTCGGTGCCGGATACGTGGCACACCAGATCTGCTCATGCGTACACGTTGCGAACCGCAGTCTTGAATCCTGCCTTCCAGACATGTTGCCGGTCATGGATCGGATCCGATCGGAACTCGTCGATGTCGACGGACACCACGGAGTTCGCGCCTGGATTCCAGTCTTCTCGGACCGAACGGCGATCCATACGCCCGGCCTGGGCTGCGCCCTGGACTAGTGGCGGCTGGGACCAAGGCCGGCCGGCCCGATTGCGGTGTGTTCGT
>Ga0310122_10001662_pt1 | contig 14218 bp, 13 predicted proteins | sample CB6_Bottom_1051__FD_203503 | JGI IMG/M metagenome (GOLD analysis project Ga0310122, IMG submission 203503) | Marine microbial communities from Western Arctic Ocean, Canada - CB6_Bottom_1051 | ecosystem: Environmental > Aquatic > Marine > Oceanic | place: Canada: Western Arctic Ocean | collected...
GACGACTCATTCTTGGCCTGGGACAGGGTTATCGGGTGGGAGAGTTTACCGGCTTTGAAAAAGATCACAAGCGTCGAGGCCAGGCCCTGACCGAAGGCATCGACATCCTCCGCAAGTCGTGGTCTGGGGAAACGTTTTCTCATGCGGGCAAGTATTGGCACTACACCGACATTACAGTCACGCCATCACCAGCCCAGTCTGGCGGGCCGCCGTTGATGGCCGGAGCACGGAGTATAAAAGGGATCCAACGAGTCGCGCGAATGGGATGTCATTTCCTGCCCATCGGGAATATCGAGGATATTGATATCTACCGCACGGCCTGTACTGACCTCGGCCGCGAACCTGGCCAGGTCCGGATTCTGCGTTCATGTTATGTAACCGACAAGGATGACAGCGAGTTAGACACAGTCTGGCCACACGTGAACTACCAGATCGAGCATTACGCCAAGTGGATGCATGATGCGAATGACAAACCAGAAGACCGTAGCAATACGTCAGATGGATTTCGTGACCTGAGTAATTTCTTCACTGGACCGTCCCAAAAGGTGCTTGACCAGATCAAGGCTTTTGAAGCTGAGGCGGGCATGGATGAACTCGTCCTGTTCTTCCACTTCCCCGGCATGGATCGCGCTATGTCGCGTGGTTCTATGCAGCGCTTTGCAGCCGACGTCCTGCCCCACCTGCGCTAGACAAGGGCGCAGCATGCGTCCCGGGCGGTTCATGAACCGCCCCTACAAGGGGGCATTACAGAACGGAACGCAGGCGAACCGGGCCACAGGCAGGGACGGCCTTGTCCGGTTACTCCCCCACCCAAAGAGTTTCTAAACCGAGGGTCTGAGCGGCTAGGAACTGTCTCTTATCTCCGGTGATAAAGGGCAACATGGCAATCTCAACGCGCTCTTTAAAGAGCAGGGCTGAGGCAATGTGAATCGCATCCAGCGTCCGTATGGCATGGACCTGCAGGAGAGCTTCTACCCGTTGACGAACACCCCGAGCGAGTTCCACCCATTCAAAGAATTGCTGATCTTCCTGGAAATGCCCCAAGGCTGTTGAAAAGTCTCCAGGTGTCACCTCTCCCGCTGCCCTCCGTCGCGCCAGGGCAGCGGTGACTTCAAGAGGCAGCAACACAGAAGAGAGCAGGCTGTGTTTCCGAACCAAGCCCTTGGCCTCTAGGGTGGCACCCTCTGCCACATACAGTTTGACAATCACGCTCGTGTCAAAATACGCCCAGGGCTTCATGAAAAAATTACCGTTCGTCTCGCATATCGGAAACCGTCTGAGCTAGGCTTTGTCCTGAAAGAGAAATGGGCGGATGATTTTTCGGTCGTCCTTCTTTGCACGGAGGAGCGAGAAGTCCATCGGCCTCCAAATGCAGGATTTTCGTAGCTGTATCCGTTTCAGGAGCAACAGGTTTAATGACGGCTATTGGGCGTCCACGCTCAGTGATGAGCACGTCTTCCCCAGCCTTGACGATTTTCATGTAATGAGAGAATGCCTGATTGATTTCTCGGAGGCCAACAGATTTCATCGCCTACCCTCCTTATGTAGTAACATAACTACATAAACTAAACCCTCGACTATCAAGAATCAAGATGTCGTCCAGCGACGGGTCGCCGCTCGGCGTAGTCGATCCATAATGGCTCGCCCGATGCCGATTTCTGGCACTGATTCGATGATCACTCGATCCAGACTGTATCCATCTAACCGACGCAGTGCAGCAAACAAATTTGCTGCGGCTTCAAGCAGGTCTCCATCTTTCGATAGGGACTCAACCTGAGTATAGCCTCTGGCCTCAGATCGCGGGGCAAGGCACAGCAGTCCAACGTGTTCATGATGATCCGGCTGAGGCAACGGCTCCCCAAGAGCAAGCAGGGTCACCGGAACTCTTGGAGCGTAATGCGAAAGCAAAGTCCCCGGCGAACGTGTATCGGCTCTCGCCGAGTCCCCAATCTGAACCGGCCCAATCACCGCTTCGATTTGCTCAACCGTCACACCGCCAGGTCGTAACAAAACCGCCTGATCTTCAGTCAGCGTACACACGGTTGATTCCAACCCAATAGTACACGGCCCGCCATCGATGATGACTTCAATCGCATCTCCGAGTCTGCCTTGCACATGAGCGGCCGTCGTCGGACTGACATACCCAAAGGGGTTGGCGCTAGGAGCAGCAATAGGAAAATCGACTGCGCGCAGTAAGGCCAGGGCAACTGGATGAGCGGGCATACGCAGGGCAACTGTCCCAAGTCCGGCGGTCACAATATCGGGAACGATGGGCTGTTTTGGCAGGACGAGCGTCAGCGGACCAGGCCAGAAGCGGTCCATGAGTCTCGTGGCGCGTTCGTCAATCTTACTCACATAAGAAGAGACGGCGGCTCTGTCCACAACATGAACAATGAGCGGATCAAAAGAAGGACGATTTTTCACCGCAAAGACATGAGCGACGGCCTTTTTATTCAGGGCATTTGCCCCAAGGCCATAGACGGTCTCAGTTGGGAAGGCAACGATATCTCCGGCTTTGAGCCGTGCGCCTGCCCGGCTGATTGAACGCGGATCGTTACCATCAAGGATTTGGGCCATAGGAATAGGGGTTGGGTCACTTTTCAGACGTCAGATAGGTATAGCTACCCAAGACCGCCTCGTATTCACGCAGCAGTTCCTGCTCCCATTCGGCAACAATTTCACCCTGCTCACTCTGCTCATGCCGTGCAGCGCCTTCGCTCACTCGGCAGCGGAACTCCGCCAACAGCTCTTCTCGCCCGTACCGGAACACGCTCAGCACGTCTTCGACCGTATGGCCCGGAGTAATGCTGGCAATCTGCAGGATGCCGTTTTCATCCACAACGACCGAAACATCATGCACGTGGCCAAAGAGATTATGGTAGTCGCCCATAACGTCTTGATACGCACCGGTCAAAAATACGCCGAGATAATACGGTTCTCCGTTGAGGGCGTGTAATTCCAAATATTCCTTGATGTCTCGTTGGTCGACAAAATTATCGATTTTGCCGTCCGAGTCGCAGGTCAGATCTGCCAAATAGCCTTTGCGGTCGGGGATCTCGTTGAGTCGATGAATCGGCATGATGGGGAAAAGCTGCTCTAGCGCCCACGCATCCGGAATGGACTGAAAAACCGAGAAGTTACAAATAAACTTGTGTGCCAGGCGTTGTTCCAGATCTTCAAATTCCTCGGGCATATGCTTCACCGCCTGGGCAAATTTCAGCGCGCGTTCACACGTACCCCAAAACAGTTCCTGACCCAGCCCTCGATCTTCAAGCGACAGATAACCCAGGTTGAATAAAGAAAACATCTCTTCGCGCTGCTCAAGGATATCGTGGTAATACTCGCGGTAGTTCTTGGCATTCGTCCCTGTATAGATGTCGTACATCTCTTGAATGACTTCGGGCTTGCTCTTCGGGTCCTGCACGTCTATCGGGCCGTTCGCCAGCGCGATTTCATCGACCGCATTGAAAACAAGCATGGCGTGTGGAGCGGCTATCATACGCCCAGTTTCGGTAATCACCGTGGGCTCTTCGATCTCTTCGCTCTCGCACACCTCCTTGATCGAGTAAATGATGTCGTTGGCATATTCCTCGACAGAATAATTTAGACTCGACTCAGACGCCGTCCGCGAACCATCGTAATCGACGCCAAGACCTCCGCCGACGTCGAGATAGTCGAGCTGCGGGCACATCTGACGCAGCTTGGCGTACGTCCGGGCTGCCTCTTTGACCGCAGATTTGACCCGCCTTATGTCCGTAACCTGCGAACCAATATGGAAATGCAACAGACTCAGACAGTCGGTCATTTCAGCTTCTTGCAGAAGATGGACACATTTCAAGAGATCCGTCGTCGTGAACCCGAACTTGGACAGATCACCACTCGACTTCTCCCATTTCCCACTGCCCCGAGCAGACAGCTTCAGCCGCAGACCTATCAAAGGCCGAATCGCCAGGCGTTGACTCAGTTCAAGCAGGGCGCGCAGCTCAAACAAGCTCTCTAGTACAAGAAACACCCGCTTGCCAATATGCTTGCCTATAAACGCCAGTTTGAGATAGCTTTCGTCCTTCACTCCATTGCAAATAATCGGCGATTCCGGATGGTGGGTCAGCGCCAGTGCGACCATGAGTTCAGCTTTACTGCCCACTTCCAGACCAACACGATATCGATCGCCGAAGCGCAAGACGTCCTGCACGACCTCTTTCTTCTGATTGACCTTAAGCGGGTAAGCCGGGATATATTCTCGCTTGTAGGCAAACTCCTTGATGGCGGCGTGGAAGGCGCCAGTCAGCTTCTGCAGCTGATAGTCGATAATTTGCGGGAAACGCAGGACGATGGGGGTTGATATCCCATCCTGGTCAAGGTCGGTAATAATGCCCTTGAGCGTACTTGACGGGCTCCGGGACGTGGCAAAGGTACACACGACTTCACCGCTCGCATTCACGTCAAAATACTCACGACCCCAGTTCTGAATGCCGTACAGGTCTCTGGTCTCCTCCACTACGGTTTGGCCAGTTTGACCAGTTGGGCCATTTGAGCCACGTGAGACAGACGAGGCGCGATTCTCAACGCCCACCACAGTATCGGCAGCCAAGCCTGGTGCGGGAGGCGTTCGCGCCTCCCTTGTTTCACTCTTCGTCAGCATGCTCATTCGGTACACACCCTAATAGCTCAGAACAGGCGCTCATACCCTGCGTCTCGCACCCGCTCGCGATCAGCGGTTCAGTTCAAATCAAAAGCTTTACGATAATGGAAAACGGGGGCTCACGAGAATAGCCCAACAGAAAACGTTCCTCGGAGATCTACACAAACTCGCGTGTCGATTGCTGGTCTAGTCAACGCTGTAGGTCCCACCTCATGTCAATGTCAGAGCTTCATCTGTATATAGTGATTTTCCCATTTCGTGTCAAAAGGTCATCCGTTGCCGACTCGGCTGTTGCGCTCTTTAACCTCGTGTTTTCGCATAGTCTTTCTCTAATGCTGTGCCACATGTGCCTGACAACCAGCCTACGCTCAGCAGCCCAAACGCGCCCCTTCCGCCGTATGACTTGTGAGAAAACCCCGCAGCCTGCTCCCCTGCGGTTGCACCCTTTGACAAAGCCCCATCGGCCACGGACAATCAATGCCGGAAAGGCAAGTGTATGGAACGCAAGCTCGCGGCGATCTTCAGCGCCGATGTCAAAGGTTATAGTCGTCTCATGGGCGACGACGAAGAAGCCACCATACGCACGCTCAAAACCTATCGGGAAGTCATCACCACTCACGTTTAGCAGCACCATGGTCGGGTGGTCGATTCACCCGGGGACAACATGTTGGCCGAGTTTGCCAGTGCGGTCGATGCCGTCAAGAGTGCGGTCGCAATTCAACAGCAGCTCAAGAGCCGCAACGGCGAGCTGGAAGTGCATCGTCAGATGGAGTTTCGCATCGGGCTCAACGTGGGCGATGTCATTACGGATGAGGGCCGTCTCTACGGCGATGGGGTGAACACCGCGGCACGCTTGGAAAGCCTCGCTGACGGTGGTGGGATTTGCATCTCGGAAGCCGTTCACATGCGGGTCAAGAATAAGCTGGCCTTTGTGTTTGCCTATCAGGGCGAACAGAGCGTCAAGAATATCGCTGACCCCGTGCGCGTCTACAAAGTCGGGCTGGAGACCGAGCCTACCACGCCTCTGATAAGCGCAGAGCAGCCGGCCGAGCTGCCCTTACCAGACAAGCCATCCATTGCCGTCCTGCCCTTCACCAATATGAGCAATGACCCCGAGCAGGAATACTTCGGCGACGGGCTGACGGATGACATCATCACCGACCTGTCCAAAATCTCCGGCCTGTTCGTCATCGCCCGCAATTCGGTCTTCGCCTACAAAGGCCAGACCATCAACATCCCCGAAGTCGGGCGGGCCTTGGGCGTCAGTCATGTCTTAGAGAGCAGTGTGCGCAAAGCCGGCTACCGCGTGCGCATCAACGTGCAGTTGATTGAGGCGGCCACAGGTGGGCATGTCTGGGCCGAGCGCTATGACCGGGAGCTGACGGACATCTTTGCCCTGCAAGACGATGTGAGACAAAGGGTCGTGCGGGCGCTGGAGGTGAAGCTCACAGCACACGAACAAGGCTAGGTGGGGCTCATCCCGACGGGCAACCTGGAAGTCTATGACTACTTCTTGCGCGGAACGACACAGGTGTGGCAATTCACCAAAGCGCGAACACACAAGCACGGCGGTCATTTACACACGCCCTGGCACTCGACCCCGACTATGCCGCCGCTGCCGCATTCCTGGGACTTGCTCACTGTTTTGAGTGGCTATTTTGGAATCCGAGCCCGCAAGTGTTGGCGCAGGCCTGGGAGCAAGCGCAACGCGCTTGCTCCCAGGATGATGCGCTGCCCGAGGCGCACGGGATATCGGGTGTTCTCTATGCGCTGAGCAAGCAGCCCGAGCAGGCCCTTGCCGAGGGCGAACGGGCCATTGCCCTGAATTCTAACCTTGCGGATGGCTATGTCTGGCTCGGGTTAATTCTGAGCTATCAGGACAAACCAAAAGAGGCTCTGGGCGTGCTGCAGCAGGCGCTGCGTCTCAACCCCCATCCGCCCTTCCCCTATTTCGGCAGCTTAGGCATGGCCTGTTATCTGCTGCGGCGCTATGAGGGGAGTATTGTCGCCTATTTCAATGCCACGATGGCTAAGCCCTTCAAATGGACTTATCAAGGCAAGCCGCTGGCCGCTTAGCCCATGGTCTGGAGTCTTCCGCTGTCGTGCACTAGTCGAATCCGGCCTGCTGACAGAAACGGACGGGCACTACGAATTAACTGGTCCGCTGCCGGAAATGGCTATCCTATCATCCCTGCAAGACTCGTTTGCCGCCCGGCTTGACCGGCTTGCCCCGGTCCGCGAACTGGCCCAAATCGGCGCGGTGTTAGGCCGGGAGTTCACCTACGACCTCATTCACGCCGTGTCCCGAATGGACGATCCGAAGTCACAGGAGGGACTGGGCCAATTGAGTACAGCGGACATCTTGTTTCAACGCGGCGTGCCGCCTGACGCTACCTACACGTTCAAGCATGCCCTGCTGCAAGATGCCGCGTATGCATCGCTCCTCAAAAGCCAACGTCAACAGTTCCATGCCCAGACGGCGACCGTACTAGAGCAGCAGCATGCCGAGACGGTGGCAGCGCACCCCGAACTGCTGGCGCATCACATACGGAAGCGAGCCTGGCAGAACAGGCCATTTCGTATTGGCAAACGGCCGGCCAAAAAGCTATACAGCGCTCGGCCCATCATGAAGCGCGCAATCTCCTGACCCAAGGATTGAAGTTGCTCCAGCAATTCCCTGACACTCCTGAGCGCAATCAGCAGGAGCTGTCCCTCCAAATTGCTCTAGCGGGGTCACTCACCGCCAGACAGGGTTTTGCCGCTCCGGGCATCGACGATATATATGCGGCCGCTCAAGAGCTCTGCCAGAAGATGGGCGAGACACCCGAACTCTTTCCCGTCCTGTGGGGTATGGGGTCGTTTCATATGATAAGAGGGGAGATGCAGCGGGCAACCGAGCTCGGGCAACAGTGCTTAAACATAGCCCAGCGAGTCCAAGACCCATCCCTCCTCTTAGTAGCCTATCTCGCGCAAGGGAGAAACTTTTACTTCGCGGGTACGTTTGCGGCGTCGCGCGCCCATCTCGAACACGGGACGGCAGTGTATGACTCCTCGCAGCATCATTCCTTGGTGGTCCTATACCGCAATGACCCCGGCGTGGAATGCCTGTCCCGTCTTGCTCACGACTTATGGTTTCTAGGATATCCCGACCAGGCCCTGGGCAAAGCGTATGAGGCGATTGCCCTTGCACAGCAGCTGCCCCATCCGCCCAGTCAGGCGTTTGCTTTGGATTGCGCGGTTGAATGTCATCTCTTCCGGAGGGAAGGCGCGACGGCGTTAGAGCTGAATGAGGAAGCACTGCGGGTCGCTCAGGAGCAGGAGTCTGTCATGTACGTTGGGATGGCAACGGCATTGCAAGGGCGGACCTTAGTTGAATTGGGACAGGCAGATGAGGGGACCGAGCACATGCGCCGAGCCTCTGACATCCTCCGCTCCATCGGGATGGCCATGGTGCCGAAAGTGTGGCTTGCTGCCTCACAGGTTGAGGGGTATCTCAAAGCGGGACGCATAGAAGAGGGTCTCTCGTTGGCGGAGGAAGCCCTCAATGATGTGGCAGCGACTGGGTTTCATTTTTTGGAAGCAGAGCTCTATCGGCTCAAAGGAGAGCTCTTGCTGCGGCAATCGCGTGAGCATCCTCAGGCCGGGGCATGTTTCCAGACAGCGCTTGGGGTGGCGAGAGACCAAAAAGCCAAATCACTAGAACTGCGCGCCGCCACCAGTCTCGCCCGGCTGTGGCAGCGGCAGGGGAAGCAAACCGAAGCCCGCGCCCTGCTCGCCCCCGTCTATGATTGGTTCACCGAAGGCTTTGACACGGCGGATTTGAAGGACGTCAAAGCACTCCTCGACCAATTATCGTAGCAGCATGTGGCGTGCTCGCCGTCCGTGTCATTGCGGGCCGCCGGGGCGAGGCCCCTAGCCAACTCCTTTTCCCTGCCGCCACGGTTTGGTATGGAGAGACCGAGGAAAGGAGACGCACCTATGGCCCATATCGAACTCTTGGACGAGAAGCTGGAGGCGGTCGCGAACCTGCCACACGAAGGACCCGTTGTCATGTTGAATCTCCTGCGCTTCAAAGGGGAAGCCGGTCGGGCGTCGTTTGAGAAGTATATGGAGCATGCCCGCCCGTTGGGGGAGAAAGTGGGGGTCCGGTTGATGTACGCCGGAGCCGAGCAAGTGAGCGTCATCGGACCCGAGCAGTGGGATTTGGTGGTGTTGGCGGAGTATCCGAATCGCGCCGCGTTTCCCTCCCTGGTCCAGAGCGCAGAGTATAAGGCCATTATCCATTACCGCAATGAGGCGCTTGAAGATTCTCGCCTTATTCTGACGACGGCCGTGTCGATGTAGTCGCGGAAGGCAACAGAAGACGGCGACCTGCTCGCCCCGATCGACAGCTTGTTCACTGTAGGGTTTGACACAGCGGACGCGAAAGACGTGCATCAAGAAATGAATCCCTCACGGCGTCTCCTCCTTTTCGCAGCTCTCTCCCTTTTCTGGCTCGCCAGTGGCTACCAGACTTCCATTCAAGAGGAATCCCCGCAGGAGCGTGCGACGCGCATCCATCGCGACGCGATCGTGATCGACACCCACTCGGATACCACGCCTCGCTTCCAGCGGGACGACTGGGATTTCAGCCAGCGGCATCCGCAGAGCGACTCGCATATGGATTTGCCTCGGATCCGCGAGGGCGGTCTGGACGTCCAGTTTTGGTCGATCTATACCGGCAAATCCGAGGTGCCGGGCGAGGCCATACGCATTGCACTCGAGCGCATCGACGCGGTCCACCGGCTGGTCGAGCGCTACCCGGCAGAGATCGGACTCGCGACGACCGTGGCCGAGATCCGCGCCTTAGTCGCGGCGGGGAAGCTGGCCAGCCTGATGGGTGTCGAAGGCGGCCATATGATAGAGGACAATTTGGCCGTCCTGCGCACCTTCTATCGCCTGGGGGTACGCTACATGACCCTCACCCACTCGTTCCACACCAACTGGGCCGACTCCTCGGGAACCTCTACGCTACCGGAGCCCGTCCATGGCGGGCTGACAGAGTTCGGCGAGCAAGTTGTGCTGGAGATGAACCGGCTCGGCATGATGGTCGACGTCTCGCACGTGTCGGATGAGACCTTCTCCGATGTCTTGCGGGTGAGCCGCGCCCCGGTGATCGCGTCTCACTCTTCCTGTCGTGCGGTCGCCGACCACATCCGCAACGTGAACGACGACCTACTGCGCGCACTGGCCGAGAACGGCGGCGTCATCATGATCAACTTCTATCCCGCCTACATCGACGAGGAAGCTAGTCGCGCGACGACGGCCTACTTCGATACATGGAAGTCGGCCTTTGAGGCGATGAAAGCCGAGCACGGGGAGGGCGACGCCGCGCTCGGTCAGGCGCGACGCGCGCACTTCGCCGCGCACCCCGTGCCCCAGACGAGTCTGGACGTCCTGCTCGACCATTTCGATCACGCCATTCGTGTGGCTGGTATTGATCACGTCGGGATCGGTGCGGACTGGGACGGTGTGCCCAGCATGCCCCGAGACATGGATGACGTGGCCCAGCTGCCGCGCCTGACGGCCGGGCTCCTGGCTCGGGGTCATTCGGAGGAAGCGGTCCGTAAGATCCTGGGTGAGAATCTGCTGCGCGTGATGGGGCAGGTGGAATCAGTCGCGAGAGAAGTGAAGCCCTAGCGGGTTCCCTCATTTATTTCTCAACCTGGTGCACATGCAAGCGTTTAGAAGGTGTTTGGAAACTCACCGAAACGTCATTGCGAGCTAAGCGACGCAATCTGTGGCGTGAAAAGAGATTGCTTCGTCGCCCACAGCTCCTCGCAATGACACATCCTTTCCACTTTCCAGACAGCGTCTCATTAAAAGCGTGCGCCGTCGTACGACAATCTCGAACCCACCGACACGCTGATGATAGTCTGTGATCTGCTGGACTATGGCATCGGGCGTGCCAATCCAAGCCGCCCCTTCTCACGTTGGGACTCGAAGGTCTCCTTGGACAGGGCCGTAATGATCTTGTCATAGTTGGGGTAGTCCGTAGATGTCTTCCCCAAACCGGGTCGGAATTTCACCTCTAGTATCAACCTGGCTCCGGCATGTATAGTTTCGAAGCGATGGTAGGGCCACACGGCATGGGCAATGATTTCGTGCGGGAAACGCTGATTTCTCTACAGACTCATGGTACGCGAGGGCATGCCTTCGTTACGACATAGAGAGCGACTGCGGTACAAGCGTCCCGATAACTTGAGAGTAACTTCACGACACAACTGGTGGTGACACATACCGGTATTCCATGCCACGAGGCATGCAGGTATGTCACCCTCATTAGGAACCAGATGAAAGGAGACATCATGACAACATCCAGACCAAGCAACTCCGACCATGAGCAACCCCTGCTGCCGGGCCGCCTCGCCGATCCCCAGCGGGTCTTGAGGACCGATCCGCGGACCGACCCACGTATTCTCACCGCCCTGGCTCCGTTTGGCTTGGATGAGGCCCCCGCTCCCATATCGGTGCAGGCCGACTCGACCCTGGAGGAACGGCTCGCCCACGTCGCAGCCGCCGAGCGCGGCTTTGAAAGCGTATTCGACGCGTTGTTCACAGACCTTCCGCCGATTGAAAATGTGGAGCGGCGGACCGAGGTCATCCTAGGCGTGGATGAGAATCCCATCAATTTGTACATCCACACGCCCACGAACGCTGCGGCTGCGGTCCCGTGTGTGTATCATATCCACGGGGGTGGCATGGTCTTACTGGAGGCGGCTGGTACCGCGTATAAACGCTGGCGCGACGAGCTGTGTGCCCAGGGTATGCTGGTGGTGGGGGTAGAGTTCCGCAACGGCGGGGGCAAGCTGGGCAACCATCCGTTCCCGGCTGGCCTCAATGATTGCATGACCGGGCTGCAGTGGATATACGACCAGAAGGCAACGCTCGGGGTGTCCAGCATTATCGTCTCTGGTGAGTCCGGGGGCGGCAACCTCACCCTAGCGACCGCCTTAAAGGCCAAGCAGGACGGCAAACTGAATCAGATTGATGGGGTGTATGCCCTGTGTCCCTTCATCTCGAATGCGTGGCGGAAGAAGCTCACAGAGCTGCCCTCCCTATACGAAAACGATGACTACCTGCTCAACGGTGGCGCGTCCGCCGTGATCGCCTCGGTCTATGACCCGGAGCACGAGAACGACACCAACCCGCTGTGTTGGCCCTACTGGGCCAGCAACGATGACTTGCAAGGTCTGCCCCCACACGTGATCTCCGTCAACGAGTTGGATCCCTTACGAGACGAGGGGCTGAAGTATTATCACATGCTCATGGCAGCCGGTGTGAGCGTGTACAGCCGAACCGTCAACGGCACGAGCCATGCGGGCGATCTCATGTTTCGCAAGGCTCTCCCGGAAGTGTATGCGGCCACGATTCGCGACATTACCGGCTTCGCCTGTTCGCTGTAGATTGCGGCATTGGACGTCGGTATGGTGGGATGACCGGTCTTAAAAATCGTCCGTGATGGAGGAGTTCGAGCATGAGCGGCAAAAAACTGGAAGCAGATTATCTGGTCATCGGGGGTGGCGCCATGGGGATGGCGTTCACCGATGTGCTCATGACCGAGACCGATGCGACCGTGATGCTGGTGGATCGCCAGCATCAACCAGGCGGGCATTGGAATTGCGCGTATCCGTTCGTGCGCCTGCATCAGCCGTCCTCGTTCTATGGAGTCAATTCGAAGACGCTCGGCAGCGACACCATCGATGCGACGGGATGGAATAAGGGCCTGTACGAACTGGCGACCAACGGGGAAGTGTGCGCCTATTTCGATCAAGTCATGCAGCAACAGTTTCTGCCCTCGGGGCGCGTCCGATATTTCCCGATGTGCGAGTATCAGGACGACCAACACTTTGTCTCGCTGATATCGGATGCGGAGTATGACGTGGTGGCGAACAAGGTTGTGGATGCCACCTATATGAATGTGATGGTGCCTTCCATGCGGCCGCCTGCGTACGAGGTCGCCGAGGGGGCGACGTGCGTTCCGCTGAATGTACTGCCTCGGCTGCCAGGAACCTGGGATCGGTATATGGTCATCGGCGCCGGCAAGACCGGGATGGATGCCTGTCTGTTTTTGTTGAAAAATAGCGTGGCGCCGGACCAGATCGCCTGGGTCATGCCGCGTGATGCGTGGCTGTTCGATCGTGCCGACATTCAGGGCGGGCAGATGTTTGAGCGGACTCTAGGCCGCTGGAAGGGCGAGATATTTGACACGATCGCCGAATCAAAGTCCATCGACGAGTTCTTCGCGAATCTGAGCGCCCGTGGGTTGTTATTACGCTTAGACGAGACCAGGCAGCCTACGATGTGGCGCTGTGCCACGGTCACCCAGGCCGAACTTGAGCAGCTGCGCAAGATCAACACCATCATCCGTAGCGGTCATGTCCAACGTATCGAAGCAAATAGCATTGTGTTGGATCACGGGACTGCCCCGACCAGCCCTAGCACCCTCCATATCGATTGCACCGCAGATGGATTGGAGCGACGGCCTGCGACGTCTGTGTTCGCTGGACGCGACATTACCCTGCAATCGCTTCGGATGTGCCAACAGGTCTTCAGTGCCGCTTTCATCGGTCACGTCGAAGCGGCGTATGACGGGGAAGCACTGAAGAACGAGCTGTGTACGCCGGTCCCACACCCCGATACTCCTCTTGACTACCTGCGGACGGCCCTCGGAAATTTGCTGAATGCAGGGCGATGGGCGCAAGATGCAGAGCTGCAAGCCTGGCTGGAGCATTCGCGCTTGGATTTTCTCAACGCGTCGGATGCGGGAGGTGAAGTCGATGGGGAACTTGCGCAACGCCTGGCCGTGGATGCGGTGGCTGCCGTAGCAAAACTACAGCGGTGGTTGGCGGAGGTCGACGCTCAGGCGGAGGTCGACGCTCAGGCGTCGGGATATACATTGGAGTAGCCGATGTCCGCTAGTGCATCCTCTGAGATAAAGGGCAACGATTAATTGGATACCTGACCCAGGCGAAAGATAGGAGACGATTATGAGTGGGACAATGCGGCAACTGGTATCGACGCTCAGCAGTGAGGGTAAACTCGAACTAGCGATTGCGGCCGTGGACAGACCGGAACCGGCGGACGACGAAGTACTCATTCGAGTGGAGGCCTCTCCCATCAACCCGTCTGATCTGGGTGCGATGTTCGGCCCTGCCGATATGTCGACGGCACAGGCGGCAGGCAGCCCGGACAATCCGATGGTCATCGCCACGGTGCCGGCGAACCTGATGCAGGCGGCCGCAGCTAGAGTGGGTAAGCCTGTGACGCTTGGCATTGAGGGAGCCGGCATCGTGGAAAAGGCTGGCACAACCGCAGCGGCCCAGGCTCTGACAGGCAAGACCGTCGCGGTCATGGGTGGTGCGATGTATGCCGAGTACCGGATCGCGAAGGCCGATCAATGCCTGGTCATGCCGGACGGGACGACGCCGGTCGAGGCGGCATCCTGTTTCGTTAATCCGCTGACCGTACTGGGGATGGTGGAAACCATGCGCATGGAAGGGCATACGGCGCTCGTGCACACCGCTGCCGCATCCA
>Ga0310122_10001665_pt1 | contig 14215 bp, 9 predicted proteins | sample CB6_Bottom_1051__FD_203503 | JGI IMG/M metagenome (GOLD analysis project Ga0310122, IMG submission 203503) | Marine microbial communities from Western Arctic Ocean, Canada - CB6_Bottom_1051 | ecosystem: Environmental > Aquatic > Marine > Oceanic | place: Canada: Western Arctic Ocean | collected...
CCGTCCCTCGAGTCAGCTGGCTATGATGTCCCCATTGGAGAAAACGGTGAAACGGCTGACCTGGTTGATGCTGCTGGTGATCCCCTCAATGGCGTGGGCACAGGACGATGCCCAGCCCGCCGGCGATGGAGAGGCTGATCCGCCGGCCGCCGCCGCCGTGAGTGATACCGACCTGCTGTCGGCCGAGGTGGATGGTGTGCCTGTCGCAGAGCCCGACCAGCCCGACAAAGACGGCTGGATCGGCCTTGTTTTGTGTTGCGGGTTCTGGACTGTGATCCCGGTCATCATGCTGATCATCTTCCTGGTCCGCCGTGCGAATGCCCGGCAGCGTACCGAGACACTCTCGGGTGTCGCCGGCGAATTGAACCTTGAGTTTCACCCGGATGGGGATGAGGCTCTGAAGTTGCAGCTGGCCGAATTCCCCCTGCTGAACAAGGGCCGCAAGGGCAAGCTGACCAACGTCTGTAGAGGCGGCACCGACGAGGTGCGGCTGTGGATCTTCGATTACCACTTCATCACCGGCCACGGCAAGAACCGCCGCGTACATCGACAGACGGCCGTGGCGATGGAATCGGCGCTGCTGAACCTGCCCGAATTCCGCATGCGGCCCGAGCGGATGTTCGATCGGGTTGGCCAGATGCTGGGGTTGCAGGACATCGACTTCGAAGAGCACCTGCAGTTCTCGCAGCAATTCGTGCTGCAGTCGGAGATGGCCGAGGCGACTCGGGAATTCTTCGATGGCGGGTTGCTCGACTTCTTCGCCGGCCGGCCTGGTTGGTCGTTCGAGACGCGTGCCGGGTCGTTCGTCGTCTACCGTCCTCGGCAACTCGTCGAACCGAGTGAATTCCAGGGGGCCTTCGAGGACGGCTTCGCCTGTTTCACGGCCCTCCGCGATCGGCTCGAGCGCGGTTGATGGCCACCGGTGGTGACCCGGCGCGAGGGGGGATCATCCCTGGACTTCGGCGGGGCTGAGCGACCCGTCGCCGTTGGCATCGAGCGTGTCGAAGTCGGCTTCGAGAAACCGGGGCACTTCGGAGCGGTCGAGCTTGCCGTCGCGGTTCTCGTCGTGGCTGGCAAACGAGAAATCTCGAGGCAGGAACCGAACCCGGGCCTGCTGGATCCTGAGGACCGCTCGCTTCAGTTTCGAATCGGCCAGGTCGATCGGATCGCCGATGTGTTCCAGGACCACCGCGACGCCGATCCCCTTGACCAGTTCTCCGCCACCACCCTCCTGGTCCTTGAGCAGCTGGCCCACGGAGACCTCGATCGGGGCCGCTCCGAACGGTGGAGCGAAGGGCACCGAGACCACTTCGGCGGTGTGCTGCAGGCTGCGGCTGAGGTCGGTGAAGCGGAAAATCGCGATGCGGGTCCGGAATCGAGCGGCCCAGGCCTTGATCGATTCCGGGTCGGCAAGAGCGGCGATCCGGACTGTGAACGTGTAACGTCCCGGTCTCTGGTTGTAGATCTCCTGGGCCAGCATCGCCCGCGCTCCGGTCTCGAGACGACCGCCGGGTGCCGTGCCTTCTATTCCGAACCCGATCCGGGCTTCGTGGTGGGCCGAGTTTCCGGTGCCCACTTCGACGCGGGTGGCCACGCTGAAGTCGCCGGGCCGCCGGGCGTCAAACGGTGCAATTGCGATCCAGTGATCGGCCTGTCCCACCGTGCCGCTGATCCGGCGGCCGTGGCTGAAGTCGCCGTTGCTGAGTGGTCCTCGGTTGAAGTCGGGCAGCCTGGGGACACTTCCGCCGGCGGGCACCCGGGACCCGGTGACCGGTCCGCTGCCGAGTACCTCGGAGACGACCTGGCCGGTGGTGATCTGGAATGGCCGTCCGGCGACCTCGATGTGAGTTTCGGGGTCGATGCCCATCAGGTGGAAGATGGTGGCCGAGAGGTCTTCGGGGGGGATGCGGTGATCGGCCGGCAGAGATCCGTTGCGGTCGCTGGCTCCGACGACTTGCCCGCAGGCAATCCCGGCCCCGGCCAGCACACCGCTCATCACCGGCCCCCAGTGATCGCGGCCGCCGTTCTTGTTGATCTTGGGCGTGCGTCCGAAATCGCCCAGCACCACGACCAGAGTCTCCTCGAGCATGCCTCGTTGCCCGAGGTCATTGATGAACGTCGAGAAGCCCAGGTCAAAGGGAGGGCACAGCGTGTCTCGGCAACGGCCGGTGTTGTCGAAGTGGGTATCCCAGACCGGGTTGCCCACCGAGAGGTCACCGGGTTCGCGAGGCCAGTTGACCTGCACGAATCTCACGCCACTCTCGACCAGCCGCCGCGCCAGCAGCAGGCTCTGGCCGAACTTGTTGCGGCCGTAGAGGTCTCGCAGCGAGTCGTCTTCCTGGCCCAGTTCGAAGGCGGCGCGGGCGGGTCCCGAGAGCAGCACATCGAAGGCGTGCCGCATGTGCCGGGCAAAGGTCACGGCCGCCGAGCCTCTCTGCTTCGTCGCAAACCGGTCACCCAACTCGCCTAGAAGATGCCTGCGGCGTGTCAGCCGAGCACCGGTCACCTCGTTGACCATCCCCAGGATGTCGGTCTGGTAATCGGTTCGCGACGGATCGCAGGGAAACACCTGGGGATCCCAGCCACTGCCCATGAAGCCGCCGTCCTGGCCGGCGAAGAGGTAGCCGGGGTTGTTGAGAATCAATTCGGGGAGGATGACCGAGGAGAAGGGTGAGGCGGAGGCGGGTCGCAGCTTGCCGATGACCGAGGCGAGCGAGGGCCAGTCGGTCAGTCGATTGGCCGCCCGGTCGGTCTTGCCCAGCGGCAGGCCGCCTTTGACCTTGTTGGTGCCGGTGTAATAGTAGTACGCGCTGCTGCCGTGGGTGTTGTCGTCGGTGGCCAGTGAGCGAATGGTGCAGAGCCGGTCCGAGATCCGGGCGATCCGCGGTAGCAGTTCGCAGTAGTGGATGCCGGGGATGTTGGTGCTGATCGGAGCGAAGGGGCCTCGCAGTTCTTTCGGAGCCTCGGGCTTGGGATCGAAGGTCTCGTGCTGAGGGTGTCCGCCGGAGAGGAACACCAGCACGCACGAGCGGGCCTGGCCGAACTGCGGGCCAAGACGGCTCGATTCACGGGCCGAGGCGGGTGACACCAGCGAGAGTGCCGCGGCGGACGTACCCGCCTGCAGCAGTCTTCGGCGGGTTGTCTCGAGGCGGTGCATGCGAAGAGGTCCGGGGACGAGCAGGATCCACAGCTGCGATCATACCTCGAGTGAGGCCCGGCAGGGCAGGCCGTCAGCGGAAGGCAATTAAGCAGCGGGGCAATGCCTTCGTCAGCTTGACCACTCCGTCGTAGGTCACGCCGGTCTTGGATACGTCGAGTCCCTGCAGCTTCTTCAGCGGGGTGAGATGGCTCAGGCCGTCGTCGGTGATCCCGGTCGTGGCCAGCGTCAGCCCGGTCAGGTTGGTCAGCCCAGCGAGGTGGACCAGGCCGGCGTCGGTCACCTTGGTGGTGGAAAGACCCAGGATCTCGATTTTCGTCAGGCCCCTGATATGCAGCAGACCCGCGTTGGTGATGCTGGTGTCGGCCAGGTGCAGTCCCTCCAACTTCTTCATGCCGGTCAGGTGCCTGAGGCCCTCGTCGGTCACTCGCGTGTCGGACAGCGAAATGCCCTCGAGATTAACCAGACCCGCCAGGTAGGCGACTCCCTTGTCGGTGATCTTCGTGTTGAACGTACAGTCGATGAAGGTCAGCCCGGTCAGACCCTCCAGGTGACTCATCCCCACGTCTCCGATCTCGGTACCAATGTAGAGCGTGGTCAGCTTGGGCAGTTTCCTGATGTGGGCCACGTCTGCGTCGGTGGCCCGTGAATTGGAAAAACTCACCTCGATCACCGAACCGCTCTCGTCGAGCCCCAAGCTCACGTCCAGAGCCTTCAGGGCATCGACCGCCTCGCGATCGTCGCCACCGCAGCCACCGCAGCCGACCAGGACCAGGCACCCCAGCAGCATCAGCTTTCGCAGCAAATGTACTCGATTCAACCCACTCACTGATCGGGTGTCCTTACGTCAGGATTGGCATGGGTCGAGAGTGCCGGTCGGGACAGCAGACGGTCATGCATCAGATGACCTGAACCGCTCGCCGGCACGCTGCTCCACTCGGGACAGACCCGATTGGAGGTTACGCAGAGCGATGATACCATGCACACCGCAACGTGGCCCCTTGAAGTTGCTTGCACAGGTTGCGTGGCGGGCTCGTCGGGAATGCAGGAACGAAACATGTCCGCCGTGATCGAGGGTGCCTGCCGGAGCGAATGGAGTTATTGGGTGCCACTGATCGCCCTGGCGCTGCTGAGCGGTTGTGGAGATGCGGGTCCGGTCCCGATCCAGCCGCTGTCGAAAACCGCGATGCCCTCAAGCGGTGACGCCATCGTCGTGCTGTTTGTCCCCGGCGCCAGTTGACCTCGTGACTGACGTCCGAGGCTCGAGCGAGCTTTCGCCGCCTTACCGTGCGTGAGGCCCACACCGCCGGTCACCGTGAAGGATCGCACCGCGACGCTGTGTGTCGATGCCGCCAACTTTCGGCTCGAAGACCTGGTCGCGGCGGCCGAGGAGCTGGGTTATGCCGCGACGGTCAAGTCGATCACGTCGATCACGCCACACAATTCCGATGCGGTTTCCTCAACCGAGCCACCGAACTGATCACCGGATCGGCTGGCCCGGCTCGGGCAATCCGATCCCTGCGCCGGTGATGACGCGGCAGCGAGGCAGCGCCGCGATCAGGTTCGCAGTCGCCTCGGCTGACGCTTCGGTCATTTCCACGTAGACGATCTTCAGGCTCTTGTGACCATGCAGGGCGGCCAGCCCGGCGTCGGAGACTTGGGTGCGGTTGAGATTGAGTAGTTCGAGGCGTTCGAGGCCGGCCAGGGCCTCGACCGACTTGTCTGAGATCGAGCATCCATTGAGCCGCAACTCGACGAGGCCTTCGATCCGGGCCAAAGCGCGACACCCCGCCTCGCCGATCTTGAGGTCCTGGAGGTCGAGCCTGGTGAGTGACTTGAAGCCGGCGAGCGTTTCGAGACCGGCGTCGGTGATCGCGGTGTTGCTGAGGCTGAGTTGTTCGAGACGGGGCAGGCTGGCCAGATGCGCGATGCCGCTGTCTGTGATCTGGGTGTTTGCCAGGTCGAGGTGCTGCAGGTTCGACAGTGTGGCAAGCTGTTCGAGTGTTGCGTCGTGAATCGGAACGGCGTTGAGGCTGATGCGTCGCAGCGAACCGATCCGGGCCAGCGAACCGGCCGACTCGTCACTGATGCGGGCCTGGTCGATGATCAGGGTGTGGAGATGTTGCAGGTCAGCCAGTGCCGAGAGTCCGTCGTCGGTCAACCCGGTGGCGGTCAGGTTGAGAAACTCGAGGTGTTCGAGCCGGGCCAGGTGTCCGGGACTGGAACCCAGTAGGGGGGTTGCGGTGAGGTTGAGTCGCTTGAGTTGATGCAGCGAGCCCAGGGCCTGCCAGGCCTGCTCATCGAGGTCGCCGCCGGTGATCCACAGTGTTCCCAGATACGGGCAGTCGGCCAATGACATGAGGCCGGATTCGGTCATCGACGGTGAGGAGATGTAGAGCCGCTGGAGTTGAGCGAGGCGGGAGATGCGTTTCAGGCCGCGATCGCTCAGTTGAAAATTGGTGAGGTTGACGGCCACGATCCGGCCCTCGGCGTCGGTCTCAAGCGGGCACAACGACTCGAGTGCCGTTGAGATCTGGCCACCGTGGTCGGCCAAGGCCGAGACGACATCGTCGGGTGGTTCGTCGGATTGGCCGCAGCCGCAGAGTCCGGCGAGGGCCAGGCCGAGCAGGCGAAGGGGGGTACTTCGTAGCATTACGTCTTCATTATAACCGGAGTGGTGGCGGTGCGGGTGTGGGGAGGGGCCGGTAGGATGGTTGAACGCGGTGGAAGAAACGAAGTCAGGCACAGCCTGACCTACGGGTGGGAGTCCGACTTATGAACACGCGAGGTCTTCGGCTGGTGGTCGTCGGCATGGTGGCCCTGGTGGCAAACGTGGCTTGCGCAGCCGGCAAGCCGAACATCATCCTGGTGATGGCCGACGACCAGGGCTGGGGCGACATGGCCTACAACGGTCACCCGCTGCTGAAGACTCCGAACTTCGACAAGGCGGCCGCAACCGGGTTGCGGTTCGACCGTTTCTATGCCGCCGCCCCGGTCTGCTCGCCGACTCGTGCCAGCGTGCTCACCGGTCGGCATCCGAACCGGTCGGGGGTCTTCAAGTGGGGCTACCCGCTGCGGCCGCAGGAGTCGACGGTGGCCGAGGTGTTGAAGAGTGCCGGGTACGCGACGGCTCACTTCGGCAAGTGGCACCTGGGCAGTGTCCGCCGAGGTAGTCCGGCTCATCCGGGGCACAACGGGTTTGATCACTGGCTGAGTGCTCCGAACTTCTACGACAACAACGCGATCCTGTCGCTGGGGGGCAAGGCGGTAAAGACGACCGGTGAGAGTTCGATGGTGGCCGTGGATGCGGCGCTTCGCTGGATCGGTCGCGAGACGAAGAGTGAGCATCCCTTTCTGGCCGTCGTCTGGTTCGGTTCGCCGCACTCACCCCACCGTGCCTTCGCAGAGGACCGCAAGCACTATGCCGATCAGCCGATGCGGAACCAGCACTTCCTGGGCGAGGTGACCGGCATGGACCGGGCGTTTGGAAAACTGCGAGACGCCCTGGGACCGCTGGGGATCCGCGAGAACACGATCCTGTGGTACTGCAGCGACAACGGGGCGTTACCGCGAGTCGGTTCGGCCGGGCCGTTCCGTGGCAAGAAGGGGCAGATCTACGAGGGCGGGCTGCTGGTGCCGTCGATTCTCGAATGGCCCGCCCGGATCAAGTCGCCCGCCAGGACGTCGGTTCGCTGCAACACCTGCGATATCTATCCCACGCTGCTGGAACTCGTCGGAGCCCAGGCCAGGCACCAGCCGAAGCTCGACGGCGTGAGTCTGGTGGGGGTGATCGATGGGAAGACTTCGAAGCGGCCTAAGCCGATGGGCTTCTGGGATTACCGGACCCGTGGCATCAGGACTCCGTCGGCCAAGTGGATGGGCGACCTGCTGGCCGCCCAGCAGGCCGGCAACGACCTGCCGCCTCACGTGTCCAGCCAGAAGGCGGCCCAGTTGCCCAGCCCCGCTCACCCCAAGAACCGGTTCCCCGGACACGCCGCCTGGGTCGACGGAGACTGGAAACTGCACCGGATCGATGCCAGGGACGGGAGTGTGCGGTTCGAGCTGTATGACCTGTCGGCCGACCCGTCCGAAAAGTCCAACCTGGCCGCCGCGCAGCCCGAACGGGTCTCGAAGCTGAAGCAAGACCTGAGGAGTTGGCTGGAATCGGTCGTGGGCAGTTACAACGGTGAGGACTACCCCGAGGACGCTTCAGGCAAACCGACCCGATGAACAAGGCCTTCGTCAAGGAACCGGAATTCGACGGCCGGGCCTATTGCCCGCGGTGCGGGCAACTGGGCACCTCGGTGCACGCGGTCACCCTCGACGCGTTTGTTCAGCAGGCGGCTCGCGGAGACCTCGGCGAGGACGCCTGGTTCTGTGGCTTCGAACGCTGCAAAGTCGCCTACTTCGACCTGTTCGAGTCCACCGTCGCCACCGACCAGTTGCTCCGCAGTGTCTATCCCATGGACGTGCAGGCCCCGATCTGTGGGTGCTTTGGATTGCAGATGTCGGACATCGAAGAGGACGTCGCCGACGGCCATCCCTCTCGATTGCGTGAACTGTCCGAGCGGTCCCGCAGCGACGAGGCACGTTGCCAGAGCGCGGCTGCCGACGGCCGTTGCTGCATGCAGGAGGCTCAGCGGATCTACTTCAGGCTCAGAGGCGGAGTCGGATGAACGGCTGTGGGAAGAGGAATCGCATACCGGTTCCTCTCGATGAACCCCCGCGGGTGTCTCGGCGACCCCGCTGGGGTAGGATGTCAGCCGGCGTGATCGGCGTGCAGGGTGGTCGAGGTATCGGGTCGCGCCGCGGGTGAGGCAGGAGCAACTGGCATGATTCTGTGCAATCGGCGAGATCGGCGGCGACCTGTCCGGGTCCCGCTGGCGGTCGCCGTCATGATCGCCTCGAGCCTCGCCGCTGCCGGACGATCCCTGGCCGAGGACGCGAAGCCGTTTGCCAGGCTCGATGCCGACTACACCAAGTCGGTCCGGCCGTTGCTGAGCAGGTTCTGCCTGGGATGCCACTCGACGAAGAAGAAGGTCGGCGAATTGGATCTCGAGCAGTTCGCCACGTTCGCGTCGGTCCGCAAGGGGACCCGCTCGTGGTTGAAGGTCGTCGAGATGCTCGACAACGGCGAGATGCCGCCCAGGAAGTCGGCTCAGCCGGACGCCGCGGGTCGCAAGACGATCAGGGACTGGGTCGAACGCTACCTGAACGCCGAGGCGTTGGCCCGGGCGGGCGATCCGGGGCCGGTGGTGTTGAGGCGACTGAACAATGCGGAATTCACCTATACGATCCGCGACCTGATCGGCGTTCCCTTGAGTCCGGCGGCGGAATTCCCGACCGAGGGTGCTGCGGGTGAAGGGTTCACCAACACGGGAAACGCACTGGTGATGTCACCGGCGTTGTTGCGAAAGTACCTCGACGCCGGCCAGGAAGTCGCCCGGCACGCGATGCTGGTCCCCGACGGGATCCGGTTCTCTCCGGGAGTCAGCCGCCGCGACTGGACCGACCAGCTGCTCGCCGAAATCCGCGGTCTCTACGGTCGCTTCACCGTCACCGTCAAGCTGCACTCGCACTACAACCTGCCCAAGATGTCGCACCTGGGCAACGCCGGCCAGCTGCCGCTGGAACCCTACTTCGCCGCGACGCTGGTCGATCGGCAGGGGCTGATCGGTGGCCAGGTGTCGGTTGCCGAGGTCGCCAGGCGGCGCGGACTCAATGCCCGATACCTGCAACGGCTGTGGTCGGAGCTGAATCAGAAGGACCCCTCGACGCTGTTGGCCGAACTCGGTCGTCGATGGCAACAGGCCAAGCCGGGCCAGGAGAAGGAACTGGCCGAATGGGTCAAGGGCTGGCAACGCGGGCTGTGGGTCTTCAACCCCGTCGGCCTGATCGGCAAGAAGGGCAGCCGTCCCCGCTGGATGGAGGCCGCGATTCCGCTGCTGGTCGAACAGGAACTGAAGCTGGCGATCGCCGCCGCCAAGCCCGAAAAAAAGCCCGCAGATAAGGACGACAAGGCCAAGGGCAAGGCGGCTGCCACATTCACCGTGTCGCTGGTCGTCACCGACGCCGGTGACGGCAACACCAACGACTTCGTCCTCCTGAAGAACCTCCGCCTGGTCCTCAAGGACAAGCCGGACATCCTGCTCAAGGACCTGTTGAAGCCCGCCGCCAAGCCCAAGCCCAAGCCCAAGCCCAAGCCTGAAGCGGCGAAGCTGCCCGAGGGTCACCGGGTGCTCGATGCGTCGCACTTCGGCAAACACCCCGATGGCCAGGCCATCGACGCGGCGTCGATCTGCGTCCAGGCACCGGCGGTGATTCGGATCGAGCTGCCTCTGGACGTGGCCGGTGGACGCGAACTGGTGATGACGGCCCGGTTGGATCCTCGCCGAGGTGCCGCCGGCAGTGCTCAGGTCGACCTGGTCACCGGAATCGGAAAGGCCGCTAGAGGACTGAAGGCCAGCCAGGTCAGCGTGACCTACGGCAAGATCAACATCGGTGCCGATGTCCGCGACGTCACGTTCCGCAACGCGGTGTTGGTATCAGAGGGCAGTCCGGCCAGGGCCCGATTCGCCGAGGCGATGAAAGACCACCGCAGCCTGTTTCCCGCAGCGCTGTGCTACACGCAGATTGTCCCCGTCGACGAGTTGCTGACCCTGACTCTGATGTACCGCGAGGACGATCACCTGGTTCGGCTGATGCTCGACACGCAGCAGGCCGCCCGTCTCGAGACGCTCTGGGACCAGCTGATCTATGTCTCGCACGAGCCCTTCCGGCTCTCCGACGTCCTCGACTCGCTGCTGGAAACCACGATTGATCATCCCCAGGAGGGGATCTTTGACCAGATGGTCAAGGACGTCCGCAAGCGGACCGAGCGGTTCCGCCAGCGGTTGAAGGTGACCGAGCCCAAGCACCTCGACGCTGTGATCGATCTGGCCGAGCGAGCGTGGCGACGGCCTCTGGATTTCGACGATCGAGCCGCGTTGCGTGGGTTGTACCGAAAGCTGCGGAGCCTGGACCTCTCGCACGAAGCCGCCATCCGGATGACCCTGGCCCGCGTCTTCGTCTCCTCGTCGTTTCTCTATCGACTCGAAGAGTCACCCCTTGGCGAGACGCCCGCTGATGTCAGTGCCTGGGAACTCGCCAGCCGGCTCAGTTATTTCCTGTGGTCAACGACTCCGGATGCCCAGTTGCGGCAGGCGGCTGCATCGGGTCGCCTCTGCGAGAGCGGGCCGCTGTTGTACCAGTCGCGTCGTCTGCTGAGCGATCCACGGGTGCGGCGGTTGGCCACCGAGTTCGCCTGCCAGTGGATCCACGTGCACGACTTCGATCCGAACATCGAAAAGAGCAAAAAGCAGTTTCCCGAGTTCACGAAGCTGCGGGGCGACATGTACGAGGAGACGATCCGCTTCTTCACCGACCTGTTCCAGAACGACCGGTCGTTGCTGGGCCTGCTCGACTCGGATCACACGTTCGTCAACAAGCGGCTGGGCGACTTCTACGGCATCCCGGGGTTGAAGGGTGACGGCTGGCAGAGGGTGGATGGAGTCCGCAAGTACGGACGTGGCGGAGTGCTGGGGTTGGCCACGACGCTGGCGACCCAATCGGGTGCCAGTCGGACCAGTCCGATCCTGCGAGGCAATTGGATCAGCGAGGTGCTGTTGGGTGAGCGATTGCCGCGTCCGCCAAAGAACGTGCCGCAGTTGGCCGATGACGTGCCCAAGGGGCTCAGCGAACGGCAGTTGATCGAGCGTCACAGCTCCGACGCGGCCTGCGCGAAATGCCACTCGCGGATCGACCCGTTCGGTTTCGCGCTGGAGCACTACGACGCCATTGGCAGGCGTCGGGAAAAGAGTGCCGGTGGGGTCGCGATCGACTCGAAAACGACACTGCCTGATGGCACGAAGATCGATGGGGTCGACGGCCTGCGAGGCTACCTGCTGAAGCAGCGGAGAGAGGCGTTCCTGCGTCAATTCTGCCGCAAGCTGCTCGGTTACGCCCTGGGGCGGGAATTGCAGTTGTCGGATCGGCCGCTTGTCGATGAAATGCTGAAGCGGCTGGCCGGTAAGAACTACCGTTTCTCGGTGGCTGTTGAGACAATCGTAACCAGCCGACAGTTTCGGATGATTCGCGGGACTCCCGCAGACAGAGGCAAACCATGACACACAGATACTCACGTCGAACGTGGCTCCGCGGTGCCGGCGTCACGATGGCTTTGCCTTGGATGGAGTCGCTCCCGGTCTGGGGTGACGAGCCGTCCAAGAGTTCCAAGCCGGGCAGCGAGGCGCCGGTGCGGCTGGGTGTGCTGTTTGCCGGCAACGGGTTTCATGCCGGTCACTGGTGGGCCAAGGGATCCGGTTCAAAGATGGAACTGGGCAAGGTGCTCGAGCCGGTGGCCGAGTTCCGCGAAAAGATGCTGTTTGTCGGTGGCCTGTACAACGAGCAGGCACTCAAGGGCAACATCCACAGCTCTCAGACCGGCAACGTGCTCTCCGGTGCCTCGCTGGCCCCCGGCGGCGACATCGTCAGCGGTACCAGTTTCGACCAGGTCATTGCCCGCCACTACCGGCGGTCGACTCGAGTGCCCAGCCTGGTGCTGGGTTGCGAACGATCCAACCCGGGCATCCACAAGAACTACTCGATGCTCTACAGCTCACACATCTCGTGGAGCTCACCCACCACGCCGACACCGTTGGAACTCTACCCGGCCCTGGCGTTTGACCGGCTGTTCAAGAACCGGGTTCAGAAGGGTGAGCAGAGCGTGCTGGATGCGGTGCTGGGCGAGGCGTCTCGATTTCGCAAGCGGGTCAGTCGCCGCGACCAGCAGAAGCTCGATGAATACCTCAATTCGGTCCGCGAGGTGGAGCAGCGGATCGACAGCGCCGGCCGCAGCGGTGAGCTGCAGGGTTGGCGGCCGACACTCGAGAAGCCGAACATCCCGCGGCCTCCCAACGGCATCCCCCAGAACATCAAGGATCACATGAAGCTGATGTGCGACCTCGTGGTGCTGGCCTTCCAGACCGACATGACGCGGGTCTGCACGCTGAAGCTCAACAACGACCACAGCTACCTGCAATTCCCGCACCTGGGGGTCGAGGTGGGCCACCACGAACTGTCGCACTCGGACCGCGGCAAACAGTCGCCCGATTGGCTAAAGGTCAACCACTTCTTCATGCAGCAGTTCGCCTACATCGCCGGGAAGCTCGACGCGATCCAGGAGGGTGAGCGGACCGCGCTGGATAACTCGATGCTGATGATGTGCTCGAGCATGATGTCGGGGATCCACGATGCGACCAAGCTGCCGGTCGTGATCCTGGGCCGCGGTGGTGGAAAGCTGGAGACCGGGCGGGTGCTGGCGTACAACGGCAAGCCGAACCGCAAGATGTGCAGCCTGTTCCTCTCGCTGATGGAAAAGTGCGGCGTGCGGATGAAGGCCTTCGGCGACTCGACGGCCAAGCTGACCGAGGTCTGAGCCCGGCTGGTGGAGTTCTTCAACGGGCCGGCTAGCGCTTGAGCCGAGCCGTCCGCACGCGGGCCGGCTTGGCCGCGTCGGTCCAGGCGAAGAACAGGTCGCTGCCGAGGCGTTCCATGCGAGGGAAACCCGACGAGCGGCCGGCCTTTGTCGCCGTCAGCCGCTGCGAGGCCGCCTTCGTGGCGTCCCGCTGAACCAGCCGCCAGCGGACCTCGGCAGACTCGCCGTCAACCTTCAACCACGACACCGCGGCGGTGTCGGGGTCGAGCAGAACGAGATCAACACGACCGGCGGGGGTGCCGTCGTCGACTCGGATCGTCTTGCCAAAGGTCTGAGCCGAGTCGTTGGAGAATCGCACCCGAACCTCGGGGTGCTTTTCGACGTCGGTGTACCACGCCACCGCGACCGACTTGCCATGGGTGTCGACCGAGGGTCCGTTGACCGGGCAGCCCTCGATGACCCAGTTGTCTGCATGCACCCGCCGTGCGCGTCGCACTCGACCGGCTCTCAACGTCGAGGATCCGATGTCGCGGACCTCGCCGGACATCCGGTCGCGAAACACCACGTACGGGTCGCCTGAGGCCAGCACCACAGCGCCGGTCTGGCAGCACTCGCAGACTCGAGGGTCCACGACAGTCTCGCTGCCCAGCCGACCGTCGCGGCCCAGCGTGCAGTATCTCAACGCCATCTCGCCACCTTGCTTGACCATCTTGCGGCCATCGAGCCAGAAAACTCCGAAGGTCTTCCGGTCGACCGGGACGATCGAGACGAACCCGTGTTCGGTCGGCGTGCCGTCGCGGTGGGGTGAGACCGGTTTCGACCAGGTTCGGCCCCGGTTGTGCGAAAGGCTGAGCTTGACGTCATAGGAATAGGTTCCCGCGGAGCTCTTCTGCAGCCAGTGTGCGACCAGTGTTCCATCGGCCAGAGCCGACAACGAGGGGAAGTCGGCCCAGTTGACGAACCAGTTGTCGCCCTGGGCGATCTGCCTGGGCTTGGACCAGCCCCTGGCTTTCCAGTACGAGAACTTCAGCGTGGCCACGCGGCCGGGTCCTCGTTCGATCCAGCTCAGGTACAGCCGACCGTCGGCTCCCCGCAGCAGGTTCGGCTCACCGCTGGGGGCCGCCGCGGGAGAGGTCATTTCGACGGGAGCGGCTGGGTCATCAGCTGGGTCGTCGGCGTGAGCGGTACCACAGAGCAGGCCGAGGGCGAGCAGGATTCTCACGGGGGATCTCTCTGCGGGCTGTGCCGTCGCGGTCGTGCGGGGCGAGTCTACCCGAGCAGTTCGTAGATCGGGTCGCCGTTGTAGATGTGGTGCGGACGATCGAGCTCGTCCTTCCAGGCGGCGGTGTGCGGGATGCCCAGGGCGTGGTAGATCGTGGCGGCCATGTTCTCGGGTGTCTGCGGCGAGGAGGCCGGGTAGCCGGCGATGGCGTCGGAGCTGCCCACGACCGTTCCACCCTGGACTCCGCCTCCGGCAAAGAACACCGTCTGCACCGCGCCCCAGTGATCGCGGCCGGGCTTGTAGAAGACCTTGTCGAGTGTCGAGAGCTTGGGCGTGCGGCCGAACTCGCCGGCCATCACGA
>Ga0310122_10001666_pt1 | contig 14214 bp, 11 predicted proteins | sample CB6_Bottom_1051__FD_203503 | JGI IMG/M metagenome (GOLD analysis project Ga0310122, IMG submission 203503) | Marine microbial communities from Western Arctic Ocean, Canada - CB6_Bottom_1051 | ecosystem: Environmental > Aquatic > Marine > Oceanic | place: Canada: Western Arctic Ocean | collected...
AGAAGTACAAGTACCAGAATAACTTAAAGCGATGAACACGACTTTGGACAGTAAAACTAAGAAACTGCTACGAATTAGATTCCCGAATTTGGGAGGGCGATGCTCCGGCCAAACCGCATACCGACGAGTAGCGGCTCGGCAGGAGCCTCGCCCTCCCATCGCTTCTTAATTCGGGAACTCATTGATTTCCAATTGCTAAGTCAGATCGGCGCGTTCTTCGAGCGTCTTCCTCAGATTCTGTCGAAGCAAATCATCCAAAAAACCACCGAACCGATTCAGAAACTGTAACAGCAAGTCGCCCATGGTCGGGCTGATTTGATGCACCTTCGGCTCCAGCTCAGCCAGCATTCGCTGCGATCCCGATTCGTCACCGTTCATGCCCGCCGCAATGGCCAGACCCGCCAATCCGATGGCGTGCAACGATTCGTTGGTCTGGCCCTCGCTGACAAATTCGTCCAGAATCGCGACGGCCTGTTCGGATCGCTTCGATTTTAGATACAAAATGGCGAGCTGTTCCTGGGCGCGACGCTTTTCGAGTTCCGCTTCGGGAAAGTGGTCGATCACTGCCTGCCATGCTTCTTCTTTGTTCTCGTCTTCCCCCAACGACATCGCGTAAAAGTATTGCCGCTTCGCATTGTCGAAGACTTGCACGTCTGGTTTCGTCGTCACGGGTGATTCCAATGGGTTAGCAGTCCGCGTTGCCCAACCGATGGCGGCTGAAACCAGTCCCACCAAAACACAGGAAACAACCATCACGGCAACTTTCGTGTTGATACGTGCGGTCAGTCGCGAGATCAGGCCGGAATCTTCGCAGGTCGTATCATCGTCCCATTTCAATTCGCCGGGCGATTGCTTCAACGTCTTGCTGAGCTGCTTCAACTCTTGCAAAACCGCGTTGGCATCGGCAAACCGGTCTTCAGGAGCCTTGGCCATCAATCGATGAATGATTTCGCACAACTCACGCGGCAGGTCGGGACGGCGGGCGGCGAGCGGCGGCGGTTCCTCGTTCAAATGTTTGACGGCGACCGTCAGCGCCGTCGCATCACGGTCATCCCGAAACGGCGGGCGGCCGGCCAAGAGGTGATAACATGTGACTCCGAACGAATAGAGATCGCTGCGATGATCCAACTTATGGCCGCTAAGCTGCTCGGGACTCATGTAAAGCGGAGTTCCCATGGTCATGCCGACTTGCGTCAGATCCAACCGCTCGCCCGCCCGGTTCAATTGGGCCAGCCCAAAATCGGCGACTTTGGCTTCGCCCTTGCGAGTCAAAAGAATGTTTTCCGGCTTGATGTCACGATGCACGATCCCAGCCTCGCCTGCCACTTGCAGTGCTGACGCGACTTATTTCATCAAGTGCAGCGCGACCGACACTTCCGGCGGCCCCTTGCGTGACACATAGTCACGCATATTCATTCCATGCACATACTCTTGCGCGATGAAGTGAACTCCTTGATCTTGACCAATAGCATATACTTGTACAATATTCGGATTATTGAGTGATCCCGCCGACTTCGCTTCCTGTTCGAAGCGTTTGAGATACGTTTCATCCTCGACCAAGTCGGATCGCAAGACCTTGATGGCCACTTGCCGCTTCAACGACAATTGCTCTGCGAGATAGACGTCGGCCATGCCACCACCGCCGAGCCGGCGCAACAGCCGAAAGTCACCAAGCGTCCGTTCAGAGAGATCAACCATTTTTGAGGCTGAAACCTTCAACCGGTCGCTCACAAAAGCCATCTGCTCACTTTGCAGGACGCGTTCGGTCGGCGCGACTCCGCCGGAATTCGGTTCTCTTGCATGATGCTCTGGATTTTGCGCATCCGAACCGTCAGACGCCCGGCCGGCGATGGGTTCCGTTGCTTCGTTTGGTGGTCGGTCGTCTTCGGACATGTGTTTTACCGAAATCGATTCTCTCGGAGCATGGGTGTCAGGTCGAGGGAACGGACAATCAAACGCCCGTTATTTTATCACACACGAGAATACCTTGCACAGTGACGTGCGACTCTAGTGACGTGCGTCTCGCAAGTGATCGTAATGTCTTGACTTTCGGACACGGCGGCTGCTCGTTGACGACGTTTGGTGCCGGCCTATAATCGATCGCGTTCGCTCCATCCCTCTTCATGAAAACACCGATGACCGATCGTCCACAAACGCTCCGTGAACTTCGCGAAAGCAATTACGAACCCGCCAGCATCAAGAACGAAATGCGGCGCAACTTGCTTCGCAAATTGAAATCAGGTGAGGATCTGTTTCCTGGGATTCTCGGTTACGACGAAACCGTGATCCCGCAGATTCAAAATGCCGTGTTGTCACGGCATGATATGCTGTTTCTGGGCTTGCGCGGCCAGGGGAAAACACGGATGCTGCGGATGCTGGCCAATCTGCTGGATGACGCGATCCCGGTCGTCGCCGGTTCGGAAATTAACGATGATCCTCTCGCCCCGATTTCTAAGTATGCCCGCGATCTGATCGCCGATAAGCAAGACGACTGTCCGATTGAATGGATTGGACGCGACCAACGCTACCACGAAAAACTGGCGACTCCCGACGTGACGATCGCCGATCTCATCGGTGAGGTCGACTTGATCAAGCACGCCGAAGGGCGGCATCTTTCGAGTGAAGATGTGATGCACTTTGGCCTGATCCCACGCAGCCATCGCGGCATCTTCTGCATGAACGAATTGCCCGATCTCAGCCCAAAAATTCAGGTTGGTTTGTTCAATGTGCTTGAAGAACGAGACGTTCAGATTCGCGGATTCACGATTCGGTTGCCGCTCGATTTGTGCATGGTGTTTAGCGCGAATCCCGAGGATTACACAAACCGCGGACGAATTGTGACTCCGTTGAAAGACCGCATTGGATCGGTTGTTCGCACTCACTATCCGATGACCCGCGATATCGGCATCCAGATCACCGACGAAAACGCATGGGTCGAACGCAACGACGGAATCAGCGTCTTTGTCCCCGTGTTCATGAAACAGATCATCGAAGAGACGGCTCGATTGGCACGCCGCAGCCCGCATGTGAATCAGTCGTCAGGTGTCAGCGTCCGGATGTCGATTGCCAACATCGAGAATCTGATATCCAACGCCGAGCGGCGGGCGGTCGTGCTGGGCGAATCGCATTGTGTGGCGCGGATTAATGATTTGGACTATCTGGCCTCCAGTTCCCGCGGCAAGATGGAATTGAATATGACGGAAGAAGCGGGTGAGGAAGACAAGCTGTTGACACGCCTGACCGAAGAAGCCGTCAAGAACGTGTTCGATCAGCATTTGAGGACGAAGCAATTCCGCAACGTGGTCGAGTATTTCGAGAATGGCAATACTCTGAACGTCAACGAACAATTGTCGGCCGAAGAATTCCTCGGCCAACTTGATGGCATCCGCGATTTTCGAAATCAGATCGAACGCATCGCCAACGATCTGGCTCCGGAATTCGCCAGCAGCGGCTCCGCGGCACACTTGCAATCAAGCGTCGCCGAATTCGTATTGGAAGGACTGTATTGCAACAACCGGCTCAATAAAAAGCGGAGTATTGGGTCGGCCGTGTTCGGTCTTTAAGCATCGGCCGATCAATAACGGTCGCATTCATCAGCCGCTGGGCGCAAGGCCAATGGCACTCACTTTGCCGACGGTATCGTTTCGTCAAGTTAAAGGACGAGTCGGACAGTTATCCGTTTTGGCCAGGAACGTCACGGTTCCCGCTAGCCAAGAGCAACGAAGCTCAAAATACCAGGCTAGCGGGAACCGTTAGGTTCCTGGCCCCCATCAACGGTTTCCCGAATGTTGCATCTAAAGTGAGTGCCACGGTTTGCAGGAGAACCGGACGCTAGCGCGTTCCGGCTGATTGACGACAGCAATTGATCGGTCAGTACTAATTGGACAGCGCCACTTCGGCGTTGCCTACTAACCCGAAGCGCAAGCGAGGAAATCAGTTTCGACGATTTCCTCGCTTGCGCCCCAGGCTATTCGCTGTCGTCCCTCCGGGACTAGCAATTAAGCAACTTCAAGACTTGCGCTTCGGTTAGTATTTTACAGAGTTGCGTCCTGAGTGGCGCTGTCCAACTAAGGCGGCATGTTCTTTCATGTCAATGACCTGTCCAACCTGCAATATCGCACTTGTTGCCGAATCCGGACCAACACGGAAAGCGCAATGTCCCAAATGCGGCTTCAGTGTCAACTATGTAGCCGTCGAGTCAGTTCCCGCCAAGAATGTCGTTGCGGAACGACAAGAAAAACAGACGGAAGTTGGCACGGGCGAGCAATCCGCGGAGAAAACAGAATCCGCCAAAACGATTGAGATTCCCAAACACACGACAGTCGTGTGTCCGACTTGTGGGACACGGATTCATCCGTCCGTGCGCAAGAAAGAGCGAACCGTCAAATGTCCAGACTGCTATGTCCGAGTCCGAGTGCCGCCGCTCGACGAAGTCATGAAAACCCTGGCGGAAAAGGCGCGGACACTACCTCTGGAAGACGTCGGACAATACGAGTTTCAAGCTCCCGTTGTTTCCCGTCCCTCGCCAGTGACCACGGTATCCACGACTTATTCCGACGTTCAGGCCGAAATTTATCAGGAAGCATTGCCGCCGCCACCGCGATGGACGTTTATTTCCGGCGTGTTCACATTTCCGTGGCGGCGTGACTCGGTCGTGCGGTGGGTTGGGTTGTCATTCTGTGCGTTCATATTGGTGTTTATTCTGATCGTCAGCATTTTGCCATTCGTTATGAGCGGAGGCCAAACTGGCGGGTTCGGCGGCGCGATTATCCTTGTTTGTATGGGCGTTCTCGTTGCCCTGTTGGGATTGTGGACAGTCTCGTACGCGGCGGCGGCGTTACTGGCCGTCATCACCGACACGGCCGCGGGAAACGACCGCGTGACTGCTTGGCCCGAATTCCAATTCATCGAATGGCTGAACTCGCTGATTCACGTCGCCTACGCGGCAACGGTGACGATGCTGCTTGCGTGGATTATCACTTTGGCGGTTGCGTTAGCGACCGATTCCACCACGGTGGCCGTGTTGCTGACAATGCATTTCGGGTTTCCTGTCGTTTTACTTTCGACTCTTGAAGCGGATTCACGCTGGATGCCGTTGACCGAACCGATCGTTGTGAGTCTCGGCAAGTTCTGGCTGGGGTGGTTGCAGTTCTACGTGCTTTCTGCAGCCGTATTTGCGTTGCTGATCGCGTGCGACATTGGTTTTTTGATGGCGCTTCCGATAATCCGCCCGCTCTTTCTTGGCCCCGCGATTGCGGCCGCGCTGCTGATCTACGCGAGATTATTGGGACGTCTTGCTTGGCTCGCCTCGACGCCGGACGCGAGTACTGGCAAGAAGTCGAAACGCAAGAAGAAACGGAAAACGAAGAAGCGATCGGCCCGGTCACAGGCCGAATAAACGGCCGCGTCTCACTCCGCCGCTTCGTTTGTTGGTGCATCGGGATCGGGCAGCCGAAATCGCTCGATCAGTTTCTTGGCGATCAACGGAAATACTCCCAACAGGACGAAGGCGACGACGATTTGCCAACTCAAGATTCCACTCACCCCGTTCTTGGCAAGTTCTTCGAGACTCGGAAGCGGCGCGCCGAAGTAAACGAATACGCAAGTCCCCGGCAGCATGCCGATTTGGCTGACCCACCAATACGTCCGCACGCGAATCGGAGTCAGTCCCATGACGACGTTGATCACGAAAAAAGGAATGGCCGGAATCAGACGCAGAGTAAACAAATAAAATGCCCCTTCACGGCGCAGTGATTCATTGAATCCTTCCAGATGACTTCCGAACCGGTTTTGAATCGAATCTCGCAACAGATAACGACTCAGTAAGAAAGCCAAGGTCGCTCCAGCAGTCGACGCGAAACTGACCAATAGCAGAGCCCGCCAGAATCCAAAGAACCAACCGAACGCCACGGTCATCGGAGCAGCAACGGGCAGAGACAGCCCGGCCGCCGTGACATACGTCAGAAAGGCAATGCCATAGACGAGAAACGGATGATCCACGCGAAACTGATTCAACGCGGATTCGTGAGCGGCAAGACGCCCGATCGACAGATAATCGCCGTACTTGTGATAGCCGATGACGACAATTAACCCAACAATGGCCACAACAAGAAACTTGCGGTGAATCCTCCGCTGATGCGTCGCCGGCGAATCCATTCGGTTTTCGATCTCCATTCTCTTTTTGCAATGCCGCGGAACGAAGAGCTTGGCACGGCTGGGCCGCAACCAATTGTAGCATGGGCCCCTGGTGTCCCTAGCCCGTGTTTTCGTTCCACGGGTCGGGAGTACCGGGAGCCCATGCGACGGAATGCTCGCAAGTAGTTCAGTCGTAATGGATCAAATCGGCCCATTCCATTACTTGAAACAGCCACGGATGCTGCCACGGATTCGCGTGTGGATACCAAGCCGAGAAGAGCGAAACCAACAAAATGATCACGGCCAGACCGGGAAACCAATCGGACTTTGCCAAATCGTCGGTCAGCGGGATCATGGCGATCAGCCAAAACGGAGTCAACCAGAGCATCCAACGTAATGCGACCGAGACTCCGCCGTAATTGTAATTGCCGGTGCGAGTCAAATAGAAACCCAGCACGCACACACTGAGTGCCAGCCCCAACATCATGATCGGACGCAACTTGAAATCCCGATAGCGACCGAGTCGAAACCACGCCAGCAGCGTCAACAAATACACCGGTGTCAGCGACAGAATCCCGTGGTGCCCAACGGTGCAATGCAGGAAATAGGACCAAGGAGCGTCGCCGCCCTTGTCAATTCCTTTAGGATTCATCCAATAACTCTCACGCCCATTTTGAACGAAATTGTATTTTTCAGTCCCGTAGTACAGGTAAAACGGTTTCCAGCCACCGGTTGCCAAATAATTGGTGTAGAAGAAACCGACCAGCGGCACCAACGCCGCGGGAACAAACCACACCAACGTTTGACGTCGACAAGTCCGCAACATCAGACCGAACGTGGCGAGACCGAACAGTGCGGCCGGCAATTCATTGCAACAAGTGAAGGCCGCCCAAAATCCGCAGAGTGCAAAGTAAACCGGTTTTCGTTTGCCGTCGACGATCACTCGGATCATGGCGTACAACGCGAACATCGCGCTGTAAGCCCCAACCGTGTGGTTGTTCAGAATTCCCAGAAACGGAACCAGCAACGTCGCGAACGCTGCCGTCGACAAAACAAAATATCGGGTTAAATTCGAACGAGCATGCCGTTCCAGAATGGCGGCCAGCAGTATCAAGCAAACGATTGTTGGAACCAAGTTGACCAACAACAGAATCAATCGAGTGACACGGGCATCGATCCAACCGTCACGATAGATATCCCAATCGAGCGTTTTCTTGACAGTCCAATACAAGCCCGCGACCAACGTCGGAAACAAAGGCGGTTTCGTCGAATAGAAATGCTTTTCGTGTTTAACCTTGTCGATTGTGCCCCAGCCGTGTTTTCCTTTGCGTCCCTCGATCTGAAAGCGCTGGCTGTCAATCTCGTCGATTTGATACGTGCCGCGTTCAACCAACGACCAAACCGTGGCCCATCGTGACCGGTCGTTTGCACTCCTAAGCGGCAGAGCCATCAAAATCTGAATCGCACCAACGATCGTTGCCGCAAGGATGATCAGTGCGTAACCGATCCGACGATTCCGTGTGGATTTCGAAGTCTCCGCATCTTTCGCGGGGGCAGGGGCGGATTGCGAATCAGCGTTCATACGAGTTGATTGCTACACGAGTTCTCGAAGATGAAAATGATGCTGGCCCAGTTTCCCGCCATAGTTACCGGCAGTGATCTGTTTGATTCCATCGCACCGTGAAGCGGCATGCAAGCCGGCCCGCATGGCGGCTTTGACGCTTTCCGATGAGAGCCCGTCGATAACAATCTCGTAAACGGCTCGTGTTCCTTCCGGCAGGTTCGACGTCGGCAACGTCGGACAATAGGCGTCGTTCGTGCTGGCTTTTAGCTTCTTGTATTTCGAACCAACCTTGCTGCCGCTGCGAACGATTCCACCTGGGAACGGAAGCGCCACATCGGGAATGTCCCGCATGGCGTTGGCCGCCGTTTCCGCGGCCGTCAGCGCGGCTGTCTCGCTATCTCCACAAATTAACAGGTTTCCGCCGGCAACACCTTTGATCGTGCCGAATCGGTCTTCGCAGACGAATTCGCCATCCATCACGGGAATCCGCCACAGTCGTCGCGGACCCAGTTTCTTGGAACGCTGAAAACCATCGCCAAAGAACCGCAACTGTCCGCCCACGATAATCTGTTTGTCTTTCGGAGTGTCCGGCAAACCGTTGTAGCACGCCGTTGTCGGGCACGTCAGCACGCATTGGCCGACTCGCGCCGTGACCGCTTTTTGCAATGCACCACGGCTAAAGGCGAACAGCAGCACGCTGATCCCCGGACGGCCGTCGGGACTCTCTGCAACGGGAATCGTTCTTTCGGCCGCGGCTTCGGCGTCGCAGGCGATGACACTTGTCGCGAAACCACATGTTTCGGCAGCCGCCGTCTTGGCCCATTGCTCCGATGAGGCGGTGATGATCAATCGGGTGCCAACGATGGAGAAGGCCTCGGCAAAGGTATCGCGGATTGGGACACCGTTAAGTTGCAGTTGTTGTGTTTCGACGTTTGCGGCCAATGGTCTTGTCTCGTGAAATCGGCGGCCACGCCGGGTCGCCGACAGGATGTTGTGATTCTTCGTGAGCGTCGCCGGATCGATCCCAATCAACATGTTGAGACCCATCAGCACGCAAAGTACCGATTCTAGTCGAACTGGATCGAGAGATACATGCGGATGAGATCGGCCGTGCTTGTGGCTTTCATCTTCTTCAGGATATTGGCGCGATGGACGGCGACCGTTCTGACTTTCACGTCAATCTTCTGGGCAATGTCAGGATGCGACATCCCCGCGCCAATGAGCACCAGAACTTCCAACTCGCGAGGTGTCAGCGAATCGACACGCTGCCGCACAACGATTCGCCTCTTGCTCTTCTCGCGTCGCTCGCGGTCTCTGGCCACCGCGCGTTCGATTTGGTCCAACAGAGCCTGATCGCTGAACGGCTTCTCCAGAAACTCAACGGCACCCGCTTTCATTGCCCGAACCGCGGTCGGCACATCGCCAAACGCACTCATGATGATCGTGGGAATCTTGATATGTTTCTCGGGCAAGATTTCCAAAAGCTCGACGCCGTTCATACCGCGCATGCGAACGTCCAGCACCAGGCAACCTGGACAATCGCCGCGATAGTCTTCTAAGAACGCCCGCGCCGATGCAAAGGCCCGCACGTCGAATCCCATGGATTCGACGAGCCACGTCAGCGAATCGCGAAACGAGTCGTCGTCATCCACAACATAGACAACCGCCTCTGGCTGTTTCGTTCGACCTTTAACCATGTTGGCCTCTGAGCTTTTGGAAACGAGCCGTTCTGTTCGATTCCGCTACGAATCCAGTACGAGAAGCTGATGATTAACGATTGGACGGTTTGAAAAGATCACTATGAGGCTGTCATCGGGGAGATAATCCGTCATTCGAGCACATCGAAATTGTCTCCAGAATCCATTGATCAGAAATCTTATCCCGCAAAACATGTCCCGTCCACAACGAGGGGTGTATGGTCGATTCCTGTCCTGGTAAAACAAGGACGACGGTTCCGCGGCTGAGATCTTGAAGTCGAATTGGAAATGTCCGACACTCGCAAGAGGAAACTCGCGAGCAATACTACTTTGTGAGAACCAGATGGCATCGGACATCGCCACAATCGCCGGGTGGCTGGCGCAGGCAAACTCGGCGGTCGCGTTTACTGGGGCTGGCATTAGCACCGAGAGCGGCATTCCCGACTTCCGTTCGCCCGGCGGTGTGTGGGCCAAGAATCGAACTGTCTATTTCGACGAGTTCCTGGCCAGTGCCGACGACCGCTTCGAATACTGGCGTCAGAAATCGGAAACTCACAAGGAAATGCACATCGCGCAGCCGAACACGGCGCATTCCGCGTTAGCCCGGTGGGAATCCAACGGACGGCTGCGTGGCGTGATCACTCAGAACATTGACGGGCTGCACCAAAAGGCCGGCAACCAAAACGTACTCGAACTGCACGGCACGGCCTGCGACGTCGCGTGCCTGGAATGCGCTTGGCGTGATGAGGCTGATCGTTGGGTGCGAAAGTTTCGCGACGAACAACTGGTTCCCGATTGTCCCGAGTGCGGAGCCCTGATCAAACATGCCACGGTGTCGTTCGGGCAATCATTGCCGGCGGACGTGCTTTACCAATCAAGCCAGTGGTCGCGCGAAGCCGATGTGTTTTTGGCGATGGGATCGTCATTGGTCGTCGAACCAGCCGCCAGTTTGCCCGTCACGGCCCAACAAAACGGAGCCCGCCTGGTGATCATCAACCGCGATCCAACGCCGCTCGATGCGATCGCCGACATGGTTGTCAACTCGGCATTGGGCGAAACGATGACGGGGATCGATGAGTTGCTGGATTAACGAGCAACGACGAAGAGTAGGTCCCGTGAACCGAAAGGGACGCAACCCGCTAAGTCATGGAATTCGGCGAGAGATGCCTGCGAGCGGGCGTCTCGATCAGCCAAACACGGGAAGAGAAGGTGGCTGGCAACAGGCAGATTCTTGGTGATGAGTCAGTTCGGCGTGGTAACCCCAAAGCCCCTTCCGAATCTGACGCGATTCAAAAATTGTCGCGTCAAAATACTGCTGGCCATTGTCGTGATCGTTAATCTTGATGGCCACGCACTCCGACGTGATCTCATTCGGACTGAAGAACCAAAAGCCGTCCAAGGCGACGGTATGGCACCATCCGCTGAGCAGCTTAAATGATCCGGAATCTCCAGTCGTTGATTCGGTTGACAAGATGATCGAGAGTACTCGGCGAAATGGTTCGGCAGTGGATTTTGGTTGTTCGGTAATCGCTCTTGTTGACATAAGTGATCCTCCCGAAAGAAATCGCAGAATCGAACTGACGGGATGATTCGCAATTGTTGTTCCCAACCAAGCGGATGTCGCTGCTCGATGAAGCAGAAGATGCACGAGCCGGACCGACTATGATGACTATTTCGGTTGTAGGGCCGTTGAAATCGTTGAATCCGCGCGAACAAGTGAAATCATAACATCGGGCAAAGTCACTACTCTGAGTCAAAGTGTCGGAATCGATACCATTGCGTTTACAAACTGTCGCCGTAGTTTGGCGCGCGGACCGGCAACGAAACGACGATCAAGACGTCACTGTTGCGGGATCAAACACAGCGACGGAACGATGCGTGTTTTTGCGGACGATTTCCCGGGCCGGATTGTATCGGGAATCAACGGCCCGGTGTCGCTCTTTGGGCAAACACTACGAATCCTGCCGTTCCTCGGCATCATCGACGCGATCGATCAGCTTGCCATACTGCCCCATGCACTGATCGAGTACATGTTTCAGCTCGCGAATGTCCGACGTCTGAGCGTTGGTGGCGTTGAAGATTGGTTCCATCCAAGCATGCATTAGCTTGAATTGCTCTTCCAGAACTCCAAGCAGCGTTGACGGAATCTTGTTGACGACGGTGATCCGCTGCCGCAAGTCTTCTGGCTCGGCGTCGGGATCGGCAGCCGGGGCCTGCTTGGCAACTTCGGCGAATTGGTCCATTCCTGCCGTTAGAGCTTCCCGAATGGATTCCAGACTGTCTTTCAACCCGCCGATGTGTGTCATCAGCCCCGCGACCTGGGCTTCGGCCTTTTCGGAACCGTCGTCTTGTTCAGACAAACGCGCGACGCCGGTCGTCATGGCTTCTCGAATCGCATCCAGGCCGTCGCTGAATGTGGTCATTTGTGCGATGACTTGTCCGACTTTGTCGTCCGCGCCGATGCCTTTCATCTTCACGTTTTGGCGGAACGTCTTCTTGATGTTTTCCCAGCGCTTGGTTTCTTCTTCTGTCGCGATACCCATGAGTTCTCTGAACTTCAACAGGTTGGCTTCAGTGCCGGATGTCAGCGTTTGCGCGTCGTTTTCGTAGTTCGAGACGATCAGGCTTGTCAGCTCGTCGTCGTTCATGATGGGGAAGACTTTTTCCGCGATGCGGTTCATGTTTCGGTACGAACCCTGCAACTTGAACGGCGGCTCGGTGCGGTAGTCGTCCGACTGGGCGGCCGAGCGGATGTATTCCTTGTTGACCGAAAGGATGACGTCGCGGACCCGCATCAGCTTTTGCATCGTGTTGATCAGCTCGTTCAATTCTTCCAACGAATAGTTGCCTTCCAGCTCGATGCCTTCTCGCGACTCGTTTTGTGCCATTTCGATGATGGCGTAAACGTCTTGCTGGCTGCGGCTGGCGAGTTTACTGAGTACGGGATTCGATGTCAGCGAATTCTCCAGGTAGCTCATCTCGAACGCGTCCGCCGACTCGCCGATGATCTCGCCCAAGTTGTAGATGTCGGCCCGGTTCGACAGCATGTCGGGTATCTGAAACTTCTCGCCACTTTCCGTGTACGGATTGCCGGCCATCACGACGCTGACCTTGCGGCCGCGCAGGTCATAAGTCCGCGACCTGCCTTTGTACACGCCTTCGATCTTGCGCTGTGCATCGCACAATGAAATGAACTTCTGCAGGAATTCGGGGTTCGTGTGCTGAATGTCGTCGACATAGATCATGACGTTGTCGCCCATTTCCAGAGCGAGATTCAGCTTCTCGACTTCCTCACGAGCACCCGCGTTTGACGCTTCGGTCGGGTCGAGCGACGTGACTTGATGTCCGATCGCCGGGCCGTTGATCTTCATGAAAATCAGTCCCAGGCGGTTGGCGATGTATTCCATCAACGTTGTCTTGCCATAACCCGGCGGAGAAACCAGCAACAACAGTCCCATCAGGTCGGTGCGCTTGCCTTCGCCCGCCACGCCGACCTGTTTGGCCAGGTTGTCGCCGATCAGTGGCAGATAGACGTCGTTCAGCAGCTTGTTGCGCACGAAGGATGTGAGCACTCGCGGGCGGAATTCTTCCAGCCGCATTTCTTCGCGAGCCTCATCGACAATTTCGTGCTTCAGCGCGACATAGTCGTTAAATCGCGGCACGACGACCTTGTCGAACTGATCCAGCTTGTGCATGAACTGATTGTAATTCAGGTGATAACTGCCGCCATCGATCGCCGGATGCGAGCCCACCATCCCCGTCAATTCTTCATCGACGCTTCCCTCGATCACGCGATGCCGGTCGAGCTTGCCCATCATCAAGACCAGAGCCACTTCATCGACGTAATCGGCGGCTGTCGCGTCGTCTTGCCCGGCCAGATACGCTTGCACCCAGTTCTTCAGCAACACGAAACAACTCGACGAGTCACGATGGACGGCTTTGACTGACTGCGCGAACGATTCCTTGGAATTATTACGTTTGAGATGTTCCTGAAATCCGTCGTGCAGATTCGCGGCCGTGCGGCTGACGACAAACTTGCCGCCTCCGGTCAGTTCGAAGTACAGGTACTCGGCAGCTTCGTCCAGAAATGAATCGGAAAACAAACCGCTCTCGGCGACAAACGGTTCCAACAACGCCCGCAGTTGAGCGATGTAGTCGGCTTGCCCTGTTGTTTCCGTAAAGAGTTGGCTGATCGCGCCGACGCCTCGCAGCTTGGCCGACATCAGCGACTTGTCCTTCTTCTCACCGAAGAAATGCCAGAACAACGCCGCCAATGCACGCGCTTGCGTGTGGAACTTCAACAGACCAATCGTCTGGTTCATCTTGACCAGAGTTCGCAGCATATTTACCGCATCGGCATCGTTGACGCCCTTGGTGTAGGACTCGCTGTAACGCGGCCCCATGAAGCGTTGCACGAACGCCATTTGTTCTTCGTCCGACAACTTCAAGAGTTCCCGCGGCGACGGGTGATCTTCGTTGCCGAGAGCATGCAGCATCTTGTAGGCCAAATACTCGCCGCGATACACATCCCGGTTTTCCGAGGAAACGTCTTGGTTCCAGACGTCGCGCGTTGCCAATAGCTTCTCGTTCGCGATCGGCTCGAAGAAGTTTGTGCCGGTCAAATGCAGGCACATCTCGTTATCGCGCAACACGGTCGTCAGATCGAGAGCTTGGACGTTGACCGAGAACAAGTGGTTGCCGAACTTGATGATATTCTCGCCTTCGACAAACAACTCCTGCCGGTCTTTCAACTGCCGGACGGCGTCTTCACGGACGGTTTTCATCCGGCTTTGGATGTCGTCGACCTTGACGCTGTCA
>Ga0310122_10001667_pt1 | contig 14213 bp, 11 predicted proteins | sample CB6_Bottom_1051__FD_203503 | JGI IMG/M metagenome (GOLD analysis project Ga0310122, IMG submission 203503) | Marine microbial communities from Western Arctic Ocean, Canada - CB6_Bottom_1051 | ecosystem: Environmental > Aquatic > Marine > Oceanic | place: Canada: Western Arctic Ocean | collected...
ATAGGCGGGTAGGGCAGGCCGGTTTCGCTGCTGCGAAGCGCTTTCGATCCGCTACGCTACGCCGCCGCGATGACCCGGGAGACGTCTGGGTCCGATTCATCGCAACGAATTCGAACAGTGATCGAACCGAGCCAAGATGTTCGGACCCGGTCGAGGAGATCCCGCAATGGCGGTAGAGCGCACCTTCGCAATCATCAAGCCCGATGCCGTCAAGAAGAAGGTGGCCGGACAGATCCTGGCTCGCATCGAGGAATCCGGGCTCGACATCATCGGCATGAAAAAGATCCAATTGAGCGAGCAGGCTGCGCAGGGCTTCTATGCCGTTCACAAGGAACGCCCGTTCTTTGGCGAACTCGTGAAGTTCATGACCTCCGGTCCCGTTGTTGCGCTGGTTCTCGAAGGAGAAGGTGCGATCAAGAAATGGCGTGATCTGATGGGTCCGACGAATTCGGACGACGCGCCCGCCGGTACGATGCGCGGCGATTTCGGTACCGACATCGAACAGAACGCCACGCACGGCTCCGATGCGCCCGAGACTGCGCGTCTCGAGATTTCCTACTTCTTCAATGCAGGCGAGATCACGGCTGTGACCGAAGCGCTGCCGGCCTGAAGTTCTTTCGGCGCCAGAGCCATCGCGAAACACGCAGGACACGAGCAGGTCGCATCAAGCAGCGATCAGTGGTGACCGATACCGGGTGATCTCCCATGGAGCCCCCCCGATGAAATACGCAGTCACAGCCGAGGGAACCCGCGGCGACATATTTCCCATGCTGGCGCTGGCAAAGCGCTTCGAGGCATACGGCCACGAGGTCGTCTTCTGCGCGCCACCCGATTTCGCACAGGCGGCGGGCGAGCGGGGGCTGGCCTTTCGCCCGGTCGGGCGCGACATTCGCGAGTTTCTGACGGAACATGCGCGTTCGCTACACGGCGGAGCACTCGTGATGGCGAAAGCCGCCGGGAAGCTCTTCAAGGACAACGTCGGTCGGCAATTCGCCGATCTTCATGGGGCCGCGCAGGGCTGTGACGGCATCGTCTCCGCCGGAACGCAGCTCGCAGCGAGTTCTGTCGCCGAAGCACTCGGCGTGCCCCATCGCTTCGTCGCCTACGATCCGACGCTGTTGCGTTCGGAATTTCATCCGCCCGTTTTCTGGCCGCGACCGAATCTACCTCGCTGGGCCAACTGCGTGTTGTGGCGGATTCAGGATCGGCTACTTCATTTCGCCTTGGCGAGAGAAGTGAATCGTGAGCGACGGACATTGGGTCTCGCGCCGACTCGCGATGTCTATCGTCTGATGCTGGGAACGCCAGTATTGGCGATCGAGGATCGTCTCGCCCCGATCCCAAGCGACATTTCCGGCGTGGACTGCATCGGGTGTCTGCATCCCTTCGACGAGGCACGTCTGCCGGACAAACTCGAAGACTTTCTCGCCGCCGGCCGCCGGCCTGTCTATATCGGTTTCGGAAGCATGACGGATCCCGATCCGAATCATTCGACCATGCTTCTGCTCGAAGCCATTCGTCGCGCGGACGTTCGCGCGATCTTGTCAGCGGGTTGGGCCGGGTTGGGTGGCGTCGCGCTGCCGGAGGAAGTCCTGGTGGTGGGTGCCGTGGACCATTCGACGCTCTTTCAGCGCGTGAGTGCGGTCGTTCATCATGGCGGTGCCGGAACGACGACGACCGCTGCACGCGCAGGGCGTCCCCAGATCCTGGTGCCTCATGTTCTGGATCAATTCCATTGGGCCGGACGCGTCCAGCGACTCGGCATCGGCCCCCCACCGCTGTTGCGGCGCAAGCTCACGGCCGAGGGTCTTGCCGATTCCCTGCGTGCCGTCTGTGGAAATGAGTGGCTGTCGCACAACGCAGCCGAATTGGGCCGTCGACTCAGGGCAGATCTTTCCGATCGTGTGGATCCGGTAGAGGCCATGACCGCGTCGATGGCCAGGACGGCGTCGACGTTGCCGATGACGGGCGGCTAGCCGCTCGCCGGGTCGGGCCGCTTCAGCTGGCGATGCCTCGCGCCATCAGGACGAGAAGCCCGAAATAGGTCAGCGTGAGCCAGAGCTGGTGGCTGCGAAGTGCGCGGGACAATTTCAATCCTCTTGGTGGCATTGTGGAGATATTGTGGAATCGTGGGTGGGTCGCAATGTGGGCACCGAACAGCGTCGCCCTTCCTTCTCTTCGTTCGCACGCGTTGGGACTTGAGCCCCGCACAGATCTTCTCCGCTCCAGATTGAAGAAGCTGTGTCGAGGGTCACTTCCAGATCGTCACGAGCGCCCAATTCGCCGTCGAATCGCAATTATTCGCCGCGAAAGGTCGGCGCCCGCTTCTCGCGAACGGCGGCGATGCCTTCTTGGGCATCGCTCGACTCGAAATTGCGGGCCTGTTCCGTCGCTTCGAATTGCAGCTGGTCCTCGATCGAAGCGTTCTCGGTGCGGCGAAGCGCTCGTTTGACCGCGCGAACCGCCTGAGGCGCGTTTTCGGCGATTTCGCGGGCGGACGCGATCGCTTCGGCGAGCACCTGCTCCCGTGGCAAGACGCGATTGGCCAGGCCGATGCGGCCCGCCTCGGCCCCATCGATCGTGCGGCTGGTAAAGAGCAGTTCGGAGGCGAGCGCGGGTCCGACCAGACGCGGCAGCGTCCAGGTTGCGCCCATGCCCGGATGAAGTCCAATGCGTGTGAAATTCAGGCCGAGCTTGGCCTCGCTTGCGACATAACGGAAGTCACAGGCCAGGGCGACGCAGAATCCCGCGCCGATCGCATGGCCGTTGACAGCGGCGATCGTCGGACAGGGGATATCGCGGATCGACAAGAAGAGTCGATAGAAGGTGCTCATGTCGTCTCGAATGCTTCGCCAGGCGATGCCGGGAGCCGCCGCACCGCGATCGGCCTGATCCTGGAGCATGTCGAGATCACCGCCGGCCGAAAAAGCCCGGCCTTCGCCGGTCAAGACGATCGCCCGAACGGAATCGTCCTGTGCGAGTTTGCCAACGCGGCGACGAAAGGCCTCGCCCATCGCCCGCGTCATCGCATTCAGGCGGGCTGGGTCATTGAAATGAAGAGTCGCGATCGTGCCTTCACGTGTTTCACGAACGAGATCGGTGTCGGACATAGCGTCGCAGAATAGCCTTCGCGCCCGTGCGCGCACCTGGTCGCGAAACGATTCGCCGCCAATTCCCGAATGCAGAAGGCCCTCGCCACAGTCTGGCGAGGGCCTTCTATTCATCGGGTATCGAACTCGGTCGAATGGCGTCGAATCCTCGACCCGTTGCTCGATGGGCGTGTTCAGTCCGAGCCACCCCTTCGCAGGAAGGCCGGCACGTCCCGGTCACTGGGATCATCGTCTGCCGTACCGCTTCGCTTGCGTAGGAAAGCCGGCGTATCGAGTTCATCCTCGAAGGGCGATTCGAAACCGAGGCCCGAATTGGACATGGACATGTCCGACGCGCCTTCGTGGTGCGAGGCTTGCTGCGCTCCCGCGGCAGCCGTTTGTTGCTGTTCGATCGGCGGCAGGCTGGAGTGGCCCTGTTCCGAGGCCATGGCCGGTGCAGCGGCCGGATCCTGGCGGATGGGCGTTACGTTCGGCGCGTCGACCATTGCGCGCTCGTGTTCGATCTCGGCGATCGGATCGGGAATCCTCCGCCTCGGCTCGGGCGGTGTTCGCCGCACCTCCTGACTATCGAGGCCGGTCGCGATGACCGTCACTCGAATTTCGTCTTCACCGAGCGATTCGTCGATCACGGCGCCCACGATGATGTTCGCATCCTCGTGCGCGGCTTCATGAACGAGCGATGAAGCCTCGTTCACTTCGAAGAGCGTCATTTCCGATCCGCCCGTGATGTTGATCAGCACACCACGCGCACCCTCGATCGAAAGATCTTCGAGCAGCGGGCTCGAAATCGCCGCGCTGGCCGCGTCGATGGCTCGCGTATCGCCCTTGCCGATTCCGGTCCCCATGAGAGCGACCCCGGCCTCATTCATCACCGTCCGAACGTCTGCGAAGTCGAGGTTGATGAGACCGTGAATCGTAATCAGGTCGGAGATTCCGCGAACCGCGTTCAAGAGAACCTGATCCGCGATCGAAAAGGCATCGCGAACAGCCGTGCCTTTACCGGCCAGCGCGAGCAAGCGCTGGTTCGGTATCGTGATCAAGGTATCGACGACGCCATGGAGCTCGTCGATGCCATGGCCCGCGTGCTTCATGCGGACACGGCCCTCGAAGGGGAAGGGCTTCGTTACGACGCCAACGGTTAGAGCGCCGACCTCGCGTGCGACCTCCGCGACGATCGGAGCAGCCCCTGTTCCGGTCCCACCCCCCATGCCGGCGGTCACGAAGACCATGTCGGAACCTTCGAGGAGTTCACGGAGTCGATCGCGCGCCTCGAGCGCAGCAGCGCGACCGCGATCTGGATTCGCACCGCAGCCGAGGCCGCGGGTGATCTCCGCGCCGAGCTGTACTTTGACCGACGCCTTGTTGTGCGCGAGCGCCTGGGCATCGGTGTTCGCCGCAATGAACTCGACGCCACTGAGCCCGGAGTCGATCATGGTATTGAGGGCGTTTCCGCCGCCACCGCCCACGCCGATGACCTTGATCGAAGCCCTCTGATGCGAGCTGCCTTCGAATTCAAGGAGTTCCTGGCCGTCTTCAGGGCCGAGTTCCAGAAGATCGACCGAGTCGTTTCTTCGACTGCTCGAATCCTCGGAATCGTCCCGGTTATTCGTACCGCTATCGCGGTTCTTTCGTTGTTTATTGCGATTATCGCTCTGCGAGCGAGAGTTCTTCTTCTTAGCCATGCGTTTCACCCCCCGACGATGCTTGGCAGCACCACGTAATGTACACGATTTACTTCGTTTTGTGCGTTTTTCGCCATGCTTTCTCGACTGCCCGCGACCGGATCAATCGAACTCTGCATAAAACCAATCCCGCATTCGTTGCTTGACACGTCCGAAGATCGATTCATCACGAATTCGGAAGAGGCTGCCACGCGCAGAGCGCTGTTGATTGACTCCGAAGACTACGAGTCCAACGCCCGTCGAGTACATGGGGCTTCGGACGACATCTTGCAGGCCCCCAATCGATGTCGGCAGCCCTTGTCGCACGGGTGCTTCGAAAATTTCCTCGGCGAGTTCAGCCATTCCCGAAAGTGCCGACGCGCCGCCCGTCAAAACGACTCCAGAAGGAATTCGATCGATCAAATCGGCGCGCTGCAATTCCTGCCGCGCGAGGCTGAGGATTTCTTCGACGCGTGGCTCGATGATTTCACACAGGATCTTTCGGGAAATCTCGCGCGGCTTGCGGCCACCGACCGATGGCACACTGATGATGTCATCCGAGCCGAGGTAGCGGGCGGAGGCCACGCCGAATTTCTTCTTGATTCGCTCCGCTTCGTCGAACGGTGTCCGCAGACCGACCGCAATGTCGTTCGACAGGTGGTACCCGCCGAGACCGAGCACCGATGTGTTCTTGATCGAGCCGTCTGCGAAGACGGCGATGTCGGTCGTGCCGCCGCCGATGTCGATCATGCAGACGCCAAGATCGCGTTCGTCGTCCGCGAGGACGGCTGCGGCCGAGGCGAGCGGTTCGAGCACGATATCGACGACGTTCAGGCCAGCCTTGTTACAGCATTTTACGATGTTCTGGGCGCTGGCGACGGCTGCCGTCACGATGTGGATCTTGGCTTCGAGTCGTACGCCGCTCATGCCCAGGGGTTCGCGGATTCCGTCCTGGTCATCGATGATGAATTCTTGTGGAATCACATGGATCACTTCGCGGTCCATGGGAATGGCGACCGCTTTGGCCGCGTCGATCACGCGTTTGATGTCACCTTCGCGAACCTCGCGATCCTTGACCGCGACAACACCATGAGAATTGAACGCACGGATATGGCCCCCCGCAACGCCGGCATAGACCGAAGTGATCTCGCAATCGGCCATGAGTTCCGCTTCTTCGATCGCACGTTTGATTGATTTGACCGTGGCATCAATATCGACGACGACGCCCTTTCGAAGTCCGCGACTAGGATGGGTTCCGATTCCGACGATATCGATCCCGTTTTCCGTTTCCTCTGCGACGACCGCACAGATCTTCGTCGTACCAATGTCGAGCCCGACGATGACCTCGTCCTTCTTGGACATAACATCCCCCCTTTCCCCTCTCGAGGAATTTGAAATCCCAATCCAGGGACTTCATGAATGGACGGCTGGACACATCCGTACCTCGCCGCCACTTGTTGTCCGCCTCTATCCAGAGGCGGGCTCGGTCCGCAGAACCGCACGATCCGCGTACCGGAGATCGATCAAACGCGCGTTGTGAAGACTTGATTCCTCACTCTCGAGGAGCATGGCAAGCCTTGCTATGCGCTGTTCCAAGAATCTCACGCCGAGGAGGGCGCGTGGGCCCTCCTCGCCGATCTGCAATTCGTATCCCGAGGCCTCTGGGGGCCCGGCCGTGGCAGCAACGAGGCCATCCGACGCCAGGTCCGAGGGAAGCGCGGGCAGATGCAGCGTCAGTTCGCTCGGGTTGCCGGCAAGGACACGATGGCGGCGAAGCTCTTCGAGGATCGTGATCGCCGGCTCCGGCAGGATGTCGCCCTCATCGATCTTGCCGAGCACGAGAGGCAGCGCACCACCCGGCTCCACACGTCCCGTAAACCGCTCACCGCGCTGATCGATCAATACGATCTCCGGCGACGCGTCCATGGTCCAGCGCGCAACCGCGACTCGTTCGACGACCGATACGATCAACGTTCCGCCCGGAAGACGAAGACTGCGAATGGATTCGACCCAGGGTTCGGATTCAATCGCCTCACGAACTCCAGATGCCTGAATGGAGTCGAGTGGATGGCCGATCTCGAAGTCGAGACTGCGCACGATGCTATTGGGCGTGAGCGCGGAGACACCTTGCACGGCGATCTTCTCGAGTCGCGCACCGCGCAAGAAGAAGAACTCCGAAAGCGGGAGCGCAAAGAAGAGGCCGCCGAGGAAGGCGAACACGAAGAGGATCGGCGCAATGCGGCTGCGCGTTCTGGCGCGACGATTCGCGCTCTCTGCACGACTCCGTAGACGTTCCATCCGCTTTCGTTCCTGGAGACGTTTGCGAGCGAGATGATCCCTGGCTCGCTTTGCGCGCGCTTCCGCGGCAACCGTCGTACTCGGTCTTCGCTTGCCGGACCGTTTGCTCGCGTTCGAGGATCGCGATTTCATGGTTGGCCTTTCTCGCTGAGGTGGGAGGACGCGTCGCGCTGATCGCGCGATCCACCGCCAAGAATCTTCACTTCCGTTTCGAGTTGGATGCCGGTTTCACTCTCGACTGTCTTTTGTGCGCGTTCGATCAGGCGGAGGACATCACTGGCAGCCGCGCCGCCATGATTCACGATGAAATTGGCGTGTCGGGTCGAAATCTGGGCGGCGCCTTGGCGTGTGCCCTTGAGGCCAGCGGCCTCGATCAGTTGGCCGGCGAACTGGCCGGGCGGGTTTCGAAAGACCGAACCACAGCTGGGGATGTCGGTTGGCTGTGTTGCCTGGCGATGGGCGAGCAGGCGATCGATTTCGCTCTGGACCTTCGCCTTTTCGCTCTCTTCGACCGTCAGGCGCGCCGCCGTAATGATCGATCCGTCGGGAAGACCGGCAAGTTCGCGATAGCGAAAGTCGAGGTCGACTCGCTCGATCCGGCGGACGTTGTCACCCCCGCGACTCACAATTTCGATATCAGCGACGACGTCCTTCAGTTCGCGGACACCGATACCGGCGTTCATGGCGACCCAACCGCCTAACGTGCCCGGAATGCCGACGCCGAACTCCAGACCGCCGAGAGCGTTTTCGATGCAGTAGCGAATGATCGTCGCGTGCGAGGCGCCAGATTCGACCGAGATCAGTTTCGATCCGTCGCGCTCGATCGCGCGCATTTTCTTGAGCCGTATCACGACGCCTCGAATTCCGTCTTCACGAACGAGGATGTTGAATCCGGCACCCATGACAATCGTGGGGAGTTCGTGGCGAGCGCAGATTTTCAAGAGTTCACAGAGCTCGTCACGGTTCGCCGGTGTGGCCACCGCGTCGCCGGGTCCGCCGATTCGGAGCGATGTATGACGCGAGAGCGGAACATCGAATTCAATCCGCTCGGCGAGCCGACTCTCGAGAATCGTTCGTGTCGCCGGCTCGATCACGAATCGCCCCCCGCTCGCGCGTCAATCGCCGCAAGCAGCTTGGGGCCGAGGGCCGAGATGTCGCCGGCGCCGAGGGTGAGAACGAGTTCGCCTTGCTCGAAGCGATCGGGCCAACCTCGTTCGATGTCGTCGAGGGAACCGCCGTAGGAGATCGCGGGGTGACCGGCTTCGCCGATGGCTTCCGCCAAGCGTCTCCCGTCGATTTCGGAAATCGGTTCTTCGCTTGCGGCATAGATGTCCGTGATCACGACCCGATCCGCGTCTGGGAAGGCGTGCGTGAATTCTGCCCAGAGATCGCGAGTGCGCGTGTAGCGGTGGGGTTGAAAGAGTGCGGTGATCCGTCCCGCATGAATGCTGCGTGCGCCGGCGAGCGTGGCGATAATTTCAGCCGGATGATGTGCATAGTCGTCGATGACTTCGATGCCACGCGCAGCGCCCTTGTGCTCGAAGCGTCGAACGACGCCCGGGAAGGTCGAAAAGGCCTCGGCGAGAATCGCGGTTTCGACTTCCTGCTCGAGGGCGATGGCGATCGCAGCGAGTGCGTTCAAGACATTGTGTCGCCCAGGCATCAAGAGGTCGAAGCTGAACGACTCGCCGCCTCGAATGCGGACGCGGCAGCGCTGCCCGCCCGGGATGATCTCTACGTTCTCGGCGCGAACGTCGGCTGCTTCCGTAAAGCCGAAGCTCGTTTGTCGGGATCTCAGTCGCGGTGCGATCTCGAGGACGCCCTCGTGATCGATTCCGAGGATCGTGGTTCCCCAGAAGGGAACGCTGTTCCCGAACTCGACGAAAGCTTCGAGGAGAGCCTCCCGCGACTCGTAGTAGTCGAGATGTTCCGGATCAATATTGGTAATAGTTGCCAGGACGGGTTGAGCCAAGAGGAATGACCCGTCGCTTTCGTCGACTTCGGCGACCAGGAGATCGCCCGACCCGAGTTTGACGGGGCTTGCATAGCCGCCGGGTCGCGGAACGCGACCGCCGATGAGAGCCGTCGGATCGAGACCGGCCGCCTCCAGAAGATGGGCGGCCATGGCCGAGGTCGTCGTCTTCCCATGTGACCCCGCGATCGCGATTCCGTCCTTCGTTCGCATGACTTCCGCGAGCAGAGTACCGCGACTGATGATTGGAATCTCGCGGCTGCGCGCGGCTTCGAGTTCGACGTTGTCATTGGCGATCGCCGAGGACCGGATGACGGTGTCCGTGGTTCCCAGGACATCACCGTCGTGGCCGAGCGAGATGCGGATTCCGAGATCGCGGAGCCGTTCGGTCGTAGGGCCCTCCGTGAGATCGGACCCGGAGACCTCGAACCCCCTTGCATGGAGAAGCTCGGCGAGCGCCGACATGCCGATGCCGCCGATGCCGACGAAGTGGAGATGCTTCAGTCTCCGTTGCATGGCGCGACCTCCGAATTCGACGAGGGTCGTCGGGCGCCGCCGCCTAACGCTGCTTCGCAATGGTCGATGATCTCTTCGGCCGCGTTTGGACGCGCCAGACGCACGGCGGATTCGCGCATCAAGACGAGTCGACCGGGCGAAGTCACGAACTCCGCAACGCCTTGGGCGAGTGCCGTCAGATCGAGTGGTCGAGCATTCAGGCATCGGGCCGCACCGGCGGCTTCGAGAGCACGCGCATTCGCCCTCTGATGATCGTCCGCCGCGAATGGGTAGGGCACCAACAGAGCTGGCACGCCGGCCAGTGCCAACTCCGCGACCGTCAGCGCCCCGGCGCGGCAGATCGCCAGGTCCGCCCAGTGATATCGGGCGGGCATGTCATTCTCGAAGGCGACGACCTCGGCCGAGATTCCGAGTTCGGCATAACGTTTGGCGACCGCTTCACGATCAGCCTCGCCTGCCTGATGAAAGACCTCGACCGAGTTTTTTGCCAGCCGCGCGAGAGCTTCGGGGACGTTCTCGTTCAGCTGGCGCGCGCCCTGACTGCCACCGAAGATGAGAATGCGAAGCGGAGTCCTGGGCGGCCCTGATTTCGGCTTCTTCGCAAAGGCTTTGTAGAGAGCTCGCCGCAATGGGACACCCGCACAGTGGCTTCTTGCCCGTGCCGGAAGCGCTGCCCGAGTCGCCTCGAATCCGACGAAGACTGTACGTGCGAATCGTGAAGTGATTCGATTCACCCGCCCGGGAATCGCGTTCGGTTCGACCAGAAAGAGCGGCCGACCACTCAACCAGGCGGCCAACGCGGATGGCATTGCGGCATAGCCTCCGACGGAGAGGACCGCATCGGCCTTGAACTTTCGCATCGCGCGAGCCGCGCTCACAACGCAACGCAGGATCGAAAGGACGCTGCGCGCTCGACCCGTCAGGCTGCGGCCCATGAATTGTTCGCTAGGGAGAACTTCGAGCTTGAATCCGGCCGCGGGTACCAACCGCGATTCAAGGCCTCGCGACGAGCCGATGAAGAGGACGTCGTCGCCGCGTCGGGCGAGCGCTTCTCCCAGTGCGAGCGCGGGCGTGACATGTCCGCCCGTTCCGCCTCCGGCGATCACCCAGCGCCTTGCCATTTGACCTCCGATTTCTTGCGAGCTGGACGGTGCGGCGGATGGCGTCGAGCGACGCCCAACAAGATTCCGAGTGCGACACAGCTCATCACCAGTGACGTGCGACCGTAAGAGAGGAAGGGGAGTGTCAGCCCCTTGGTTGGAACGAGTCCCATCACGACGGCGGCGTTCAAGAAGGCCGGGACCGTGAGCAGCGTGACCATGCCGAACGCGCAGAGCAAATCGAATCGGTCGCGGGCTCGTCGTGCCGCTCGGGTTCCCGTCACCCAGAGCGCCGCAAACGCGCCCAACACGAAGAGCACGCCGACGAGACCCAGCTCTTCCGCCACGAGTGCGAGCACGAAATCTGTGTGGACCTCGGGCAGGTATTCGAGCTTCTGACGACTATTGCCGAGCCCCTGGCCGAGCAACCCCCCTTGACCGAAAGCCACATAGGATTGAACGAGCTGCCATCCCGCGCCCTTCACTTCGCGGAAGGGATCGAGGAACCCGATTACACGTAGCCGCGCGTATTCGTTCATCGCAATGTAGACGCCGACGAAAACGACACCGACCGCTCCCGGAAGTACGAAGCGTGGCCAGGGCGTTCCCGCGATGAAGAGCATGAAGGCGACGAGTCCGACCAATACGACTGCGCTTCCGAGATCGGGTTGCAGCAGCAGCAAGCCAGCCGGGAGCAAGGCGATGCCCGCTGCCTGAATCGAACGTCGCGTCGAGAGTTCGCGGCGATCGTCCCTGCGAGACAGCCAGGCGGCGACCGCGAGGATCGTCGCGAACTTCGCGAGTTCGCCTGGCTGGAATCGAAGGTTCATCCCCGGAACCTCGAGCCAGCGACGAGCGCCGTTGACCTCGACGCCGAAAACGAGCGTCGCGATCAGAGCGACGATCGTGAGGAGCCAGAAGGGAAATGCCAGATGCCGCAGCGCGCGCGCCGGAAGCGCATAGGCACCCGCGGCCGCGGCCAGACCAAGTGCCACCCCGATCAAATGGTCCGAAAACAGCGGTGGGAAGCGGCTGTCCAGCGCGAGTGCGGCGGTTGCGCTGTAACTCATCACGACACCCACTGAGAGAAGTAGAGCGGTCGCGATCGAAATTCCCGGATCGACACCGGGTTCTCGGCGACCTTTGTTATGCGCGGGGTTTGCGCTCATGGCCTCAGATCCTGCAACTCGAGCTTTCGAACGGCCGACTGAAAAGCCTGTCCGCGGTCCGAGAAGCTCTCGAATTGATCGAAACTCGCGCAGGCGGGCGCGAGGAGAACGACGTCGCCGGCTTCCGCAATCTCCGCGGCGCGTTCGACCGCCTTTGCGAGATCGTCCACGCGTTCACAGGAGACGTGCCCGGCGAGCGCCGCTTCGAATTCGAAGCCGGCCTCGCCGATGAGAAGAGCCTGACGCACTCGCCGCGCCGCACTCTGCGCGAGCGGAGAGAGGTCTCCACCCTTGTGCCGACCGCCGACGATCCAGACGATTGGGCCGGAAGTGGTTTCGAGTGCGTGCACGGCGGCACCGACGTTCGTCGCCTTCGAATCATCGACGTAGCGCACGCCGCGAATCGAGGCGACTTCTTGCCGGCGGTGAGGCAAGCCCTCGAAACTCGCGAGCGCCTGCGTCGCGGCATCGAGATCGAGTTCGCTGTCGAGGGCGGCCAGGGCGAGCAGCGCGGCGAGCAGGTTCTCGCGATGATCGGAAATAGAGAGGCCGGCATCCGACAGGGGCGCGAGTCGTTGCACGCCGTTTCGGCGCACGATCGCGTTTTGGCCGTCCAGCCATGCGCCTTCGCCATCAGTTGGAGCCCGCCCAAACCGGAGTCGCTCGACGCCGTCGGGAAGGGCCATGTCGCGAACGACCGGGTCGTCGCCGTTCAAGACGGCACAGTCGCCGGGTCCCTGTCGCGCGAAGATTCGCGCCTTGGCGGCCTGATAGCCTTCGAGATCCCGATGGCGATCGAAGTGATCGGGGCTCAAGTTGAGCAGGACCGAGACGCGTGGTCGAAATTCATCGACGCTTTCCAATTGAAACGAGGAGACTTCGAGAATCGCCAGGTCGAGGGGCGCGCCGACGAGTTCGAGCGCGGGTACACCGACGTTTCCGGCGGCACGAGCGCGCAAGCCTGCGGCACGCGCCATCGCTTCGATCAAGAGCACGACCGTCGACTTTCCGTTCGTACCAGTCACGGCGATGATGGGAATGGCAAGCGCGCGGTAGCAGAGTTCGATGTCTCCCCAGGCCTTACGTGACGTATTCTTCCAACGAGCCGCTGGAATTCCAGGGCTCGGAACGACGAGGTCGTATTCGGAAAGGTCCGGAAAGGGAACGCCGGTTCGAGTTTCAATGTCCGCGCCGAGAGCGTCGGCATCCTTGATAGATTCAAGCGGCCGCTCGTCGGCGGCAAGCACCCGCGCGCCACGTTCGACACAGAAACGTGCGGCCGAACGTCCGGATAAACCTAGACCTAACACGAGGACGCTTTGTCCTGCGAGTTCCAGCAATTCGTACTCCAGCGCCGCGCGATCGCGGCTTTTTCAGCGCAGCTTCAGCGACGAAAGTGCTACGAGACCCAAAATGATCGAGACGATCCAGAAGCGAACGACGATCTTCTGCTCGGGCCAGCCAAGCTGCTCAAAGTGATGGTGGATCGGCGCCATGCGAAATACACGCCGACCGGTCAACTTGAATCCGACCACCTGGATGATCACGGAAAGTGTTTCGATGACGAAGATTCCGCCGACCACGGCCAGCAGGATCTCTTGTCGGATCAGGACCGCGATCGTGCCCAAGGCTCCGCCCAACGCCAGTGAACCGACGTCCCCCATGAAGAGTTCCGCCGGCGACGCGTTGAACCAGAGAAACCCGAGGCCTCCGCCGACCAGCGCGCCACAGAAAATGGCGAGCTGGCCTGCGCCCGGGACGTTCTTGATCTGGAGATAGTCGGCGATGCCCGCATGACCTGCGGCATAGGAGAGAAGCAGGAAAGTTCCCGCCGAGATCATCACAGGCCCGATCGCCAGACCGTCGAGTCCATCGGTCAAATTGACGCCGTTGGACGCCGCGACAATGATGAAGGTCGCCAGCGGAACGTAGAGCCACCCGATATTGGGCGTGAAATTCTTGAAAAACGGCACGGCAAGTTCCTGATCGAATGCCGGACTCGTGTAGATGGCGATCGCAACGCCGAAGGCGAGTAGGAATTGCCAGAAGAGTTTCGTGCGCGCGGAAATGCCGACACTATTTCGTTTCACGACCTTTTGATAGTCGTCGATGAAGCCGAGTACTCCGTAACCGGCCGTCAGGCCCATGACGATCCAGACAAAGGTATTCGTGAGATCCGTCCAGAGGAGAACGGAGATCAAGAGCGACAGCAGAATCAGGATGCCACCCATCGTGGGCGTTCCTTCCTTGGCCGCATGGTCGGGACCGATTTCGCGAATCGGTTGTCCGACTCGGAGCTTGGCGAGGCGGCGAATCAACCAGGGGCCAACGATGAAGGAAATGAAGAGCGCGGTGAGGGTCGCGGCCGCCGTCCGGAAGGTGATGTA
>Ga0310122_10001668_pt1 | contig 14212 bp, 13 predicted proteins | sample CB6_Bottom_1051__FD_203503 | JGI IMG/M metagenome (GOLD analysis project Ga0310122, IMG submission 203503) | Marine microbial communities from Western Arctic Ocean, Canada - CB6_Bottom_1051 | ecosystem: Environmental > Aquatic > Marine > Oceanic | place: Canada: Western Arctic Ocean | collected...
CGGGGGGGGTGCTTTTAGCTCCTCTTACACAGCACCAGCGTTCGCTCTGCGGGGGTGTGGTCAATGCTCCACGGCGACCCGCGGGAGGGCCGGCGAGGCCAAGAATCGGGTCCGAAGGGCGCGCGGCAGGAGCCGCGCGCCGAGCCCGCCACAGGATGTGGCGTTGGCGAGGCCTCCTGGCCACGCCGATCAGCCCGCACGCAGGAGCCGGGGAGCGTTGACCACACCCCCACTGTGCGACCCAGTTGCCTCACCCCTCCACCGGATACCCCGCATCCGTCCACCCGCGGTAACCGCCGTCCATCGAGATGACATTGCTGTATCCCATCTTCTGAACGTTGTCGGTCGCCAGCGCCGACCGGAAGCCGCCGCCGCAATAGAGCACGATCTCGGTGCTGTAGTCGGGAAAGTGCTCCTCGATATCGCGCTCGATGATCCCCTTGCTCAGGTGCACGGCACCGGGCAGATGTCCGTCCTCCCACTCGCTCTCCTCCCGCACGTCGACCAGACGGACCTCCTCACCACTGGCCATTCGCTCCTTGATTTCATCGATCGTCGTCTCGTGGATGCGACTTCTGGCCGCGTCGCAGATCTTCTCGAATCTCTCGGTGTGGTCCATTTTCTTCAGCCCCTTCCCGTCGTCAAATCGACAGTTGCTCGTACGCTTCGAAGACGATCCTCAGATCTCTGTTCGCCCTTTCGAAATTCGAATACGGCTTTCTCCCCGGTTCCTCCAGGCAGGCCAGAAAATCCCGCGTCATCTTCCCGTAACCCATGAGATCGCGCACCCCGGGGAAGGTCAGGCCGCGGCGCCCCCCACCCCTGATGTGGATGTAGATACCGTTGCTCTCGAAGAGGATCCGCCCCCGGTCCCCCTCGATGATCGAGTGCTGGAACACCCCTTTCAACAGCGAGGCAGTGTCCCAGGCGTAGTGCAGGCTGCCTGCGATCCCATCCCACCGAAGCTGGACCTTCGACTGTCTTTCTTCACGCTCCCCTCGCTTCAGCGTCGGAAACTCGGCGGCGATCTCGCTTGGCGCGCATGGCTTCGCAGTGATCGCCTCAGTGTCTATCGTATTTCCACCTGCCTCTCCCCCGGTGTCCCCAGAAGGTTCCCCATCTTCGCGCTCCGCATTTTTCGCGTCCGCTGAGCCGCCCGCCGCACCGCTGTCGACTGGACCATCCACAGCCGCGATCGACCCGCGCGCTGCGGCTGCCAACGCCGTATCCGCCAGGTCCGCCATAAGGGCGATAAAGTGGATCCCCCCTTCCAGCAGCGCCCCGTAGGCGCTCTTCCACCCTTTCGCGTTCTGCTGCGTCAGCTTCTTCACCGAAATCCGCTGCACCGCGCCGATGCCATCCCACTCAATGACTTCCTTCATCAGCGTCAGCGACGGCTTGTAGTAGTAATTCTCAGCCACCATGAGCACGGCATCCGGCTTCGCCGCCAGTGCGGCGCCGATCTCGTCGACCTCGACCTGGCTCGCGCACATGGGCTTCTCCACCATCACCGCTTTGCCGGCCTTCAGAGCCTGCACCACCTGAGCCGTGTGGGCCTCGGGGGGCGTGGCGATCACCACCGCGGCCACCTCCTCCATGGCGAGTAGATCCTCGTAACGCTCGACCACGCCGACTCCACCAAATTCCTTCCTGAACTCCTGGGCGCTCTCCCGCCTGCGGCTGCAGAACACCAGCTCTACATGGGGAGCGAGGTTGCGCGCGTGCAGGCGTCCGATCGCGCCGCAGCCGAGGAGGCCGATTCTCTTCACGGCGAGAGCTCCGCGCCCAGGCGCTCGGCCACGCGAAGCGCATTGGCGGCGATCGTAAGGCTGGGATTGACGCCGCCCGACGCGGGAAAACTGCTGCCGTCCAGGACGTAGAGATTGCCGACGCCGTGGAAACGGCAGTCGGCGTCCAGCACGCTCTCTTCGGGCGAGTCACCGCAGCGCACAGTACCCACCGCATGAGAAAACGAGTCGATCTTGTGGACCCGCGTCATCAGCGCTCCCGCCGCCTTGAGTACGCGCCTCGCCTGGGACACCAGGACATCGCGACTCTCGTAGTCAGCGTCCGAATATTGATGATCGACCTGCACCGTCTCCATCCCGAAGGTGTCGGTCTCACCGGACAACTGCACGGCGTTTTCGAACCGCGGCTCATCTTCGGCGATACAAAGCAGGTTCTGCATGAAGGGCGCCGCCGCTGCCGCCAGTCTCTTGACCCCGGCTGGGGCGAAGTGGCGGATGGCGCTGGCAGGGGGTGTATAAATGTCCTGAATCACTCCGGTCGCCCTCCCGTGTCGGTCCCGGTGATCCTCGTAGAACTCACCGAAGCACAGCTGTTTGTGAAACACCTTCTCCGGATTAGTGCGGAAGGGGAAGATGCCGGCCACCACCGAGTTGCAGTGGCGCATCAGGAACCGCCCGATGAACCGGCTGCCGGGAAAACGCCCGAGTTTGGAACGCAGCAGGATGCCGGGGCTGTGCAGGGCACCGGCGCTCAGCACAAATAGACCGCTCCGCAGTTCCAGCTTTCTCCTGCTTGCCCGGTCCACGCAGTGGACGGCCCGCACCCTCCCTTCCGACTCCTCGAGCCGGTCCGCGATCGTTCCGGCCATCACCTCCGCTCCCAGCTCCTGGGCTCGGCGCAGCACGGTGGTCGCCGCATCGTTCTTGGCCTCGATCCGACACGGAAAGCCGTCACAGGTTATGCAGCGGATACAGATCGGGCGACTCTCGTCGGTGAAATTGATGGCCAGGGGGATCCTGAAGGGCCTCAGGCCGATCTCCCGTGCCGCCGCCTGGATGCGACGGGCCGGAGGGGCGAGCTCGATCGGGGCTGACGGATACTCCTGACTGCGATAGGGCTCGTATTCGTCCACCCCCGATTCCCCGTGTACCCCCAGCAGCTGTTCCGCCTCGCAGTAGTACTTCTCCAGGGCATCGTAGCTTATCGGCCAGCTTTCAAAATCCCTCTCCCTCAGACGCAGGGAGGCGCCCCCGTAGAATACGGAGTTACCGCCCACCACCTCGTTGGGAAAAAAGTCCGTGTACTGCCGCGCACCGTATTGTCGCACCCGTACCGGTGACTGGCTTCGATAGCGTGACTCGATTAGGATCTTCCCCGCATCCCAGTCGTCTTCATCCCGGTGTGTCATGCGGCCACGTTCGAGCACTACCGTCTTGAGACCGGCCCTGGCCAGGGCATAGGCGGCACAGGATCCCCCGAAACCGGATCCAATGATGACCGCGTCGTAGTGCACGGGCGTCAGGCCTTCAACCGAGAGCGGCGGCGAGCGCGGCGTCGGGAAGCGCCCGCAGTTCGTATATGTACAGAACGATCAGGGCGCCGATGATGCAGAGGGCGAGGACGTGGAACTTCTCCCGTGTCTCCAGCCGTCGCTCAATGCGCTCTATGTCGGGCCTAAATTTGCCGGACATGTTCCGCTGAATGTAGGTCTTGTAATACTCGATGGTGAAGCGCTCGAGACCTCCATTCATGTAGATGAGGAATCCCAGAGGTATGGGAGCGAGGGGGTCGTCGATGAACCAGAAGAGCGGGCTGAGCAAGGCCAGCACCACACCAGAGCGCTGAAACTTGCCCGGCTTGAATCCCTCGAAGGGAGCGTCCTTGTAAGCGCCGCCCAGAGAGACGAGAAGACCCGTGCCGTAGGCCACCACGGCGAACCAGACAAAGTTTTTCACCGGTACGTCGATCAGGGTGACGGAGAACACGATGAGAACGAGCGCCGTGCCGACCGCATAGCGCAGCAGATCGCTGGGCACGTAACGGCCGAAGAAGGTGATCCGCGAGGGCACGAAGTATTTTGACTGATCCTCGGTGCGGAAGAATCCCTTGTAGAGCTCGGCCAGAAAGCGCTCGATACCCATGACCAGAAAGAACAGTTGAAAAAGTCCCAGCTGTCGCAAGTGGTTGCTGAAAGGCGGCAGGGTGTACAAAACCAGAAAGATGACAAGATGGAAATAGATGCTGCGCGGAAAGGTACGGGGCTTGAAATCCTCGTAAGGGGAATCCTTGAAAGCGCCCCACAGGGAAGTGTAGAGGCCTGAAACGATCACTATGGCCAGACTGACGACAGGAAAAGTCATGGTCTCCATGGTCTCGCGTTGCGAGGAAAGCCGGCAGAACGTGCGGGAAATCGGCACACGCTTCGAGGAGCGGCGCCTCCGCCGGAGGGTACTTGCACGCGCGGGCCTCGGGCCCGGCAGCGACTGTGAAGCACTAATGTGCTGTCGCAACGCGACGGACCGGAGGTGGCCGAATCGCGCCAACTATCAGTGAACCATCCCAGGGGATCGTTCTGCGACGGCACAATAGACTATTTTACCGCAGGTGGGAGACCGGGGCAAGCGCCCGACAGAAAGCGCCCCACAGATGGCCGACCCTCTTTTTCAAACTTGCGCCGACCCTTATCTTTACGCGTTGCCGTTTTGAGCTTTGCCGTGAATTGCGCACCCTGTCGAAAGGTCTATCCATGCGTTTGGGCGTCGTTGGCATGCTGCCTGCCGATTTCAGAGATATCGATGGCGATCACCTCGAGGCCATAGCCGGCCTGAGACTCACCGGAGCCGGCTTCCACTCTCCCGGAGAGTTGCTCGCCCGTGTGAAGACATCCCAGTGCGACCAGGTGGCCGCCGAATTCGCCAGGGCCGGTGTCGACCTCGTGCAGTTTGGCATCGGCTTTAGCGAGTGCCTCTTCGACCCCGAAGAAGACGTCCGCGAGCGCGTGCTGGACAAGATCCACCGCGGTCTCGAAGTTGGCCGGGACCTGGGCGCTCACGTGGTCCTCATCCGCACCGGCAGCCTGAATCCGTCCGGCTCCTACAGCCCTTGTCGAGACAACCACCGGCCCGAATCGCGTCAGCGCCTGATTCAATCGCTGCGGGCGGTAGCGGACAAGGCGGAGGAGGTGGAGCGAACCGTGGTCGTGGAGACGCATCTGCTGACCATCATGGACTCACCAGAGACCAATGCCCAGGTGCTGGAGGCGGTAGGCTCACAACGCATGACGGTGGTGATGGACTACGTCAACCATTTCCAGACCCTCCACCAGGTGTACGACAGCGCCCCCCGACTGGATCACATCTTCGACATCATGGGCCCGATCTCGAGCGTCGGCCACTGCAAGGACCTGATGCCCAGCGATGGCCTCGTGCTCCACCTGGACGAGGCCATTCCCGGTGAGGGTGAGCTGGACATGGCCCTGGCGCTAAAGCGTTGGGAGGAGCTCTATCCGGAAGGGTATATGCTGCTCGAGCATCTGCCGAACGAGAAGTATCCGCGAGCGAGTGCCAACACGCACGACATCGCCGCCGCCGCGGGCATCGACATTCACTGAAGGGCGGATGGGCAGGGCGTTCCGCGGTGGTTGGGGATCGGCAGCCGACCAGGATGGCCGGCGAGAATGAGCCGCGGGATGCACCTACCCAACAGCGTCATTGCGACGGGCCCGCATCCCCCTCTCCATCGACTCCGGATACCGTTCCGGCAAATGCGAGACCTCGTCCAACCGACTCTTTGCCTCGTCGTCGAGACGCCATCCTCCGGCTCCCAGGTTATCGGACAGATGTTCGGCCGTCCGCGCCCCGGCGATGACGGACGTGATCGCCGGTTGATCGAGCCCCCACCGCAGCGCCACCTGCGCCGGCGACCTTCCCAGCTCCTCACTCACCGCCAGCAGCGTCTCCAGGGTGCTGTCCGCGGTGTCGGCGAAGTACGTCTCCGGGTACGCCCAACCCTCCGCCGACCGGGTTCCACTGGCCTGGCGCTCACCGGGGCGGTATTTGCCCGCTAGGAAGCCTCCCGCCAGCGGGCTCCACACCACCACTCCCAACCCCTTCAACTGGCAGAGCGGAATAAGCTCCTGCTCGATGTCGCGGACCACCAGACTGTACTGCGGCTGGTAGCATTCGAAGCGGGCCAGACCCAGAGAATCGCTGATCCACATCGCCTCGCTCAGCCGCCACGCCTCGTAGTTGCTGCAGGCGATATAGCGCACCTTCCCCTGATGCACGAGATCGTCCAGGGCGCGTAGCATCTCTTCGAGAGGCGTCTGCACGTCGACGTGGTGAATGTAGTACAGGTCCACGTGGTCCATTTTCAACCGCGACAAGCTGTCCTCGATGGTGTTCATGATCCTCACCCGCGACATGCCCGAGTCGTTCGGGCCTGTGCCCATGGGGTTGAAGAATTTGGTGGCCACCACCGCATCCCGGCGCTTGCCCTGCAGTGCCTTGCCCAGAAAACGCTCGGACTCGCCGTCGCCGTAGGTGTCCGCCGTGTCGAAGAAATTCACCCCCGCGTCGATCGCCATATCCACCATGCGCCGCGATTCCGACTCGTCGGCTCCGTGGCCGAAAGTCATCGTCCCCAGGCAGACCTCCGAAACCTTGAGTCCGGTCCGACCCATTCTACGGTATTCCATCTCTCTCTCTCTCTCTCTCGCCTGTCATCCCACTGCGTCAGGTGTGGGAGTATACCCAAAACGGTGCCGCTCCTCCAACTTCGGCGCGCAGCCATACCGCGAACCGACCTGCTGGGAGACCTCCAACCAAACTCAGCCTGGCGCAACTCCTGACAGTCGCCGACAGCAGACCTATCTTATCCCGAGCGATCCAGCGGCACCAACCCCCTCATTGGATGTTCGAATTGGACACCGATCTGCAAAAGGGCTGCGAGCTCCACGTTCACGTCGGCGGCTGTTTCTACGTGGATGACATCTTCGCCATGGGGCGCGATATCTACGAGGCGGTCGACTGGTCTCTCTTTGTCGAGTCCTATGAGACCGCATTTGGTGTTCGACCGGATCCCGTGAGGATCTTCGCCGACGCGCTCACAACCCAACCGCCCGATCTGAGCGACCTTCGCCGCCACTACGTATTCGAGCAGCAGGACGGGGGCGACTTCGGTCGCTTCATGGCCAAATTCAACCTGCTCATCAGCCTGGCGCGGCACTGGCGCCAGTTTCAGCGGCGGGACGGTGAGCTTGTCGAGCGCATCGTCGAGCGACACCGGTCAGAGGGACTGGATTACGTCGAGTACCGCGCTATGCTCACCAACCGCAGCGCCGGTCCCGACGAGGTCGTCGAATTCCACCGGAGCGTTGCTCAAACCCTCAAAGACGCCAGCGGCAAAGGACTGACCGCACGATACGCCGTCTCGGTGCCGCGCTGGGATCCATTAGGTGGCTGTGAGCTGGTGCTGCGTCTGCTCGAGGAGACCCCCGAGCTCATCGACACCATTGTGGGAATCGACTTCTGCAACGACGAGGAGGGATTCCCACCAAAAACTGCCCGTCCTGTGTTCGAACGACTGGCGCGACACAACAGGCAAAACCCGGAACGCGCCCTGGGGGTGCTCTACCACGTGGGCGAGAACTTCTGGGACAAGTCACTGGAGAGCGCCGTCCGCTGGTGCCACGAGGCGGCCGAGTTGGGGGCCAGCCGTCTCGGCCACGCCATCGCCCTGGGATTGGACCCGGCTGTCGCCATTTCGCGCCGCGAGGACGCCCATGTCGCCGAGCTCGTTTCAGAACGACGCGATCAGATTCAATACGATCTGCGCCATCAGCTAGAGCTGGAGAAATTCGGTGTCGAAATCGCTACCGGCGTCTTGGAGGCCGAGTGGGAGGAGTTGCGTGGACGCGATCCGATGAGCGGGGTGACACGGGATTACTCCCAGACTCGGCTCGAGGAGATCCGCCGCCGGCAGGACTTCGTCCTCCACCGCCTCGCCGAGTCCGGCACCGTGATCGAGTCGTGCCCCACCTCCAACCTCCGCATCGGCGGCGTTCCCGATGCCGCCCACCACCCCATCCACCGCTTCCTCGACTCCGGCGTGAACCTGGTGGTGAGCGCCGATGACCCCGGTATTTTCGACTCACCTCTGGCGGCTGAGATCGACTGGGTCGTCGCTCACTGCAAACTTGACGCAGCCGGCCTGGCGCAACGCCTGGGCGACCCCCGTCGATTCCGGCTCGGACAACAGCGGCCGTTGTAGGACCAGCATGAACAACGCCCCCTCGACCCGGACGCGATACCACCGCCACCGCTGTTGGCCCAATCTCGAAGCCGGCGCGCGAAGCCGGCCCACACCTATCCTATCAACAGGAGCGAATAACCCGCATGGCTGCTGAGAGAGCCCGTATTGGAATTATCGGCTTCGGCTACATCGGCTCGTATGTGTACGAACAGGTTACCACCCGACCTGAGCTGGGAATGGACGTGGCTTTCGTGTACAATCGAACGGCCAAAAGAATCACCGATGTCCCCGAAGAGGTGATCCTCAAAGACCTCGGCGACTTCGCTTCGCGGCAAGCGGACCTGATCGTCGAGCTCGCCCATCCCGACATCACTCGCGACTACGGGGTGGAGTTCCTGAAAACCGCCGACTACATGCCCATGTCGCTGACCGTCTTCGCCGATGCCGAGATCGACGCTCGCCTTCGCGACGCGGCAGACAGCTCTGGCACCAGCATCTACATACCTCACGGGGCGATCGTCGGCCTGGAGGCGCTGGAGGAGGGGCGTCAGATGTGGGAGGAGGTCAGCATCGTCATGAAGAAGCCCCCTCGCAGTCTCGACTTCGCCAACGCCCCTCAGTTCGACCCGACGGCGATCGACTCGGAGACCATCCTCTTCGAGGGCAGCACACGTGACATCTGTCCGCTCTTTCCCCGCAACGTCAACTCGCACGCCGCAGTGGCCCTGGGCGGCATCGGTTTCGACGATACGCGCTCCGTGTTGATCGCCGATCCCGCGCTGGAGACATCCATCATCGACGTGGAAGCGCGGGGCCGCGGCGTAGAAATAAAAGTGCGCCGGGAAAACCCGATGGTGGGAGTAAGCGGCGTCTTCACGCTCGTCGCCTGCCTGGCCAGCATCGGCCGTGCCTGTGCGCCGGGCTCCGGTTTGAGAATCTGCTGACCGGTGCTGATGACCGGCCCTGATGACCGGCCCTGACGACCGGTGCTGATGACCGGCGCTTACTGTTCAGTCCAGACACAGCTTACTTCGGGCTGCTTGAGATCCCGTTGCATCTCCGGCGCTAGCCGCGAGAAGCGGCGGGTTGGTGGAGCCCATCCTAGGAGCGCATTCAGGGACGGGGACAGGGACGTGGCCGAATCGCGTTTCAGTTCGGTCAACGCACCCGCGAGGCGGGTTCACGTTAGCGGACGCATCGCTCTGCGTCATGCTCAATCGGCTTACGGCGCCAGAGAGATCTCGCCGGTGGCGATCTTCTGCAGCGTCTGTGCGTACAGGACATGCTCCCGCTCGAGCACGCGGGCAGCGAGGCGGGGTGCCGTGTCGCCGGGATGGACCGGTACCCGCGCCTGCGCCAGCACCGGCCCGTGGTCAAACTCCTCGTCCACCAAGTGGATCGTCGCCCCACTTTCCTTCTCTGCGGCGGCCAGCACCGCCTCGTGGACCGCTCGGCCGTAGAACCCCTTGCCGCCGAACTTCGGCAGCAGCGCGGGGTGGATGTTGAGAATCCGGCCCCGATAGGCCGCCAGCGTGTGCCTGCCTAGCAGCTTCATATACCCCACCAGACAGACGATAGTAGCGCCGTGCTCCTGGAGAGCCCTCAAGATGGCCTTGTCCAGCGCCTCTGGATTCGGATGAGTGTGGCCGCTGAGATGATAGACGGGAATGCCCGCTTGACGTCCCCTCGCCAGGGCGCCGGACTTCGAGTTGTTGCCGATGACGACGCGCGGCTCCGCCTCGAGGGCGCCCGACTGACAGGCGGCGAGAATCGAGGCCATGTTGGTCCCGCCTCCGGAGGCGAGGAAGCCAAGCTGGAGATTCACCGAACGGTCTCGCGGTTATTACCGATCGCGCGGCTAGTACATGGTCGCATCAGTCATAGACCCTTCACCATTTCCCCAGGTGTGACGAGGGACCTGTTGACACTCTCGGAAGATTGCCTAACCTAATCAAATCGGGAGTTCGAAGCGCCACCACAGACTTCCCCCCAAGCCCAGGAGCACCGACAGATGTCCATGCCCACAGCCGCCCCCGTCACAAAGGAGGATATCGAATCCTACCAGCGAGACGGCTTTGTCCGCCTCGAGGGATTCTTCTCCGGCGACGAGATGGGTGTTCTTCGCGCCGGTATCGACGAAGCCATCGCCGCGAATCGCGACCGCATCCTCGGAGCCGAAAATGGGGGTCGCAGTTCCCAGGACTACGAGCGCGTCTTCAACCAGATGGTCAACCTGTGGGTCGATTACCCAATCGTGAAGCCCTTCAGCCTGTCCCCCCGTCTCGCCGAGGCCGGACGTCTGTTGACTCAGTGTCGCCACGTCAGAATCTACCACGATCACGCCCTGGTAAAGCCGGGCGGACAGGTGAGCAAGGAGACCAACTGGCACCAGGATGCTCCATACTGGCCCATGGACCCGGTGGACGCATTCTCCGCCTGGATCGCCGTCGATGACGTTACCGTCGACAACGGCTGCCTCCACTTCGTGCCCCGCTCCCACAAGTTCGGCAAACAGCCACCCATCCAGCTCGACGTGGCCGGCGAGAGCATCGTGCAGAAGATGAAAGAGCAGGGGTATGACGTGGCGGCGCCTGAGACCATGGAGATGAAAGCCGGCGGCGTCACCTTCCATCACGGCTGCAATTTCCACTACGCCGGCCCCAACGCTACCGATCAACCCCGTCGCGCTCACGCCATCATCTACATCCCCGACTACGTCACCTTCACTGGCGGCGGAGAAGCGGCCGGCGCCGGCAGTGAAATGGCGGCCGGCGGCCCTTGGGACCACCCCATCCACCCGATTGTTGCCGGGGAGCACTAGAACGTCCAACCCTTATTGGGAAAGAGGCCCTATCATGTCCCGTCGATTCCTGTTCCTCCCGCCATCCAGCCCACGCACGTCCGAGTGGGCTGACAGCGTCAGGGCAGCAGTGCCCGATCTGGACGTCGTCGTCTGTAACAGTCGTGACGAGGCGTTGAGCGCTCTGCCGGCCGCCCACGGCGCCTTCGGGACCATGGACCCGGAGCTCCTTGCCGCCGCCGGACAGCTTGAGTGGCTGGCCTGCCCTGCCGCCGGACCCTCCCCCAGCTTTTACTTCCCTGAGCTGGTGGCCAGTTCGGTCACCGTGACAAATATGCGCGGGGTATACAACGATCACATCAGCGTCCACATCCTCTCCTTCGTCCTCGCCTTCGCCCGGGGTCTCCACTACTACCTGCCTCAGCAGTTCCAGGGCAACTGGGCCAAGGGTGGCGAAACCGTCGCCGCTGTCACCCACCTTCCCGACGCCACCGCTGTCATCATCGGTGTCGGCGGCATCGGCGGCGCCACCGCCCAGCAGTGCTCCCACTTCGGCATGCGCGTCATCGGCATCGACCCCCGTGTCTCCGAGGCGCCTGACGGCGTCGACGAGCTCTATCGGCCTGAGGAGATCGACGACCACATCGGCAAGGGAGACTTCGTCATCATGACCGCCCCGCAGACGCCCGCCACCGAGCGGCTCATCGACGCCGGTCGACTCAAACTGATGAAGGAGACCGCGGTGCTCATCAACATCGGCCGAGGCTCCAACGTCGTCCTCGACGACCTCGCCGATGCCCTCTATGACGGCGTCATTGGCGGGGCGGCGCTGGATGTCTTCGAGGTCGAACCCCTGCCGGCCGGCCATAGGCTGTGGAAGGCCCCAAACTTCCTCATGACACCTCACATGGCGGCCGCGGGGCCCCACCTCGAGCAGCGACGCCTCGACGTCGTCATCGAGAACTGCCGCCGCCTGGCCCGGGGGGATGAGCTTGCCAACGTCGTCGACAAGGTCAACTGGTTCTGATCATTTACGTCGTGGTGGCGGTGGGATCTCGATATTAGCTGAACCACTCGTCCCGATGCTCGGCCACGAAGTCATCGTCGTTGAGGTGGGGATAGGCCCGGTATACCCGGTCGATCTCCTCGGCCTGTCCGGGAGACAGCACTTCTTCCGGGTCGAGGCAGCGCAGCCCCTTCATCAGCCCCTGGCGCCGCAGCACCTCGTGGATCCCGGGAATGCAACCGGCAAACTGGTTGGCCACGTCGAAGAAGGCGGCGTTCGCGTCCGTCACCTGGGCCGCCCGCGTCAGCATGTGGTCGGGGACACCCACCGCCGCCGCCAAGATCGCCTGACACTCGGCCAGCAGCTCCACCGCCGGCTTCGTCCAGCAGGCCCAGTGACCCAGCAGACCGCCGGCCATCCGCACTTGAACGGCCTTGCCGTCGCAGGGAAAGGAGAACGTCGTCAGCAGATCGATGACGATGTTGTCGTCGTTTCCCGTGTATAGAGAGATCTCCGCTGCCCGTCCCGACGCCACCACGGCGCGCACCACGTCCAGGGTCTGATAGCGGTTGAAAGGAGCCATCTTGATGGCCACCACGGCCTCGATTTCGGCGAAGCGCCGCCAGAAATCGAAGTCCAGGACGCGCCCTCCCACCGCCGGCTGCAGATAGAATCCGATCACCGGCAGGACCTGTGCTACCTCGCGAGAGTGATCGATAAGCTCTTCCAGGGTTGACTCGGAGAGAGCCGCCAGGCTGAGAAGGCCGGCATCGTAGCCGCAGTCGACCGCCGTGCTGGCCTCGGCTACGGCCTGCGAGGTGGGGCCGCAGATACCGGCGATGCGGACGATATCGTCGGACCCCGCGGCAGCGACTTCCTCGGCCGCCAGTTCCAGGACCGGCCGCAGCAGTCCTGACTGGCGAATGGCGAACTGGGTGGTGTGCACCCCCACCGCTAGACCCTTGGCGCCGGATGCCAGGTAATATCGCGACAGCGCCCTCTGGCTGATCTCGTCGAGTTTCCCCGCCTCGGTCAGTGCCAGCGGATGGGCGGGAATGACCAGGCCGCCCGCGAGGCGGCGCCGGATGCCCTCTACCCCGGAGGTGGAGGCCGCGCCTGATGCAGAGCTCATGGGTGATCCCACCTCAACGCTCGCCGACGGCGGGGAGGCTGCCCACGATGAGCAGCCATCCGGAGGTCTTGACCGAATCGTTGTCGATCTGCCATTCCTTCACTTCTCCACCCAGCTTCTTGGTCGCCTTCTCGCAGACCTCGTCAAAGGGCGGGCGTCCCGGGTCGGCGACGATCACCTGTCCTACTCCCGCCTTCACGGCCTTGCGAATGAGCTTGTACAGGGGATCGATCATCTCGTCCCAGAAGCAGATGTCCGCTCCTATCATCAGGTCCAGGCCGGCCAGGTGCTTCTTTTTCAGATCCTGAAAGAGGGACGTGTGCGTCGCTACTCTCACCTTGTTGATCTCGGCGTGTAGATGAAGGTAGGGAAAGACCTTGGGGTCGGCGTCCACACCCGCTACCTCGGCTCCGTGCTCCTTGGCGCAGTAAATGGCCGCGAGCCCCCAGCCGCATCCCACCTCTACGACTTTGGACTTCCTGGGCAGTCCCTGGTGCTGCAGATAATCCATGATCAGAAAGCTGGAATTCCAGAACTTGTCGCCGTGGATCTCGGGCTCGTGGTCCAGCTTCAGGCCGCGGATGCGACTGTGCGAACCTTTGAGAATGGTGACGCCATAGGCACGGCGCTCTGTCGCCTTGCTCTTCTTCTTTTTCATTACCCTCGAGGTGGGTATGAGGATTAGATTATAGCTCCTGCCCCAAGCCACAAAACTAAGGATTGACCTCATGGCAGCAAGACACAGCGTCGTGCGCATTGGCGTATACGGCACCGGCGGGTGGGCGAACCGCACCCACATCCCGAACCTGAAAAAAATCGACGGAGCTGAGATCGTCGCCGTCTGCGACATCGACGCCGCCGCCGCCGCATCCACGGCGGCCGCCTTCGACATCCCAATCTCGTACCGGGACGGCCACGACATGCTCGCCGGAGAGGAGCTCGACGTCCTCTACTCCGTGGTGCCCGCCTTTGCCCGAACCGACGTGGAGGCAGCGGCGGCGGAGAAGGGCATACACCTGTTCAGCGAGAAGCCTCAGGCCCTGACCATGGCGGTTGCGCGACGTATAGACGAAGCCGTAAGCAAAGCGGGCGTGCTCAGCACCGTCTGCTTCCGCGAGCGCTACCGACCCATCTTTCAGGAGGCGCGCCGGCTGCTCGAGAAGGAGAGAGTGGTTCACGTCCGTTTCACGAGCCCTTCGGGACTGCCTACTTCACCGCCGGACGACGCCGCCGACAGCTGGCACTACCAGATGGACAAAGCGGGCGGACGGGC